>Ga0209671_1009587_pt1 | contig 10146 bp, 6 predicted proteins | sample WorMetHERISLAND2_2_FD_187401 | JGI IMG/M metagenome (GOLD analysis project Ga0209671, IMG submission 187401) | Marine gutless worms symbiont microbial communities from Max Planck institute for Marine Microbiology, Germany - Olavius geniculatus... | ecosystem: Host-associated > Annelida >... | reverse complement strand
AACACGGCGTAACGACAACTTTCTTCATGTTGTTGTCGCTATTGTTTGACCGTCTATAACGAGTGTCGTTATAACCTACGGATGTGTGTACACACGGTGAATGCGTCAACCTTGTCCGCTGCGCACTAGACGGACGATTGCGTACATGTATGTTGTCGCAGACTACAACGAGTGTCACAGTACGCGTATGTGCACACACGGTCACTGCGTCAATCTGGACGGTAGCTACAAGTGCGTTTGTGACGTCGGATTCACTCTGGCAGAGGACGAACAAGTCTGCGTTGGTCAGTCTTCTGCTGTCTCTCTGAAATAAATACACTTGCGATTCTTCACTGTTGCGAATGACTTAACGTGTGTATAAACCAATAGAAATAAATAAATAACATAACGTAAACAATACCGAGCAAGGCAGCAGGATGTTTTGTTAATCGTCTAAAATGCATTATTACTGGCTATATGTCTGCTGATCGCGATAAATTTTGAACGATTTACTATGTCGTAGGTGACTGGGGCTCCGAGAAGCGAAGACCCTGAGCCATTTTTTCAAGTAGTAGCAGACCTATATGGCCATGCTACATCAACGTTGCAAACTGACAGAAAAACGGACAACCAACTTGTAGTGGCGAATTAAATTGCACGTGTTTCATAGTCATAAGACTCGTATTATACGGAGCAGAGCAGTTGACGAGATTGACTTCCCGGAATAAAAAGGTCCTATATGATTGGCCACTTTGACTTTCATTGCTTGTTAGTTTTTTGTGTCTGCATGTGTCGGTCAGATGTAAACGAATGTGAGACGTTGTCAAGAGCTTGTGTCAACGGACAGTGCGTTAATAACCAGGGCAGCTATCGGTGTGAATGTCATTTCGGCTTCACACTCGCTAAGGATGGTCGCACTTGCCTTGGTGAGCTACATAATATTCATCTTGTCTTTGTATATATCACATCACTTATAAACTAACTTTACGTATTTTCGATTCTTCGTCTGTTTTTGTTTAGCTCTCATGTTTTATTTGTGTTTGTGTCGAAAGAAAGTAGGTGATTTCTTCGTCTGAGATAAAGGACCAAACGTGAAAAAGTTATCAACATCAGTATTCAGCGCGTAACATGATGACAGTTTCTCTTTTTTCTTCCGTTTTATATTTTCATACATTGCTATAGTGCATTTCTAAACACTACGTAATGTCCTACTATTATTTGATTGTCCCACACTGGCGCTATGACAGTCACTCTTTTCCACTCAGACGCTGCAGTCTGCAGCTGCAGAGTCGGTTTGTTGGTTTGTCTGTCCGAATTGGACGGACGGAAAGCATTGACTGGCGGGCGCTCGGCGCTAAGCGAGTCATTAAACTCGGCGAGATCAACTGAGCGTATGCGGCTCTGTCCACGGACACAGCAATGCATTGGGTCGAGCTTGTGCGCTAACGCTGCTGCTGCTGCAGCTGTTTGCAGCGACGTTGCCGTTCCGTCCTATCTGTTGACTTCGGCGCAGCTGTCTGCCAATTCTGGTAGGTCGATTGTCGCTTTTTTGACGCGGCAAAGCCGTGAGTGCGGCGGCAGCATGTCCGAATGAGTAGCGACGTACGTGCGATAATGCGGTGATTTATGTTACTTCCTGGGTTATGAAGAAAACATTATTTATTTATATATTTATTTATTATAGTCCCCAGTAGTCAATTCCCGAGGGCCGAAATATTAAATTACAGAAATTATGTCCGGAATGTTTACGATGCGGGCTCGGAAATTGCGAACGTGTCAGCTAGGCATGCCGCGTTAAAGCGTTGGACGGCGACCGACAAGCGCTGGAATAAGAACGTCGTTTCACGGGGGTCCGTCGTCTGCTCGGTCAAACGCCTTCCGATTTTTGCCAAGAACTCTTGGGTGCTGACACTCATGGGTCCAAGTGTTTCCAGTGCCACTCGAAAAAAGTCGTGGGTGCCGCTGAGTGAGCTGTACTTGTTTTTTTCCCTGACAGCTGCAGTCTCAGCGGCACTGGCACTGGTGATGGCACTCTGCTGCAGATAAGCGTTTCCCAGAGTGTCGACCACTATGACGTCCCAAGTGGCGCTGCGCCCAGAGTTCCATGGCAGCAATGTCAAACCGTCAGGCCGCTTGCCGTCGTCACGGACCAGCCCGTGTGGTTCCTTTATGCTGGGAACGCCGGCTCGAGTCAAAGCGCGCCGGATGACAGCTATGCTGTAGGCGTCTTACACGGTTGTCGTCCGTCGTCTGTCGTTCTCTATAACGGGTGTATTGTGGCTAAACGGTGAAAGATAGGGCCTAGGTTGCTATTAATCACTAATAGGAAGTCGAATACTGGCTTTCAAATAGCATTAAAATTAATGACCTTGGATGACCTTAAACGCACTACAGGGTACGCCAAAAAATTTTACCCCCCTGAGGTTTTCTGATAATTTTTCTGAAACGGCCGAGAATTTTTAAACAAAATTTTACGCGTTTATTATACATTCAGATTTATGTTAACCTGCAATATTTTACTCAGTTATCTCCAACTTTGACAAAGTTATGCCGTATTAAGTGCGACCACTCACCGAATTTTTACATTTCACACACGTTAATCACGAGTTTTACTAACTGACGATAAACAACAGGTTTAGAACAGAAATAATTGACATTTTATGAACCAGCACATAGTTCAGTTAACATATTTCAGTACGAAGTTCACATCGTGTGCTCAGAATGTCGGCCACCGGCCGAAACGCATGAGTTCAGACGTTTGCGAAAGTCGCTGATAGCTTTATTGATCGTTGTCTGTGGCAAGTCGTTCCAGATCTGCTGCAATGCACTTTTTAGCTCTGGAATGGTCTTTGGCTTTGGGTGAATCCGGCATATTACGTCGGAAGTCTGCTGCCAATGCTCGTTGACGACTGCAAACGATTGCTTCCATTGGGATTCGTGTTTCAGCAAGACGGCGCTCCTGCGCACACGGCCCGTCAGACGCAGGACTGGTTGACGGCATACTGCACCGACTTCATCGCAAAGGACCAATGGCCACCAAATTCACCCGACCTCAACCCACTTGACTACCATGTGTGGGGCGCAGTGCTTCAAGCATTTCACTGGTTCATAAAATGTCAATTATTTCTGTTTTAAACCTGTTGTTTATCATCAGTTAGTAAAACTCGTGATGGACGCGCTGTGAAACGTAAAAATTCGGTGGGTGGTCGCGCTTAATACGGCATAACTTTGTCAAAGTTGGAGATAATTAAATAAAATTTTGCAGATTAGCGTAAGTCTGAATGGATAATAGACGAGTAAAATTTTGTTTAAAAATTTTCTGCCGTTTCGGAAAAATTATCAGAAAACCTTAGCTTGGTAAATTTTTTGGCGCACCCTTTGGTGTGCCAATCGTGCGGTATTGTGGCTACACGGTAAGTCGCAATAACCATCACGACATGCGTAGAGCGCGACAGTCATCTAAGCTAAGAGCTGGTTACAGTGGTACTCAGTGTACTCTACCGTACTGTACAGTGTTGTACTGTGTTGTCCTTTGTTGTGCTGCATTTTACTACGGTGTACTGTCAGACACCAAATGTCTCAAAGTTTCTTGACTGTGCATGACAGTCAGTGCTACTATGAGCCTATGAGACGTCTCCCATTTTAGTCACCAGTTCACGTGTTACTGTATGACTGAAAGTCGTCGCTGTTGTACTCAGTGTACTGCATGTGCTGTACTTTACTGCATTTGTACTATGTTGTACTGCGCTGCACTGTGTTGTAGACACGCAGAAGTCTCGGTGTTTCCTGGCAGTACGTGACGGCCAATGCTATGACGCGTCTCCAACTCCAGTCAGCAAGTCGGTGTGCTGCTGTGCGGCTGAAGGTCGAGGCTGGGGTCATCCCTGCTCTCCGTGTCCTTCACCGTCTGATCCCGTCTATCCGGACCTGTGTCCGCACGGTCCCGGAATGACCAACAGAGGCGCCGGTAAACTGTTGCTGGTGTCGGCCAATAATTTCTGTCAGTCTATTCTGTTGAAAGTTTGGTGGTTGCAGATCCAAAAGTTTTCACCGGGTTGACTATACTGGATAAACTAATAAAAATGGCCACTATCCACTTTGTCTGTGTCTTTAAGGTAAACATATTGAATTGACATAAGTGTATTTAAGGATGGGCAGCACTCTTGCAATTGCAACTCTCTTTCGACTATTGAAATGTACACCTGCTAGGAACTACGTGCATTTCCGGGTTTTATCCTGCCCGAAAATGTGTTTACAGCTTTGGCTCCGCACCGGACCCAATTGAAAGACCTTATAAAGCTTCCCAGATTTTGTAGCTGATTGTGAGGAGTCGCTGCTTTTCCCCAAACACCCTTTTCAGCTCTCGGTCTTGATTTTTTGGTTTTAATTGTTTGAAAAGCCGTGGTGGACGTACAGATATAAACGAGTGTGCGTTGGATCCGAACGTGTGCGTTCACGGCGCCTGTGAAAACCTTGTGCCTGGCTACCGGTGCATCTGCAACCCGGGCTTTGAAGTCGACTCCTCGGGTCGCGTCTGCGTCGGTAACTATCGACTTCAACGTGTTTCTTTTACTATACTACTTCTACTACGACTGTTTCTTTTTTCATAATGATCTTAAAGTTATGTGTTCATGTATCTTTTCGTTTCGTTGTACTATCGCACATTGTTTGTGTGATTTCTATGTTCCATGTGAGATTCATGCGCAATATAATAAAAGCAATATAGTTACTTGCTTACTTTCTTACTTACAACCAAAATAATTATTGCTATCACTGTTGTTTAGCCTAGAGGTTTTGTTTAAACGGCATAGCCTACTTTTTCTGAATTACTGCGCAGGCTAGAGTGCTGTGATCGGGTAGTGAGAACCGTTTCAGCGTGCACCGTGTGCGTGTAATCGTTGTTGGTGCAGATACAGACGAGTGTATGCGTGACCGACGTCTGTGTGACGGCGGTCAATGTCGTAACACCGCCGGCAGTTATCACTGTGTCTGCCCCACCGGCTACCGATTGAGCAACGTCACCAAAGCCTGCGAAGGTAGCACGATTCTACAGCCGAGAAGCGTGACATAATGAAACACATGACGAGTGTTTTAGCTTTGGTTTACTTTAGTTTGCCCTCTCCTCTCCAAGTGTTTCCAAAGGATTTTTGTAACCTGTTGGAGCGCGTGTACGGCGTTAACGCAGCGCCCTTTCTGTCATATAGCCAGCAGTTATTCAAAGCACTTGAGGAAAATGTGGCAAGCGAATTAATACATTACGTCGTCGAGTCGATATGATTTCGTTTTTCGTAGACGTTTGTATAGTTTTAATTAACGATAGCGATAACGTTAGTTTTATTTTGATAATAGCAACAAACGATCGTAAAATAAAAGCATGATACAAACTCAGGTGCGAACACGGATCTAAGCGTAGACCACAGTACACAAAATTAGCACATGTCATGACCCACTCCGTTCATAATTCATATAGCCTGTCCTCATAGCGGTCGGTTTCTCTGATGCTCAGTGGTGAGGGTCTGTCTGTGTGTTTGCCCAGACATTGACGAGTGCGAGCGAGAGCCGTGCGTCAACGCTAACTGTTACAACACGCCCGGTAGTTTCCGCTGTCAATGTTACATTCCCGGCACCAGCTTAGACCACACTGGTCGCGTCTGCACAGGTGAGTTTAATTCAGTTTTTTATGTTTGCTGATCTCAGGCTTTTATTCTCTTTCATAATCTGTTTTTTTTCTTGATTTTTTTTCGTAGCAGTACTTGTTCTATTGTTCATATTTCACTGCTCTTTTGCTTAAAATTGTTTTAGTTTTATGGCGTTCATTTGGCAGCTCATTAAACTGAAATATGTTTGTCGTCCGGACCCGCTGTAGAAACTTACAGCGTTTTCCCAGACTCTCTAGTTGCATTGAGAGTAAGGAAAGAGATGGTAGAGAATGGAAAGGGAATAGGAAATAGAAGAAAAAAGAAATAATGGAGGAAAAAAGAAGGGAATAAGAAAAAAGATTGAGAGGAGAGGGGTGGAACTCTGAAGTGTTCGTTCGTTTTGTCAGAAAATGGTTATGCCCATCTTCCGTTGAACCTTGTCTCGAGGCCAAGTTTCAAGGTCTCGCTCCCGTTCTTGTTTTATTAACATCTAACTGTACTGACTGTAGAGTATTTTGAACGCATTGTACGCAGATCGTCGACGCGGCATCTGCTGGATGACGGTCCGCGGTGATGACTGTGAGGATGAGATCAGGTCAGACATCAGCAAGGCCGACTGCTGTGCGTCTATCGGCAAGGCGTGGGGCAGTCCGTGTGAACTGTGTCCTTCTACGCCCACCGGCACTCTTGTCCAGCCGACCCCGGGCACTTCAGTCGGCCGTCCCACCGTCAGACCAGGTGCGAGTCGGCATGTTTATTTTTCGACAATGAACATACGAGAATTCAATTTTGACCTACTTTACTTGTTGCCTTGGCGAGCAATACTTATGCGTATTATCGTAAATAGTGTATAAATTCTAATTAAAGTTTTAGCTTTTAACGTTGTTGAATTGGTTATCTGAATGTGTTGGAATGCGTAGATGGAACGTGCCCGCGAGGTTGGCATCCGGAAGCTGGCATCTGTGTAGGTAAGACTAAGATGATGATTCTTTTGCTTATATTGACCAAGACAAATAGACATGCATTTATCGATGTGCATGCGCCAAGTGGCTTTCACATTTCCAATCACAATAGATGATGCGGAGTATTACAGCAAATGGCAATAGACATTAACATTTTGTCCAAATTGGTGCTGATATTTTAGCGTATTGACAACATTATGCTGACGATAAACTACATTTGCAGTCACAAACCGTTCAGTGGCCACGCTCTGTTGGTGGTGTAGCATAGTACGAATGTCTTGGCCGGCGAACTTTCCCTATCCTGCGCTAGACTGATGGATGGCTGTTCGGCCACTTTGTGGGTAATGCATTCGCTATCAGTCAACCAACAAGGCCAACTCAGTCTGCCATCCCTACGGGGTCGGTTAAATGAGTAGTGACCCATTATATGGGTTACGGAAGGTGAAGACCTTAGTACAGCTGACTGGGGCTGCCTAGCCGGCCCCTGCGCCAGTCTGTGTCTGCAGGCCGCACGCGGTGGCTGTGCGGCCGGCGGCTCTGGTTAGTGACGAAAGCGCATTAGGAGCGTGTTCGCGACGATGCGCTATACAAATTGACAACCTTTACCTTTACCTTTTTTATCTCTGCCCCGTCTCATTGCAGGAACGATGGTTTTAAAAAAGTTAGGAGATTGGAAATGCAGAAGAAAAGGCTACACAGAAGGAATAAGCTCAGTGACTTTTGTTTTAGTCCAAAAGTTGATATTTCACCGTTTTCACGCAAAAATGCAGTGTTCTTGGCTTTGCGGCTTGAGTGGCAAAACGCTGTGATCTATTGAGCTTCGAATTTGGTTTTCGTTAGATGCCCTTAACAAGCCCATAGAAGCTCGACTGTTTTATGGTGGCCCAAAAACAACATTATAGGGCCTGCTGACTGAAAATGGGTTTAGACTTTGACAGTTGCCGCTGCGACAGACTGCACTGCTGGACAGATGGTAGACTTATTGTAAGTGTGAATGTTTTCTGGTGCGTAGACATGGACGAGTGCGCCATGTTTGCGGACGTATGTAAAGGTGGCGGAGTCTGTGTCAACACGCCCGGCTCTTTTCACTGTCTTTGTCCACCTGGAATGACTCTTGACTACACCGGCATGACCTGCACAGGTAACATCTAATGCCTCGTAGTATTTCCATCACAGAGATTAGGACCACGTTGTATGGTCACGTGTGAAATAAGAACGGCTTTAAAAATATGACTGATGTTTTTCTTTGTTTCACACTTAACCACAGTTTAACACTGTTTGCGGACAACTTGGTGGTGGAATTTTGTCCCTTCGGGGTGCTTTAAATTTTACTTTTTTTATTTTGACCGTTGGTTCTATATGACTGCGAAAATGCACACAGCTCCTGCAAACATAGCTATGACTGACTATATGCTATAGCTATGTGTTTTCGTTGCAGACGTGCGTGAGTCGGTGTGCTATGGCAGTTATCAGCGAGATCGATGTGACAACGCGTTTACAGGACGGTTTCTACGCTCCACCTGCTGCTGTTCTATCGGCGCCGCGTGGGGTCCTCGCTGTACACCGTGCCCTCCACACCGCTCCGGTCAGTACCATTGACCAGACACCCACCCTAGTAACCCAGTGGACACTGTCTACATCTAGAATTATCTACATGATTGTATCCAAGAGTTAAACATGTTCAACTTTTGGATGCGTTTAGAAAAAAGTCGATGTTCGACACTGAAATCCGGATACAGGAAACATGTTGCCAATACAGTGAGTGAGTGAGTAGTTTCTATAACGGCATATCAGTACAAAATAGGCCATTCAGCACAGATATTTACAAGCGATATGTAGAGCGTTCTGTCTACACTACGGCGACATGTAGGATTTTATATGTAGAATGTCTTGTACATGTAAACATCTGGACAGGTTTTAAGTTACTAGTGAGAATTAAATAAACCCTGTGGTGACAACCGTCGTACTATGGCTAGAGGTGTGGCAATGGCAGCATGCTGAGCAGTAAGACTTGGGAAATTGCGTCAACCAATTAATTGTACAAAAACTTCAGAAGTACAGATGAATCAGGGTATACACTTGCTTGTATTTAATTATCATTTTGTATATCATAGGCTTAATGGAACAGAGTGATACGTGAATACTCTCGGTCTTTGGCGGCGTCTCAAGATTTTCTCTCCCGTCAGTGGAAATAATGTTTGTCAATTAGGCCACGATAAACCGCTCTACGATGACGATGATAATGATGACTAATAAGCTGTAGTTTTGCGACACTTGGCTCCTGAAGAAAGGCTGAAGACTATAATCATCTCACTGAAATATTACATATTTTTCTGTTTGTTTGGCATACTTTGCTGTGTAACCCTAGTACAGAGTTTGAAGTGAATAAACCTTGAAATATTGTGTTTGCTCTAGACGAATATCGAGAGCTGTGCAGTCGAGGACCGGGATTTGGTCCTGCGCCTGCTGCAAACGGTTTCGTTACAGGTTAAAATCTCAATCATTTGTAGTCCGTTAGACTTTGTATTGTGGGTCATAGTTATATTTACTGTGTTAACGTTTTTGTCCAAATGACCCAGAAAAAAGTGAGTTTTGATTTGAATAAACCTGTTTAGGAAAAATATTTTGTATTTAACCGCGTTTGAAACATTTTTGCAAGTCTTTTTTATAGCTATACGCTTAGCTACTTCCCATCGTTAAGCCACGCGCAATTTTCTTAACATACTTTGTGATATTTTGCAATTGTTTTAGAACGAAAACGTTTATGCAAGTATTGTATACTTGCTTATGCATGCAGATAATAAAACAGTACCAAAAGACTTTGCAAAACATTAAGTAAATGTTTAGTTTTGCAATTTATTATTTTACAAGTATCGTAATCAAAATCTCAGATCCCCACTCGTTATTTTTTAAAGATTGCATTACATGCTGTTAATCATTTTGCTAAGATTTTCTAAAAAATTTTCTTAACTTCTTTGTGAGTTCTTCCCAATATTCTCCTGTGTTTTAATGCATTTTTTCAAGTTGCATTTTTAAAGACTCGTATAAGTCTGATTTCTGGCTAAGAATTTCGTAAGTTCGGTTTATCAGCTTCTTTAAATGAGGCCCCAGATCTAGCGGTCAGACGCAAGTGTCAGTTGCTGTAGCCTGCATGTCTGTTCTGTCGGTCTACAGACATCAACGAGTGTTTGTTGTTTCCGACGCTTTGTACCCACGGTCGATGTCGCAACACGCTCGGCAGTTTCCTATGTACCTGCGACCAAGGATTCGCTCTTAACAGCGACGCTACTAACTGCACAGGTAGAACTAATCGTTATCTTAAACCTGCAGAGAAACCATAAACGACATTTTAATAGATCATTGGTAAAACTAGGGTGGCCAAAAGTGTGTCATAACGCGATGACGATGCCAGAAAGTCGTGAAGCGCACCGGAAGTAAAATAAGTAAAACGTTAAACTTGAGCGCATCTCTAGCTGATTTATATCTATGGTCATGTAGTTTTATCTATGTAAAATGTGTTGCGTCATTCGTGACGTCATGTTAATCGAAAATTTTGACAAATGAAG
>Ga0209671_1009583_pt1 | contig 10148 bp, 5 predicted proteins | sample WorMetHERISLAND2_2_FD_187401 | JGI IMG/M metagenome (GOLD analysis project Ga0209671, IMG submission 187401) | Marine gutless worms symbiont microbial communities from Max Planck institute for Marine Microbiology, Germany - Olavius geniculatus... | ecosystem: Host-associated > Annelida >... | reverse complement strand
CCTCATTGCATTTCTGTCGATATTCCCTGTCTGCCAGTTCGCTACTGTCTCTTTTCTTCTTCAAGATTCTCTTTTCTTGAACTAGACTTAATGTCTCTGGTGTAATCCATTTCTTGGTTATCATCTCTTTCTATGGGAAATGGGGGAGGGGTATCCCCCTCCCCAGCCGACTATGTGGTCTGGGGGAGCGTCGTGAGCTCCCCCAGCGGGGTCCGGGGTGGAATCCCGGCAAAAAACGAATTTGGTGCATTTTAAACGTCACAGAACACTTCTGGTTGCAAGATATCGTAAATCATGAGAACAGCATATTACAAGGCAAAATGCAGTATGCCATGAAAACTGGGCAGCAGACTTTAGCATTGGTTACAGCAAGAACTAACATTTGTGATATCTCGAGGATTAACCAAACATTAACAGCGTCATTAGCAACCTTACCATCATCATCATCATCAGCTGCTGCAGATTGACACTGACACTGACAGAAAGACAGACACATAGACTAGACTTCTAGAGACCAGTTGTCATTGATATAAACCTAAAAAGCTTGCATGAGTGTCAACTGCGTCACAAGGCAACCGTACATTGTTAATGAATTGTTTTATAACATCAGTACTGATCAGTTCACACAAAATGACACCAGTAAACAACTAAATTAGCATCATCATTCAAGTCTACCGCTGACATCAACATCACTGACACTGGCGTGTTACTGACAGTCTGACACACAATGCTGGTCTTTTAGCATTCAGACACTCTTGCAACAAGCTGCAATTGGTCACAAGAAAATTGTTTTATCACTTGATATTCTGATCACTTGGAGCTAATTGCAAAAAGATTACGATGCTGGCCTTGTACTAAATCCAAAGAACTGTTTGAGCCTTTAAGGTTCAAAACAGTTACTAGGGGAAAGGTTTTTGAGAAATTTGGAAAAAGTTTAATATTATCATTCTGCATTTCTGATATACTGCTAGTCTGCATATACGTGCAATATATTAGAAATGCAAAATTACAATAATTATAATATTCAACCCCCTAATTTTCGAAAAAAACTTCCTAGAAAAAAAGTTTTGGGGGGGAATTAAAAGAGGGACGGGAGTTTAATACTATATTTCTGCATTTCTGATATATTTCATACATGCTAAACTTTCCTCGGGAAAAAGTTTTAAAAAAATTTACGGGAGAGAAGTTGAATATTATAATTCTGCATTTCTGATATATTGCATGTACACTTACCCCTAATTTTCCAAAAAAAATTTCTAGGGGAAGGTTTTTTCGGGAAATTAGGCGGAAAGTTAAATATCTTAATTCTGTATTTTTGATGTATTGCATGTACACTTCCCCCCTAATTTCCCAAAATAACTTTCTATGAGAGAAAGGTTTTTTGGGAAATTAAGGAAGAAATTGAATATTATAATTCTGCATTAACGACATATTGCATATACATGCAAAACAGTTCAAAGGGAAAAGGTTTTGTGGGCAAATTAGGAAGGAAGTTAAATATTATAATTCTGCACTTCTGATATAACGTGCAATATATCAAAAATACAGAATTATAATATTTAATTTCTCCTCTTAACTTCCCAAAAAACCTTTCCCCTATTATTTCATGGAGCATATGCTCCAAGGTTTATATGATGTAGACGCCCCTGGTTACAAGATACAGAAATTTTGTTCAATATATAAATATTAGAAGTAAGCCACTGAATTTCACCAGGCATAATTATAAATTATGTAATTAATAATTATATATTATGTAAGGCATAATTATAAAATATTGAGTGACTTTCAAAATACCGTTGTATTCGCCAGCTGGCAGCACTATTTTCAGCGGATGTTTGAGATCTCTGATCGCATTTAGATCTCACTATTTAGTATTTAGTACTTTAGTAACTAGGCAACAAGCCCGTCGAGAGCCACAGCGAGGCCCGGGGAAATATTCTCGCGGGCCCCTCTGGGGAGAAAATTTTTGAATTTTTTTTAAATGGCGCATTCTGTTGTACTATATATTTTTGAGCCAAGGCGGGCCCACAAACGCCGGGGTAACTAACCACCGCCCCCTTATCCTTCTCTCTCGACGGGCCTGCTAGGCAAGCTTGAACGCACTGGAGAGCTGATGAGGTCTGAATGTTCTAGGGCGGCTCGCAGCGACGCCTGGCGGACTATTGGCGTACGAATACGAACTCCTGTACGCACGGCAACGTTGACTAACGCGTACTCGAGCAGACCACAGAAGACAAACAGCAGACACGCAATCATCCACACGTCAATGGCCTTGATATACGACACCTGTCACACCATATCACATGATATACAATGTTGGCAAAACGTCCCCTAAAAGTTTTTTTCAGCCATTTTAGCAGTCACTCGTAATTTTGAAGGAAAGTCACACGATATCAGAGGAGATACACGTGCATCGTCTGTTTAACTTACAGTTAACTTCGCACAAAAGCGCTGTCACTAAACACAGAAAGTATAGATTCACAAAACTGTTTTCTTCTGACGAAAAAAGAAGGTCAGCGGTTGTCTAACTGTTTATTTGTCCGTCAAATTATTCAAAAAAGTTGCAAACGCATTTTTCATTAAATTTCTGGAAAGACTATAGACATGACCATAAAGAGTCGATTATATTTTGAATCGTTGAACACACAACGACGTTTAGTCGTCAGTGTTGTTGTTCTGAATTTTTCCAATAATCGCTAGTGTCGTAAATCCGGCTCAGGATGTGGCCGGTGTGCAGCCACAAGGACTAGGACGTAAAGCCTTGTCGTCGTGATAATCCCAGTCCGCCATCCACGTGCGGCGGCGGATATATGCGACCAGTGCTTGACGAATGAAAGTGACTGGCGCATCCTGATTACTGGTCTAGTTATCAGATGTATAATACACACTGGCCGGACCGAGCCGAATAATTCTAAAAATAACTCGTCACTTAGAGTTTACAATAATAAAGTTCCCCAGCAGGCGCATTTTAGCTGGCCGTCTAATCAGTTATAGTCACGGTATCAGTCTGCTCCGTAGGTCAAGGCTGAAACTTTTGATTTTTACGCGCGACAGCTATGCTTTACGCGTCTTAGCCATGGTCTGGGTGTCTGTCTGTCCATCTGTCCGTGTGTCTGTCACACGCTTGAGCCGTATCAAAACGGTGCAAGCTAGGATCACAAAGTTTTCACTGTGGGCTGCCCGAAGGACTCTGGTTTTTCGCGACAAAATTTCGTGCCCCTGGGTGAGAGGGTTCCCCTTGAACGAGGGCGTCAAAGAAAAGTACCCCTAGAAAAAAACGTTATTTTGCCGCTATTGGCTCGCCTAGTGTGAAAAAGGTTGCAGATAGGTACAGTTAAGTTGCTTATTATAACAAGCACTGGACATGGGCTTTTTAGTTTTATTAACATCGATGACCTTGAACGACCTTAAACCCTTCCCCCCAAAAAGAAGGGTTTTTGGCGAATTTTTCGTATTTTCGGCTCCAGCGCATACTTCAAGAGTGAGTTGCGACAAAATGGCTAAAGACAGAACAAGACGACTTGCATATAAAATTTTCAGCATCAGACGTAAATTTAGTAGTCTAAGTCCCAACCCCCTAGGTTCAAAGAGGCCTGTGCACGCGAGCGTCAAAGAGAGGTAGCCTCTAAAAATTGGTTATTCTATCGATATCGGCTCGTCTAGCGTGCAAATAGACATAGACATGCTGTTTATCTTAACAAACACTGATGACGAGCTTTTTTGGGTATCTACCTCGATGACCTTAAACGACCTTGAACTCCCAAAATAAGGGGTGTTGGTAGGTGCTAGTGGTTTTTTTGCGATTTTCGGCTGCGGACTGCGGTGCACCTTCAAGGGTGAATTGCGACGAAATGATTGAAGATAGACCAAAACAATGTGCAAATAAGAACTGCTTAGGCTGTCGCGCGTCTCATGAGCTTTGCTCCAATTACTTGTGAAAATAAATAATAATGGCAATCTAACTGATAGGGCTATAGCGAAACGAAACGGAGCAGTCAAAAAAATCAACGAACCGTGCCAAATAATTCAGACCTGACAAATTTCACACACAAAAAAGTTAACGGGATACCCGTGTCGTCGAGAAGCACAAAATATGTGCAGTTGTTTTACTGTGCAAACCATTTTAAAACTATCACCTCACATTTTTTGCTCAACAACAGCGCAGTTTACATTGCGCTACCACTTGTACCGATAGTGTACAGCTGCACTGTATGAAATCAGTCTGACAGAACTACCCGCGGTAGGTCGGCATTGACGTTGGTGGTCTGGTAGACGACAGTGACGACGGTGAGAAGGCCGAGGTTGATACGCGCTGGAACGCTCTCCATGTTGATCCAAAACGACACCCAGGACATGGTGACGGTCAGAATGCTCGGCACGAAGACCTGGATCACGTAGTAGCCGATGTACCGCTGCAGGATGAAACGGATCTCAGCGCACGGGTACGAACCTGTAGCAACATCACATTCATTCCTCCACTATCTCAGCCACAGACAGACACCATGCAAATGTCGGTGTGCTTTACATATATACAAACCAGTAGGCGACCTGGCTCGCGACTGTCAGCGACAGCTGTGATGCGGACAGACAAACAGCGTCCAACGCAGAGTTGGATACAGACACGATGTCCGACAGTAAGGGTCGCTTATAGCTTGCAGCGAAGCGAGCCAACAGAGAACAGACAAAAATCCGGCTAACCCACGTGTCTGCCCTTCTGCATTCAATTAGTTCTCCAAAATTGTTAGACTAGCGTGTTCTGTTACAGTCACACTTAACCTTATTTATAACGCAAAACTGGTGCGTAATTTCACACAAAATTGCAGTGGAAACCTGTACCTGCTGTGTCCTCCATGCACCGGGCCTACCGAAAAGGGTGGAGTAGCTGCTGAATAGACCTCCGAGTCCATAGACTTGACTTGTATTAAAATGGAACGCGTGAGCGTTTGACTAGCGTAAAAATCTTCTAAACAAAACGTGCAACGTGGGTCTAGGCTTCATTCACAACATTATGCCGGCTCGGTCACACTTAACAACGCATCGCACTGTAAGAATTGAAGATATGGAGGTGTTAGAATTAACGATAAACACAAATGATAATTATTCGTCAATCTGCCCGAAAGCCTTGCCCGATAGACCGTATGCCGTCCAGCGACACGCTATGGTCCGGTGCCTCGTCAAGTGCGATCCGGCACGGCTGACCTACCCCTAGTGTGGCTGACCTGAGGTGTAGTTTGTGGAACAGTCGCTGAGAATCGTTCCCATGAGAGAGAACTGAGGCAATTCGACGCCTTCTGCAACTTCCACAGCTTTCTCTAACCAGTTGAAATAGACGAACTCCATCGAGTATCCGACTAAAACCCAGCAAACGTACTACAGTCAAAATACTATCATCATACGACTGAAATATACAAAACGCGTTAGAAAAAAGTGAACGTCTTAGACTGTACCAATGGCGCTATTGTTAACATGAGCGCTTCATTTTCGACAATACTACTGTAATTAACGTTGTATAACTAAACACTGAACTTACAAGGTAATGCGGTAACATAACATATCTGAATCATATAAGTTTTATTACACTTTATTCCGAGGTTCATCTCAGAATGCAAAACCTGAAAAACTGTCAAACTCGGTTCACATTTGATAAAAGTTTTTTTGAGAAAATATATATTCGCCTCCACATTATCGCCCACACTGTAGCAGATAAAAACGGTAGGCCTATAATGGCTTACTGTAAAAAAAGTTTGAGTTCGGTAGCGCCGTTTCACATAGGGCTGAGGCAATTGCGGTCAAGTAATTACTTGGTGACGATCAGCGTGAGCTTGGTGACAAGTGTTAAATATTGTATAAGTCACAAAGTGCCAAGACGTAAAGTAGCAGAAGAAAGAACGTAGACCCGAGGGACGTCTTCTCATCAGGACTTAATATTCGTCGGGTCGCGTCTTCCCGACGACGATTTATTAAGTGCCAAAGGGAACAATCTGCGTTTCAATCCGTTTAACCCATTCGCTGCAAAACCACGCAGCATGCTGGCTGCTATAACTAGTGCCGGTTGGTACTTTGTACGCATTATCTCTGTATAGGCCTATGACATGAAATAATTCTCGTTATAGAGTAAATATGTAACAATCATCCACCATCGGTCATGATCAAGGTGTTGCGCAATGTGTATGGGTGATAACTCCATACTTTATACTCCACGTATTTGACTTCTTGTGTGTTTAAAGGGTTAACTGAACCGGTGGCCATTAATATATCCTACTGGCCGTAAACACAACAGCTTGTGTGGAGTAAATGATGACAGTCATTCGTTTCTTGATGAGTTCTGGAAACTTTGGTAATACAAGAAATTTGGTGCAAAGCCTAACGTGAGTCCGCCCGGCGCCCTAAGTCCGATTGGGGGACAGTTTGGGGAGTTCACATTCCTTTCGTAGCAAAGTCACGTAGCCCGAACTCTAACGCATTAGCATACGTAGAACGTGCAATGTCGACTTAGGGTAAGTAGACATTAGCCAACTAACCGTTGTCGTTAGTGGGCCAATATTTTTATTCATTCCAGAAATATTTGTGCTCAAAGTTAAAAGCTGTCCTAAATCGCGCCTAATTTTGGACGTTTTTCGTTATCCCAAATTTTAAGGGGGCGGTGTTCCCCCTCTCCCCCCCCCAAAAAAAATTGTACGCACGTTATCAGCCCCACTTAAGAGTACATTACGTGGCAAAAATTCATTAAGCTACTCCATTTGGCTTTAAAGTTATAGTGGCTAATTCGCTACAATTAAGGCCAATTTTGGACCCCCCTTTGAAAAAATTGTTAACGAAAACCAGGTCCCCGGTGGGAAAACGCTAGCAAGACTTGGTCATTCTATGACGCGTGTAAAAATTTGGAAACGCAGCACACACTAGGGGCCAAAATATGGTCTTGCAAAAAATGCGCTTTTGGTGAGTACGATTCCACATCGAGATCTCCAAGGTTACTGGACCAAACTTCACTGGACTTATAACGCCGAAGGAATTGCTGTCGATGGAGTAACTCACCGATTTTAAATATCTTCATCCGTTCCGGAGATATTTGCCGCCGAACTTTGAAGTCGACCGAAATCGGGCCAAATTTTGCATGTTTTGGCCCCTAAAAAGTTTTTGGGAAGCACCCCCAAAATTTCGGACCGGGATTATAAAATCGAACGTACTTCTGAGCATCGTGCAAAATTTCGCGGCGATCGGCTCACGGAACTCGAAGATTACGCGAGGGGAAAAATAAATTCCAGCAAAACATAAGCCCTCCCGAAAACTATCGTTTCCGGGCGGACTAAAAACCAACACTATTGGACAGCCACTAGCAGTACATTACGATCGTCCACCATACAGCGAGCTGTCATGCTAGGCCCATTTAACGCACATTTATTTATTCCCGTCAATCAAACCCTTTTATTAGTTGTCGCGTCGCTCAACTGACCTGTTTTTGTTCGCCTCGTTCGATAATGCAAAATATCTAAATATGCTGCTGAAACAAGTTATCAGAAATTTTACAACCAAGCACTTATAATTAACCACGCTAACAATCAGTCGCCTTCAGTCCGTCTTCTTCACCCATACTTCAGTGTGTTCTATTTGTCAATACACGGTTTTATACCTCGTATTTTTGTTTAGATAGCCAATTTTAGAAAGTGTTGATGAATGTTGACATACTTACAACTCTCAAACAGAATGGGGCAGATCTGTCGGTCGAAAGGCAACTTTTGCAGCGTCATCATGCACGACAGAGTCGCCGTGATTCTACAGCAAAAACAACATGCATGCAGCTATACTTCGACTGTCAGCCACCATTCCTGTGATATTTCTGTGTTTCTGCCTTACTAACTGTGTTCAACAGGCTAGCACTATACAAGGTAGCTATGTTTTCATCGGTGTATTAAATGAGATAAAATCGCGGCTCTTACGTTTGATTACATAATGCCTTTCCAAATTTTAGAGGCTTGAGCCTTTACACTAACAAAACTCCAGATCTAGGGTTTCGAGTACCGGAACAACTGCAACCATTTAGTTGAAAATAATGCACGCTGATAGTTTATATTTCCACGGTTATGTGTTAAGCACAATCAAACGAATAATAACGACGCAAACAGCAGGACGCAGAGATGCTCTGGTGTATTGAAGCGGCTGCGAGTGAGGCCTACCTGCTGACGTACCACATATGTCCGGTGGCGTTCACCGTGAGCATTCGGTTTCGCACGGTGACCCTGTGCCATTGCGCCCGCTTCTCGTTGCGAAAGTACGTGTCGGGGATCCAGAACTGTTCCCAGCTCCCGTCGTGTAAACGGATCACGGTCGTGTTCTTGATGGGCGTAAAAGCAAGTCGTGGGTCTCGCCACGCCTGTCGGAAGTACATGCTAATGCCGTAGTCCTACACGCCGCAATGACATAACACGACGCTGACAGTGTTGGTCAGGCGTCAAGATTAGTAGGCCTAGTATAGCACGAAAACGAGAGCCACTATGCGCAGTGATGATAAGTGTCGATATTTCGCTTAAAGCTGTACGAAATAATCGTTGGTGTTCTGTGCAAACGTAGGCAAAAAATGGCATAAAACAAACCCGTCTTATTCCACAGACGTAATCAAAAATTAGAAAAAAAACTGAACAAAAATCAAAGAGCGTCAAGTGACAAAGAAATTGTCCGAAATTATGCCAAAAACAGTCCGAGCAGAAGCAATTCGAAAAAACGTTGCACTGATCATTTTGTATTTGATACATAAGTAAGTGTAATTTTTCAATTTTTTTTGCAAACATACTGTATATCTCAAAAATATTATTTTCGCATCGTGCAATATCTCACAAGTATGTTTTTACCGTCAGCACCCATGTGGAGATGATGTATGCCTATCTGTTCGTGTAGTGCATTTAAACGCTAGATGTGGAGGATTCAAGCATGCTCAGCACCATGTTCGACTGACCGAGGCCCCCATCAACATGCGCACAGTTGTAACGCTGGTAAGTTTTTGTACGTTAATATCGAAACATCTATGCGAGGGCCCCACATTTTAGCAAGCAGGGCCTAATCTGCTTTAAATCCGGCCGACCCCGTTAAACACGTTGATGGTGTGGCGTAGCGGTAATGCGTTTCATCCGATCAACGAAGTTACTCTACGTCAAGCCGGGTTAGTACTTGGATGGGTAACTGTCTGCGGGCAGGTAAACCATCCCGCCTATGTCAACTCAGCCTTCCGTCTCTCCGGGGTAAGTACTACGGTATCGAGTTTCGGCCTATGAGGCTAGGGTTAAGGCGCAGCGCGTTCACTTGTGTCGGGTAGCAGGTAACAGCACTGTGTGATCCCATAAGGCAGGTGACGCTCCGTAGCTCTGTGATAGTTTCTTATAAAGAGCTATACAGTATCTTTAACATCTAACGTTTCACATCCACTACGGTATATAGGCATGTAAAGAGCGCGACATGTGTTTACCATCGTCTGTTCGCTTATGTACGAGAAGCTCATGATGTAGATGCCGAGTTGGACTTCCGTCGGCCGATCTACAAAATCATGTCAGCAAACCACCGACTCCGACATTGATCTTCGGCAAGCCGAGCTTGCAATTGTCAAGAGGCCACACGACCGCACCACACACCGTTTATCATTCCGTCCTTCCGTCCGGCCTTTTGTCTGTCTGCTGCGGAACTGGTAAGTCTGCATCTTTTAAGTTTTCTTTGTTACTTACGTACTTATTTAACGAAAAATAATTGCTACATAAGTCAAAAGTTGACAAAAAGAAACAAAAAATTGAGCTAATGCTCACGAGACGCGCGAAAGCCTACAGCAGTTGCGGTTTAGAAGTTTAGCTAAAAATTGGGGTGTTTACGCTAAGTTAATATACAATTACCAAATTCTCTATCTAGATCGCATAACGATAGTAGCGTGGCGCCACCGTGTGAATGATATAGACTTATGTCGCAGCCCGAAATCACAAAAAAATCCATAAAACCCCCTATTTTAACGTTCAAGGTCATTTAAGGTCATTGAATTCGGCGCCAATCGAGAGCCAGTGTACGACTTCCTATTAGTGATTAATAGTAACCTAGGCCCTATCTCGCGCCGTTACTGAGATACAGCGACTTATTGGCCAAAAATCGCAAATTTTGCCCACCCCCTCTCATGT
>Ga0209671_1009582_pt1 | contig 10149 bp, 7 predicted proteins | sample WorMetHERISLAND2_2_FD_187401 | JGI IMG/M metagenome (GOLD analysis project Ga0209671, IMG submission 187401) | Marine gutless worms symbiont microbial communities from Max Planck institute for Marine Microbiology, Germany - Olavius geniculatus... | ecosystem: Host-associated > Annelida >... | reverse complement strand
ATATCAGTTACTAAATTAGGTTAACTTTCATGCATACGTCATGACGTAACTGATATTGTATATTAAAATAATTGTTTTGTATTTAGCATTTCGTTCAATGCGGGAGACTATTAGAAGCTTTCCGCTGCAAAAAGCAACATAAACACCGTTTTAACGTCGTCAAACGTTCCTATTTCAACTGCTTATGAAGACAATTAGATACCTATTGGCTGATATAAGCTAGGGTTGTGAGTCATTTATTACGCATAGTTTTTTGAGTGGTTGTATTTATACCACGATAATTGATAATTGCGGTTAATAATAATGCAGAATCACTTAAATGAGTCGTACCGGTCTACGTTCTCTGCTCGCTATCCGTCTGTCTATTGACGCGATATATTGTGAGGTCCGGTGGGATGGGGCTTATAACTTCGTAATGTTCGCGGTCTTAGCCTTATCCCGACAGAAACTGCTGTGGGTCGATGTCTGTCTCTGCACGTAAGAGAAATAGTATGCCTGGCAATAGGCCTAACCGAACTACGCGGCCTGAAAACTAAAAAAAAATAAAACAACCCCAGAAAAAACATAAGAGCTCTCGTTACTAACAACTTACCGGTACAAAACTGACTGTACTGCTTTGTCTGTTTCTATGGGCCTCGGCCTGAGTCAAATAAATGATTGATTGATTGTACTGATGGTTGGCAGGCCTGCGACGTAATAGCCACGAAAGGCTGCTTTTGTGCTATCAGTCGTTGCGTTAGGTTAACAGGACTTTTCTGTGGGCGTGGCACATGGCAACGGGCGGTGTTTACTGTTTCAGTTCAGATTTTTAGGTAGTGTATTTCGTGTGCTGATGATCGATAAAGCAATATGTGCGTTTAAATGCAGCAGCACCTTGTCCTATCCAGAATGCAAGGTTTGACTGCACCTCACGCACTGCGGACTGTCAACGTACGGTTTTGATTACATCGGCCTCATCGATAGCATGGGCGGGTTTCACATCCGCTGGCTATACGGTTGTGATTATGGTTAGGGTTAAGTTATCCGATGAGGTACCCCAGAAATTGGACAGGTAAACCATTTTGGTTTACGCTACGGCCAAAAAGCGACAGAAACTTCGGGTCCCTAATTTTAATCCCAACTGTAACTTTAACTCGTTATACCATATTCCGTTAGTATATAGCCAGCACCAAGTTCGACTTAGCCTTTCATTTCCTGGGGAAGTTAAATTGCGAAAAAAAATTATTTCCAGTCCTTGCCAGACTAACGTCACATTTTATTTCCAGTCCGGGTTGAGGCTCTCCATAAATACCGCTGTTGAAGCAGCCGTGACGATGGCCCTTGCACAATCTATTCGTAGCGTGCACATCTGCTGCGTGAAAGGTCTCAAGTTTGAGTCTTTTTTGCAACTTTTTTATCTTCGCTGTTGTAATTAACGTTTTTTTCATAATTATGTATTCATATTCTGCAGCTTATTCAGATACTGTCTAAGTCTAGGGCCACGGTGTGAGGCTGCCTAGTGAGGTTTGAGTCCTAGGCCTATGCTAAACTTATTGCAAAATTAACCTAGGCCTAAAGCTACAACTGGACTCAGCACTTGATAATAAAACAAATATACGATTTAATAAAGCAAAATATTTACAGCGTGCAAATATGATACGTGCAATGCAAATATCAGAACAGAATAAGTACACGAATCTCAGTTCAATCGCCAAGCAGTCACAGCTGCCAACCAACAGTTCAGTCAAGTTATCAGACAGTACTGTTTATCAAGTGATACAATATAATCACATCAGCTAGCGAAATCGAACATAATTCACTGACGACAAACTAAATTGATTTTCAACCAATAAACAAACATAAGCAAATATCTCATACTACTCAGCCACAAGAAAAGACACAATATCAAACAGTTACAAGTCTAACTGTACATCCAGGAGCCTCCTACCCCTTATTCTCCGTTTCCCGGGGGCTATGCGAGCACTCCCTTTTTCAAATCGCTATCCTGAGGGTCCTCAACGGCCTCCCATTTAAACACTTTTACGCCTAGGGGCTACACCAGCACCCTATCGTTAATACAAGCCAAACAAAAGGCTGTACAACCTTGGCAAAACGTATGCCGCAAAACGCGTATGACCACAGGTCTGCGTTCAGATCAACATCTCACATCAAACTGACTTCAAAACAACTAATTCGCGCCTGTCAACTCACGATGACCTACTTAGTGCTAGGACTACCCAATGGTAGCCAGCGATTTCAATCAGTGTCCCACATACAAAGGCGCCAATTCTAGAACTCGATCTACGATTGGATAGCATCCAGAGTCTATTATAATAACACCGTCACGTAACGTAGAAGTCGCCTTACCACCACAAGTTTACTTACAAGTACAGGTACAATCAGCCATACATTCACAGTGATATCTACACATAGCATTAGACACACACCTACGATGCCAGGGCAGAGGTGCTACAAACACGACTGACGACTAAATCAACAAGAAAATGTAATGCACATGACGAGAAATACTACAGTAAGCTTAATCAGACGCGAAAAATAAATCGACAGCACGATTTTCTACAAGCATCATACACACATCTCGGCCACATCTCACTAAGACACAACGCAGCTTGACACACGGACTGAAAATAAAATGTGCCGTCAGTCCGAGCCTGGACTGAAAATAACGTCTACCATTAAGTTGAGTACTGGCCTGTCTGGCTGGGGTTAAGGTGGGCACGTTGTCCTGTTTCGGGTGGCAGGTAACACTGTATGATTCCATATGGCAGGTGGATGCTTCATAGCTTTATGATTGGTTACTATTAAGAGCTTTAGGCAACTTTTAACCTTTAAGCTGGCAGTGACAGTTAGTCTGTGTAATGGTGTATGTTTGTAGACATGGCTATGAAGTGTAGTGATGTTTTCTTGCAACAGCTGTAAGGACACTTATGATGTGGCAAGTCAAGCTTGGAAAACGCAAAGTAGGTTATTAACCTGTATGTGATTTTGCTGAAAATCTGTATCATTACTAGAGTGGTCGTATTCACACGATAATTAATGCACTAAGAAATTCATTGCAATTTTAAACAAAATTAGCGTGTGTAAAATCTGTTTGAATTTTTAAAATTTCTAAAATATTTATATTTTTTGTCGACATTTTGGCAACCACTGCCGTCTTCTTCAGATCGACTGTCCACCAGGTGTCGCTGTGGCGGATAGTAAGCAGTCTAGATGTGTGGAAGTTGATAGGAACTCTCATCTCGTCATTTGCAAGCAGCCTTCAGCAAGTTGCTAACCTAAGTGTGATTAGTATGGTTATTATACACCGTGTCTTTAAAAAACAGTCAGAATTGTTTTTCTCATAACTTCGTCAAATTTTTACCAACTTTGATGTTTTTGGCACAACGATGGCCAAGACAATAGAATTATATAAGGTGCACTTGTTTTTCACCTCAACTAATTTATGGCAACACACATTTATTCACATTTATGTGAAACTCAGATGCTTCAAATTGTTACATTACTCGGTGGTTATTTGTATCAGATTGCTTACTTTTGCATCATCAGTTCAACAGAGGCTGCCACATGGTTCAGTAATTCTATGGTATTAAATATTTTATGGTAAAACAGCCAACCACAAGGTAGCTAACCGATGAGCTTAAAATTTGGTTAATCGACAAGTGAATGCCACTTGATGATTGAGTTTACTCTCCGCCAGTGGCGTTGCATCTAAGCCATTGTGTCTGTGTATGCTGGGCACACTTTGGGCATAAACTCTGATAATATGCAAGCATGTTGTTATTCAGACTTATAATTTTGCTAAATAGTTAACATTTTGGTGTATTTTGTGCTTAATTACAACAACGTTTACTTAAGACAACAATTTGGAGCATCTATGTTTTACACGGTAGTGTGTTGACATAAATTGGGTGAGGTGGAAAGTTAGTGCATTTTTTCACATAATTTCATCGTCTTGGCCATCTTATGAAAGTTATGAAAGTTAGTGGAAATGTGACAAACTTATGACAAAAACAATTTTGCCTTTTTTCCTTATGAGACACAGTGTGTTGTGTATTAAAGCAGTGGCCCGCTTAACATTTGCAGCATACATAACAGTGTACATAGCATTATGCTCAAATTGTTCAAAACAGCTTGGAATTAAGCACCATAGGCAGTTGAATCCCGATGGATGTCGTATGGGAGGGACTCCTCGATTCCGCTGTGGGACGGGGCATTACCCATCTCCGCAAAGTTTTTTCAGATGTTTGATGGTGAAGGGGCATATTTTTGTGGATATTTTTAAAGCATGCCAGACTTGCCAGTAGTAGGAACCGTAGTTTTGCCTACAGAATCCGAGAGCTTAATGTTGTGGACAAATTTGTTAGTCCAACTGATTTGCTGCCTGTGACCTGGTTAGCTAGGGGGTTTGAGGTGACCTTTCAACAGCACTAGGGAGGGGTTGCTGTATTGAGCTGGATGGTTAACCTCTCTCCGGCAGTTTGAGCACTGATTATGTGTGTTGTGTGAAGGGAGTAATATAAAATGTAAAAATTGTAAACTTATGAAGTGTTGTTGATAAATTGTTTGCAGCTGGTCCATGACAGTCCAGTGGCTGTTACGTCTGACTTGTCTCCGTCTGTCGTGCAAACATTTGACGCAGACAAAAGGAACACTGTCAAGCCATTGTCGTCTGCTAGGAACAATGTCGTTGATTGGGAGAGGTGTGCGAAGGAGTTTTCTTGCGACTGCAGTGGTTGGAAAACTGTTTCGTTCACAGCAGGGACTTCGACCGCAAGCCTTTACGATGCAGACTGCAATGAACTGCGTCAGCCCAAAGCAAGGAAGAGACTTGCTTCAAGCATGGCGGGTGAAGCTTTGCCATCAGAACTCAGCGGTAAATGCATGCTGTTAATGGTTAATGATTAAATGCTATAGCTCTGGTAAAAATAGCTCTTCATAGGAAACCAATCTCCGAGCTGTGTCACCTGCCATATGGGATCACACAGTCTTAACTGCCACCCGATACAGGTGAATGCATCCAGTTCTAACCCCAGCCAGACAGGCTGGTACTCGATTTACTAACCCCGGAGGGATGGAAGGCTGAATTGACCTAGGCAGCTGGTTACATACCGAGATGGTTTACCTATCTGGAGGCAGTCATCCATGTAAGTACTAAGCTTGCCCAGTGTAGAGCAACTTTGTTGATCGGATAAGTGAGCCCGAGATGAAATGCTATCCATTCACTATAGACAGTTTGTTGTGCGTAGAATGGGAAACATCCTATCTGTTAATAACTTGTGTAAATTCATCGAAATACAGCCTTTTTTCTGTTATTGCTTACTGTCAGCTGCAGCAACACCTGGCGGACAGTCAAAACGTAACAAAATAAAAAGGTTGTATTTTGACGAATTTACGTAACTTATTAAGTTACCGTTTTACTTATAAGTGTATTCAAAGACATCCTATCTGATGTCGATGACATAATGTATTAAGAATATTGAAAACAACTTTCTACACACTGCATTCTTTAACTATTTCTAGATGGCTGCCCTGTGGTACTAATATCGATTGGACCCCCTATCAAGATTCCCTCATTTCTTTAATCTGATGTATACACATTTTCCAGTCCTGGCAGTATGGTTCTTTACCTTAGCGACAGCTGAGCTTCGTGTTTTGATTTGTGCAATGTTTTTATCTTTAACGAATGCCGAGCTTTTACAGTAAAAATGACCGTGATTTGAAATATTTGAACTATTGAATATTTGAAACTAAAGGCCAACGTTGAAACCGAGGCCATTGTTCCTTGAAGCCGAGGCCAAGGCCAGTGGTGTATGGAGCGTGCATGGGTTAACGTAAGCTAAAGGGTTAAAGGCTGCTAGACAGCAGCTGGGCTGACGCAATGCAGCAGCTAGTTGTCAGTTGCTGCTCTGATCTGCTTGATTAAAGACGTGCGTGGTTCGCACTTCTTTCTACATCAGTTGTGTCTAATTACTTTCCACGGCCCGCTATCCTCTCGTAGATGCGTAATTAGGAAAAAGTGGGGGTACCTTCTAAACACCCTTACAGTGGTTTGATGTGCATACTGTGTAGACCACCTGAGTGACATCGACTGGCTGCCCAGTGACGATGAGGACACTCAGTCTATTCACGATGATAATGATGATGATAACAATGATAACGGGCTAGTAATGTCTGCTGGTAATGATGAAGCGGTTTCTATTGATGTACAAGACAGTCCGGTCGTAGTCAGTGCAGCCGCTCGCAGTGGCCGGAGACTTTCTCAGCTCAGTAACGCATTTCTCTCGCAACAGTCAGTGCCTTCACAGGTCTGTAGTAGTTGTGCCGTACTAGACTGGTAGTCATAGTTGTTGTTGTTGTTGTTGTTGTTGTTGTTGTTGTTGTAGTTATAGTAGTAGTAATTAGTGCAACCACAACTGCTCTTAGTAGCCAGCTCACACAGCCTACTAATGCATTCACCCCACAGCCAGTGCCTGCTGCAATAATAATCAATGCCAAGCCACCAGTAGTAGTAGTAGTTACTGTTGTAGTATTGAAGTTGTAGTGGTCGTAATAGTAGTACTTATAGTCCTCAGTGCAGCAGCTTATAGCTGGCTCAAAAACTTGTCTGGAAAACCTGGAAATGTCGCGAATTTTACAGATGTCAGAGAAATGTCACAGAATTGTCAGGGAAAAAATCTCACTGTTTGCAGGTTGTAACCAGAACGACAATGTCAGACCTGAAAACAAGCACAAGACTAGAAGGGCACTGTGATGGTGCAAATCTCTACCAGTGCTGTGTCATTTTTTTGTTCTTTTCGCTAGCGGCAGCATCATCGATGGTTAAATCCATTCACAGTCGGTCAAAATCATTGAAATTGGACTGTAAATTTTTCTTATAATTTTGCTGGCAAACTTTTTTTGCAAATTGTCCACGGTACGAGTAGTTCGTTGATGGTGTGAATAGTGTGTGGTATAGAAAGTAGAGCATTCCTATTAGACTACTAAGCCTTGGATCTTTCCTACTAATATCTTTGAGACGTGGAGCAGAGACAGCGTTCTCTGTGTTTTACTGTTGCTTCGGTCAGGGCCAGCCTTAGCCATTTGGCAGTTTTGTAATCCAACTGCGCATGTGCGCATGCGAGACAATTTTTCCCCACAGCTGTTTTTTTTCCTCCCTGCTTCTCTCTTTTCTTTCTCTTTTCCTTTCTTCCCTTTCTTTCCTTTTCTTCCTAAGAAGTGGCCCCCTTTAAGTCAGCTAGGTGCTGTGAGGGAGAGATGTAAGTTTGTTTGCTGGGTCCAGGGCCATCTTGCTGCATTTTATAGCGTAATGTACGTCTATGGCGTAAGATGGAAAAGATCAGCTGGACAGCACATGTGTCAAATGAAGAAGTCTTGTGTCTGGTACAAGAACAACGTTCTCTGATGCAAGTCATCAAGCAACGCCAAGCAAACTGGATAGGACATGTCTTAAGATAAAGACATGACTGTCTTCTGAAGACTGTACTAGAGGGGAAGATAGAAGGGAAACGGCCAAGAGGAAAACCAAGAAGGAAGATGCTGGATCTACTTGTGGAGCAAGAGGAAAAGAAGATCAGTTACGAGGAATTGAAGAGAGGAGCACAGAGCCGGGTCGGATGGCAACATCGTCATTGGAACCTGCCTTAGGGCAGAGCACGCAAAGAAGAAGACGTCTACAAAACGCATCTGATTGCAGCGTTTCTTCATGTGAATTGGCAAGTTAATTCATACAGAATTTTTAGAGTTCAAAATGGCGCCCCTCCTTAAAATTGTCAGCTTTTTAGCTGAACATTTTGAAGATGCATAATGCCGGCCCTGGCATCGGTAACGTTCAAGATGTGTTGATCAGTGACCATTGTGTTTAATGGTAGACTCTGGTGTCTGAGGAGTCCATATCAGAATGCTGTTCTGAGCATGGGGCCTGTCTGTCACCGCAGACTGCAGACCACCAGACTGTACGTATTTCCAGTTGTCTGTCACTTTGACGACTTTGTTTGACCTTTTGCTGAAGCTTGTAACAGTAGCTAGTGAATTGTTTAAGTTCGTCAGATTACAGCCTTAAACGTTGTCGCTGGTGATGCTTTGGCAGTTGTTACTGCCTTTGTTTGAATGGCTGACCGCCAGGTGTCACTTGGTGTAGGTTAACTGTAATGTTTTACGTTGTTGCAGAATTCAGAGGATGAGATTGCTGAATCTTCCGCTGATGAAACTGAATTCACTCACGACAACAACGAAACACTTGGAGTGAGAGCCCAAAGTCTCTTTGTTGCTCAATGTATCTAGCTGTTTTACCTAATCCTGAATAGCAGGATTAGCAGCATTTGTATTCTGGGATGTCGAGATTACCAAAAAAATCTGCTAAAATAGTACTTTTTGAAGTGTTAGATGTTAAAGTAACAACTTCAGCTGCTTCATGAAAATTATTCATAATCTCATGAGTCTTTGATGTGCTCTGTAATTTGCAATTTAACAGTTACAGTCACTTGCAGCACTTGTCGGTGGAGACCTACTGCATCCTAAGCATGAAATAATTTTAGTAGGGCCACTATAGTCAGGCCCATCGAGAGCCACAGCGGGGCTCAGTGAAATATCCAGGGCCTCTAAACAATTTCACGGGGCCTCTCTGGGGAGAAAATTTTTGAATTTTTCTTTTCAAGATGGTGCATTTTGGTGTACTTTATATTTCTGAGTGACGGCAGGCCTCCCCAAGCGTTGTGGGGCCTGGGGTAGCTTACTCCCCTACCCCACCCTCTTGATGGGCCTGACTATAATGATACGAAATAATGACCAATCTGTAAGACTAATCCCGAAAACAGGATCCCGGGAGAGAAATCTGTCCCAAGGTTGCAATCACTAGTATTGAGTGCATGCGTGGCTTTCATCGTTTGTATGTTTTCGTATTTACAGAGTGAGGTTCAAGCCCTCATTTCATCAAACTTTCCTCTCTCATCAGCCAGAGCCAGGAAATGTTGCATAAACATAACCAAAAACGTCATCACATATGCCATTTTTGAGCTTAAAATGCACAGAAATGCATTTGTAATCTATTAGTGGGGCTTAGTCGACGTTGAAAATAGCCATGTGTTTGCACCATAATCTGAACGTCAGAGTCATTTAAATTGGCAAGTTTCTTATTGTACTGAATTCGTTGGGTCCAAAATGTCACATGTATGTTCGTGGATACAGCTAGGACAGCAAGTGGGTGACTGAAAACGGCAGTCATGACTGAAGACATCTGGGTTTTCTAAGTTTACCATGTCTCTCTAAGTTCTTGTGGTTTACCATGTCAGTGTCTGTGTTCTTGTGGTTGACAGTTGCCACTATGTGCTGAGTCAGTCTCAGTGGATACAGTGAAGACAGCCAGTGACTGGGTGAGAGCTACTCATTCAAGACTTAAGACTGACCCTTCTACCTTTACCATGTTTGTCTGTGTTTTTGTGGTTTACCATGTTTGCCTGTGTGCACTCTTGTGGTTGGCAGAACTTGAGTCTCAGTGGATACAGTGATGACAGCTAGTGACTGGGTGAGGGCTGCTCAGCCAAGACTCAAGACTGACTCTTCTGCTTTTATTATGTCTGTGTGTGTTCTTGTGGTTTACCATGTCTGCATTCTTGCGGTTGACAGACTTTGCCAGTATGTGCTGAGCCAGTCTCAGTGGATGCAATGAAGACCGCCAGTGACTGGGTAAGAGTTGCTCAGTCAAGACTCAAGACTCCCATCAAGTCCATCGGCACCGATACACAACCTCCGGCACTGGATGATTCCGCTAAGAAGACAAGACGCAGATTTGTCAAGTATTTATTTACGCTGACACTTTGTATGATGCCTTGTACACCAACGCGTCTCAACTGTCGAGTTAAAGAGAAAAGGTCATGCACAGCTCCTTATGGAAAGCCATCGCAGAGCTATCGATCATCACCTACCATATGGGATCACACAGTGTTACCTGCCGCCTGACACAGGTGAATGCGCCCCGCCTTAACCCCAACTAGACAGGCCGGTACTCGACGGTCGCATTGACGTCACAGACACGAGTTGAATTGCTGATGAGTGCCGTCAAATTTTGGTCAAAAATTTGGAAACTTAACAGGTTTAGAATTTATCAGTTGTTTCAGTTTGGCAGTTTGGCATCTGTTGTTGTGATGCAGTTTT
>Ga0209671_1009581_pt1 | contig 10149 bp, 2 predicted proteins | sample WorMetHERISLAND2_2_FD_187401 | JGI IMG/M metagenome (GOLD analysis project Ga0209671, IMG submission 187401) | Marine gutless worms symbiont microbial communities from Max Planck institute for Marine Microbiology, Germany - Olavius geniculatus... | ecosystem: Host-associated > Annelida >... | reverse complement strand
ATCATTAACCTCCTTGTCTAATCGGCCATCTCCATCGCGACGTGATGGAACGTACGGACGTTTCGTTGGTAAATCCAACTTGTCCAGATCCAGTATCAACTGCTCTTTGGCTTCGGATAACGTAGCGATATCATAGAAGTCAGATAACACACTTTTCAATGTTTTAACACTGGTCATTCTGTATTTATTTAAGGCAAAACACAGCGCACTATTAACAACAACCGATAACGACGCCATCTTTCATCATTATCACCGGTAGTGCAAAAACAGACAGACGTTTGGTGAAATGAAAAATGTTGACGGCCAGTTGTGTCAAGAATGTTTATGCCACAAATTATTACTATCTGATAATCTATCTTTAAGTTACGATTGATAATGTCGGGGTTTTTTCCTTGAGACACAGTGTAGAACCAGATTCCTCTCTACATCTGCAAGCAGCTTCACATTCTGCTCCGGTTTTTCGTAAAGCTCTCGACAGTCTGGATGGTCACTGTCATGCAATGTCGATCTCATTGCTATAGATTAAGTCTAACTATAGGCATAACATTTACGATTACGATGGTGAACTGATGAAGATAGGCCTACTTACGCATCGGTGGCAGTCAGCTGCTGCACCGGTGGTCCAGTCTCAGATGCAACGCTTTCACGACCGACAGCAGACGTGGTGCAGCGCAGGGTCCCACCGACCGATCGACAGACCTGGCGACCGCGCCTTGTGGTCGTATAGCAGCTAGCCGGCGTCTGTCTCTCTGCGCGTTCTGCGAGTTGTTCACTCGGTGCGTGGTCACGCATCGCGGAGTCTGTAAAAGAACCTCTTTCATGTCCGAGCAGACACCTGGGCTAATAGACGGACAGCGGGCTAGACGAGCGAGACATGAGCGCTACCGTCGTGGTCTATAGGCACTCGATTCAACCCAGTTACTCTAGCGTCAACACTGCAGCAGTCGAGACGATTTTATGGCTTTTTGTTGTGCTCGATAATTTATATTTCAGTATATCTCTGTCCTATTGCTACAGCATAACACGGGACAGTATACAACCACCAGAGTTTGTCTGCTTTTCTGAGTTACTGCATTTTCGTTTACAGAATGATGTAGTACAAAATGTCAGCATTGAATATCTGCAATCGTTGTATGCTGTACATAGCTGGCGGTTTGTGCAAGTCGTGACTACGCGAGACACGAGTCATTTTCTTAAAGTTTCTGACGTGCGCTGACATCGGCCTACAATCTTTTGAACTAAAAATTGACACATCTTCTTTGTGAAACGTTCTCACTTATTCTGTATTTTTCTGCGTCTTTTAGTTTCCGAATTAAAAGCCCCGTTTGGGAGCAAACAGACAAGCAAGCAAACTAAACAGAAGGTCGGACCAGACGCGCAATAAGACGGCTTCGTGTGAACGTTTTAGACCCTGAAGACGACAGCGATCAAAACATTTAAGCAACACGATTACTATAGCGCAGCCTTTCTAATGGGCCGCACTATGTGTCTTGCCTTACTTTTTGTCTGTTTCCCCGTACGTTTACTCATTAGCTCGTCCCACACGGGCTCTTAACTCGTAAACAAAACTTTAAAAAGGCAAAAACTAGTATTAACGTTCCAGATAGCAGAAATTACTGCTGTATAAATTTTTTGAAAAAAAGTCATCGGTTAGGCAGATCGCCGCACATGTCGGCACTGGCTTGTAATCACGTCTTAAAGGAGTACGTGGTCATCAAAAACGCATGCAAACGGTTTGTGCCGGTGCGGCCGACTCTTTGTCATTTGAATAGGATAAATATAGCAACCGGTTCGGCCGTAGGTATAAGCTTATTCTTCTTCGATGTGGTTCGCTGCACGCTGCGAGAGACCACACTACATGCAAAGGCACAACGTACGGCGGCAATTCTGCACCTTTTGAAGTAATAGCCTAAATGTGTGCGGTCAAAAGCAAGTCATTACAAGTCAAAAAATTGAGCATCGGCTGTTGTTTAAAAAATCGGTTTTATGCAAGTCGCGATATTGAATAATAAGTACAATGAGAGCACGTCCAGAACTGCTGAGTGAAAGGAATGCAAAGAATAACTACATTTAACTTTGTACTACGTTCTATACGAGTATTCATTTACGACCTTAGATAGTTGCTTCTGGGGTCGAGGCTGTACTAGAATGCGTATTTCAAGCATAATATTGACAACTCGAGCTAAATAAGAACGTCGCGATACAATATCGGGTCACCTTGTTGAAACCCGTCAATCCCAGCTTTTCGCATTGCGCGGGATAGAGCTATAGAGATTGCTATTGTTTCACGGACATTTGTAGGCATCGTTTCAGTGTGTAGTAAACTTTCAGTTTTAACAAGACATGGACATTACTTTCTGGTTAAAATTACAGACTTATAAACTGTTATTACACTAGCGCTTTCATGCTGTACTGATAGTAGCAATTTAGTAAACAAACAGAAAGGAGAACGCTGACAACGTCTCTAATCTGTAATCAGATAATGAATACCCATTGAATGCCATTAAGTAATTTTGCACACTGTTCTGGTCATCCTTTGTGATATGGTAGTCTCTACATTGACTACCGCGTGTACGGTCATTAACCACGGCGTATGCTGTAAGCCGTGATTAATGACGTTTAAGTCAGCCATGGTTACTGAACTTAAAAAAGACCATGAGGTCAGGGCTCAGTTTATTCTAGCTCAATTCGGCTACCTCGCCTGAGGCTCTGAAACGAGGTCAATAACCGCATGCTGTCAGATGCTGAATGGTATTCAACAAACGACCGTCGATTGGTACTTACTTACTTACTTAATTGATGATTTTACTGACACGTTGCTGAACACCCATTCTCGGTCGGGTTTCACCCACTGTTTGGAACAGTCTGCCAGATGATAAATCACTAAGCGGGTTATTTTGGTATGAGCAATCAAATCTATAGAGATCGTCTCTTAGTCGTAGTTACTGGCTTTGATATTTTTGAACCACATCGATTAATTAGTATTTACAAAATACTTTGCAATAAACTAAAAGGCGCACGTCAGAGTGCATACGTCGTATCTCCTTCAAGTGAAGTAATTCAAATATTGCAACAAGATAATGTTCAAACGAACACAAGGTCTGTCCAATGCATTTCGATAGCTTAATGTCAGTGAGCTGCGTAGACCAGTGGTAAAAATTTAAAATAAATCGATGTCAAAATGTACAGCAGCAATGATAATTGTCATCTTTCGCTATCACAGTGTAGGCCTATCACAGTGTAGCACGATAGTGCGTAACACTGTTGTAAAGGCGACTATCAAAGTCAATGGGAAACCCCAGGTTTTGGGCAGCCGTAGCCCCCCAAACCCCTAAATTAATCGACTTACATTTGACTTGGATGATTACGTCGGCCAGGTGACCCTACCTACCAAAAATGGTACAAACCGGCCCAGCAGGGTCGGCGGGGCAAAGGGGTGAAATACAATGTCAACTCGGTTATTTTTTTCTTTTTTAACTTTTTTTTACTTTTCTTGCTAAGCTCTGGAGAACACATTTTTGGGAGTATCGCCGCATTTTTTTGCACTGGATGACGTGTTTCGGTGGGGATTGATTTCCTACCAAGGTCTCAACATTCATCTTTCATATTTTTCTCTCTAATCCCTCAAAAACCGCAAATTTTAGGTCCATTTTCGGACTTTGAAAAATTACGTCTGAAAATGCTGAACAATGGAGATGCTCATCTTAATCGTCATCGTAGCCCCATCAAAGTGGCATAGTGAATAAGCAGTGGGGCCACGGGAATTCCAAATATGCGGCTATTTTAGACCCCGTGCCTACAGGTCACGTGACACGGCGCATGCGCAGTAAACGTTTGGCCTGTAACATAGGCAAATGCAAGTTTGAGGCTTTATATCTCCTTAACGGTGCAAGTTAGACGCATGGTTACAATGGACCACCAATAGGAAACCACATATGCCGAGTCGAATGGTCACGTGACCGATGACGTCACGTGACCTCAAAAGATCAAGGTTGTGACCCCATTATATTTGAGGCGCCATATCTCCCTAACGGTGCAAGATAGACGCATGGTCACAATGGAATACCAATAGGAATTCGCCCACCGCGAGTCGAATGGTCACGGTTGGTTGGGTTGGGTCACACTATTGCTTTTAGCTCATGGTTAAATTTGCTAAGAAAATAGCAAATATTAAATATAAAAAAACTCACCAGTTTACACTACTGTGCAAGGGCGACCAAGTCACATATCCAAAACAGTAAAAATCATTTTACTAAGACACAGAGTGATAGAACGACGAACTGGCTACCCTTACAAACCCATGTGACGTGATCCCATTTAACTTTTTCCACTCCCACATTATCTCGTGAGCCAATAAACGTAGTCAATGCAAATGCGATACAAATATTTTTAGCTGATTAAATGTACCGCTGGTCCGTAGCTAAAAAGAGTTAAATTGGAAAAAGCGTTGAATTTATTTTGAAAGACTAGTTATATACGGGCATGTATGTGTAGGCTATACACAGTACCTTAATCACCATGGGCTGTTAGGTCATTCATTCATGCAGATTGCAGAAGTCATGATTTCGTCAGTTTATTCACACTTCGCATGTCATGAATCAGTTAAATTTAACATTTTATCTTATCAACATCAAAACTCACAAACAAACATTTCAAGATTAAGAATGAAATCGATCCACAATGTTTCTTGCCACTCGTGTGCGCAAAGACTCTGTGTTCAATGCTTAATTTACTTGAGACAAAAGGAACGCGTCATTTGGTAAATATTGATGGTGAAAGCCTTTAGGCTTAATGTAGGGGCCTATTGGGTACTGGTTTATTACAAATTTACAATAGACGTAACTTATTAATATTTCTGCACTACCACGCGCCTGTGATGTAACGCTAAGTCATCACGGACAATTCATATGCCGTAGTTGTACACAACTTTGTATGGAAGTTCGGACAAAAAGACTTCATTCCTGCTGAGCCGGCGGCCGACTCCATACACGGTACCGTACAAAATTTTAATTTCATACCTTTACTGGCTCAAGAGAAAATGCGGAAGTGCAAAAGGTTAAACGGGATCACGTCACATGGGTTTATAAGGGCAGCCAGTTCGTCGTTCTATCACTCTGTGTCTTAGTAAAATGATTTCTGCTGTTTTGGATGTGTGACTTGGTCGCCCTTACACAATAGTGTAAACTGGTAAGTTTTTATATTTAATTATTATAACCACACAATTAACATCGTCAGTCACGTGACCATTCGATTCGCCACCTGCGGTTTACTATAGGTGGTCCACTGCGACCAGGCGTCTATCGTGCACCGTTGCGGAGATATGTCGCATCAAGAATAATTGAGTCACGACCTTGACCATTTGGGGTCACGTGACGTTATCGGTCACGTAACCATTCGACTCGCAGCGAGCTATTTGCTATGGGTAGTCCATTGTGACCATGCGTTTATCTTGTACGGTTAGGGAGATATGAAACCTTAAACGTTGGACTTATGCCAAATTTCGTTGCCATGGCAACAGGAGTCAATCAAGGGTAGGCCTCCTAAATATAAATGACATCGCAAGTATGCTGACCCCTTGTGTATTGCAGCGGCGTTTTGGCGTGACGTCACAATAGCAATAACGTCATGCATGCCGAGTCAGTGATGTGCACAGACACACACAGAGACAGACAGAAAAAGCGAAACATTATACCCGCCAGTGTTCACTACGTTCACCTTAGCGAAGATAAGAGATCAGAGTCCGTCTCAGAGCTGAAGATTCAGTAATCCTGAATTTCATCTGTTTGATATAGATTATAGTGACAGTCAGACCAATCTGTCAATGCTAATGTAACCTTCTACCGCGGTTTGATTCCGACCCTTCTCCTCGGTCTCCTCTCCACCGCGGCGGTTATCATCTCGTTGACCGGCTGGGATCTCGACGGTATCCACAGAAGACAAACCCGGCTCAGTGGAAAGCCAGTTTCACATCGGCGGTATCGGGGTCCTATCGTGCTGAAGATTGCCGTCGAACTAATGTTAGATCGCAGAGAAACGATGCGGTAAGCTGTTGCTATCAACTATGTTGAAAAGCGGTACACTCTCTTAATGCAGACAGAAACGGCAAACACTCACTCTTCTCTTGTCGGTCGGTGGTAAGTGATGACGAACTCTGGCGGAGAATTTGGTAAGGGGGTCTTATTGTATTTTATGTTTTACCGGTTTCCGAAAATGCAGAGGCGGTAAGTCTCTCGGTCCCTAGAAATTAACTAGTGATCTTTTATCAGTTACCACGGACTTTCTGACCGGCGGTACGTTTAAACCGTGCTTACGTCGACCGTCCGCGGTAGCTACTATTTCCCAAAGGTTATACAAAGTCGTACGTTACCACGAATTTTCTGAACGGCGGTAAACGATCTAACGTTTAAACCGTGCTTATATAGGCCATCCGCGGTAACGTCCTTCGGTCCACTTAAGCCTAGCTTCCTATTAGCAAGAGTCCGTTAAATCGTCGCGGTAAAGACGGTAAAAAATCTTTGTCGTTGCTGTAGGTCTTCTGTTCCGGCGGTAAATGAAGAATCGTTGTGAAGAAGAGAACGTTGCAGGTCTTCGTTGACGTCGGCGGAGATCTGCTGTATGGATGAAGAATCGTCGCGGTAGAGATGATGTAGTAGATCGTCGTCGATGATGACGGTAAGTTGTCGTATCGATGAAGAATGAAGAATCGCCGCGGTAAGATGATGTGGTAGATCGTTGCCGGTGATGTCGGTAATCTGCCGTGTCGGCGGAGATGAAGTCTTTGACGAATCGTCGTTGATGTTTCCGGCGGTCGTCGGACTTTATTACTCCGGTACGTCGCGGTACAGTTTCCCACCTCCACCCACTGTATCACCATCTACCTCTATTCCGGTGATCGCGGATATGTCGGTAGTTGCTGACGGTAGTGGATGTTGAAATTGGTGTTTTGTTGGTTTTCTGTCGCGGTACGCTATCTTATCGGCGGATGTCTTACCGGCGGATCCCACTTAGTCTTCTCTCTCGGACGGTTCTCGGTGATGTTTGGTTTTGGTCTCCGCGGTAGGTTTCGGTAATGGAGTAAATTGCCGCGGAGTCGGATCGTTTTGGTTGCCGCTTACCGTTTGGACAGGTTACCGTTTTACCGGCGGTTTTGGTTACCGTTTTTACCGGCGGTTAGGTGGCGGTAAGGTCCTACAGCAGCAGCGGAGGAGATGCGTTCTCTTCTGAGTCTGCGGAATGACTGATCGTTCTAAGCTTAGCGGTCCTTTTTATACCCCTGGCTCGAGGGCGTGGTCTGCACCAAACAAGTTTCTCTTACTTTTTGATAATATGGACGCAGGCGCTTCTTTGTCTCTATTAAATATCCGAGCAAGGTAAGTAAGCCTATATTTTTGGTAGATATATTTTGATATTTTGTAGAAATTGTTAAAAGCGATATTATTTTTCCAAAAGATATAAATAGTATTTTACGGATTTTTAGAAAGAACAATACGGTCTTTTTATCGAAAAGAATTACTAATTTAATATTAGCAATTTTGATAATGGTCGCGATTCATATTATCTAATTTCCGACAGTTACTTTTCGACGTTTGGTTATTAAAAATAGAAATTAGCTCAGGTTCTACCAAGAACGGTTTTCAATAGTTAAATGTTCGCTCTTTCTTAAACATCGGACGATTTTCTTCCAAAAAATGTGGAAATAGTACTTTGAGAGGGTATTTTGAAGTGCCTTCGAAAGTGCGAAATCAAGATGGCGATTCCATTTTGGTGTTATCTTGCTGCTAAGCGACCAGCGAGATGGGTGTATCGAAAAGTTGCACTTCGCATTAGAAATGATATTCGACAGTGGTCTTCACAACGGCAGTGGCAGTAGGAGATAGTAAATACGAAAAATGGTCTACCGAGGTGGAATGGCGTTGGATGACTTTGAATTTTGGAAAAATTGGCTACACTAAGACGGACTATCCGCATAGCAATCTATACGTTGGCGTTCTCTAAAAGCAGCATAGATGTTTGGCTTAAAGAGCGACTTTTTAGGCGATCAGCTATAAATAGACTACCCATTTGAAATTAAGATTTGTTTTTAACGTTCGTGAGTGCAATGCGTAATTCACATTTTGGTTCGTCTTCGTATATTCTTGGTTTGTAATAATTATACATTTTACGGCTTATGCTTTCCATTTATCGTCTTGAGTATTTGTACTCTGTGTTCTGTGACTGTAGGCCTATAGCTCTGTCGGACGGCCGTTAGTAGTACACTGTGCTTTGCTGAATGCTGATTCATCTTAGCTAGGCACGACACCTGTACCGGTATGTTGTCTGTTTCTGTATTAGCCTACTGTTACTGTGTCTGATCTTACAATGTCATCCCTACTTTGGAAATAAATAAATATAAGTAAAAATATTGCATGGATAATCACTATTAAGCACCCGAGGCTAACAACAGACAGTAATAAAACTGTTGCGTTCAGCATGCTTAAACTGTTCGACATATTTAGATGTCATTTGGCAGATATACCGTGGCGTCGAATGGCACAAGATGATCGAATGCTGCTCTCTCTCAAGAGAGAGGAAAAATTTGAGGGTTGAATTCACAGCCAAAAATTGCACTTGCCTACTGCTACACCAATTACCGATTTCGTCTCTTATCGAATGACTTCGATTACTTGTTTATTTTTATATCCTTAGGCCTATATCACATGGACATGGGCAGCCTGGTCTGCAGTTACGTTGGCATTATTATTACGCGCGAGAGCAGCTACTGCTTTAGCGCGTCTTATTAGCTATCGCAATTCTGTCTGTCCGTCTGTCACACGGGTGGTTAAGTCAAAAACTGTGCAAGATCACCAAATCTTCACCGTTAGCTGCATGGAAGACTCTAATTTTAGGAACCGTAAAGCTTTTTTTATAAATTCGAAGGGGGTCACCCCGAACGAAAGCGCTAAGTAAGAGGGGGTAGGAAAAATTTGGGATTTTAACCATCAAGTCGCTGTATCTCAGTAACTGTGCGAGATAAGGCCTAGGTTACTAATCATCACTATAATAAAAAGTCGTACACTGGTTTTCGATTGGCACCAAATTCAATGATCTTGGATGACCTTAAACGCCAAAATAGGGGTTTTATGGATTTTTTGGCGATTTTGGGCTGCGAGACACATTTCAAAAGCGAATTGCGCCGAAATCAGTTGAGATAGACATGGACAAGCTGCACGTGAAATTTTCAGCATTGATACATATATTTCGATGGTCTAAGTCTCGATTTTCTAGGTTTAAAGGAATTTGCGCGTGAGTGCATCAAAAAGCGGTACCCCCGTAAAAGTCGTTATTTTACCGTTGTTGGCCAGTCTTTCGTAAAAACGGTTGCAGATAGGCATGGGCATGTTGCTTATCACAACAAGCACTAGTGACGAGCATTTTAGTCGTATCAACATCGATGAATTTGAAAGACCCTGAACTTCCGACATAAGGGTTTATATTAATTTTTGCGATCTTCGGCTGCAGCGCATACTCCAAGAATTAACTGCGACGAAATGGCTGGAGATAGACTGACAGTTTGCGAACAGGAACTGCTATAGGCTTTCGCGCGTATCGTAAGCATTAGCTCAAATTTCTTGTTAAATATCGCGATAGAGTCATGGATGGCAAGGAGTGCGTAAATACAGTGGCGAAATTCAACAGTGGAGTGTGTAATCTTATTACTAGCTGCATACAGTCAGTACTTAGTCGTGCTAGTCTAAGTGCTAGTGTTGTAGACCAAATACGAAAGTGTTAAAGAAGTTCTAACGGAAAACGAGTTCGTATCTGCCCATTTTAATTATTAACTAGTAACACTGTTAAAGAATACAACTCCGCAATAATTTCTTATCGAGAGGCGTCCAACGTCCGAGCACAAACTATTACATTATGAAAACGAGAGATTTGATATAGGCCGATATGAGCTGACACTGTCTGGATCAAGCGTAGGTTTCTTGTAACGAATAACGCATACTACAAACAACTGGTTGTTAAAAACACCCAATTAACACAAACTTCATAAACAAAGTTTGTATCAGGAGCGGGGGTGATGTTGAAGGCTTTTCTCAAGTTCTCGCCAAAACCGAAATTCGGCATCGAATTAGTGAAAAAAATGCTGCAGGTCATCTGGGATAACAT
>Ga0209671_1009578_pt1 | contig 10149 bp, 6 predicted proteins | sample WorMetHERISLAND2_2_FD_187401 | JGI IMG/M metagenome (GOLD analysis project Ga0209671, IMG submission 187401) | Marine gutless worms symbiont microbial communities from Max Planck institute for Marine Microbiology, Germany - Olavius geniculatus... | ecosystem: Host-associated > Annelida >... | reverse complement strand
GTAGTCGTTGTAGTAGTTGTAGTTGTTGTTGTTGTGCCAGCGTTTGTGTCTTGATGTGGCTGCCACAACAACAACAACTACAACTACTACAACGACTACAACTACAACTGCTAGAACTACAACTAAAGTGTGCGTCAACAGACAAAGATTTCACTGTTGTGTCTTGTGGTACCATGCCAACAACCACTATAACAGTGCCTGCACAGCTTGTGCTCAGCAGCAGGTTGTCTTAGAAAACCAACCTTTCAAAACCTTTCCGGAATTTTTTGGAAATTTATAGAAAAGTTAGTAAACCGCAAAATATTGTGTACGCCATGAGTCGAGTCGATTAAAATGCTTAGAGTTAAAAATTTTTAGTCTCACAGCATGTTGACAACTTCCTGGCTGTGTGCTCCCAGTCACTGTTTGCTCTGCGAACACTACGACAACATCGTCTACCTAACGATGCTTTACATGAAGTGTTCCAGGCGATAGTCATCAACCGATTGAGTTACGCCTCTCCAGCTTGGTGGGGATTCACCTCAGCAGACGATAGAAATTGCTTGGAAGCATTTGTACGAAGGTTGGTAAAACTCAGTTAAAACTCAGTTACTGAGCTAAGACCTTTACCAGTATCTGTACGATGCCGATAACAAACTTTTTTTCACAGATTACAAACAACAGTCAGCACCTGCTACATCCGCTCCTTCCTCCTGAACGTGAGCAGCACTATAGTCTTTGCGACCGAAGTCACAACTTTCAACTTCCTGATTGTACGTCAGGCACCAGTGACAAAAACTTTATTATAAGAATGCTCTATAATGACAATTTGTATTAGCTTGGGCTATTTGTTCGTATCGTTTCATTGAGTTTCACTCGTTCTTAATGTGTAACAGTGTTTTGTCTGTTTTTTATTAGACTTTGAATGAATGAATGAATGAATGATAAGTGGGCCAGCCAAAATTCAATTTTACACTTTTTGCGGCATTACATGTTAATAGCGGGCATCTATGCTAGATCAACTCGCTATAGAGTGTAAAAAAATTAGGATAGCTGCCACTCTTGGTTCTACATTTCAAGGTCATATTCAAGGTCAAATGGATGAAAAATTGGATAAAATCCAAAATTAAGCAAAAATCCATGATTCCTTTAACAACATTCAAGTATTTTCAGTAATTATATGCTGCCAGTTACTTTTGTCTGACATGCATGTGAATGTGACAAAATTCTGTCACTAAGTGAAATAAAAATTACATCAATTGATTCAGCCAGTTTTTTCAGCCGACGTCTTCTGATAGCATTTCAATCTAAGATATCGACAGTAAACAAGAAGTCCAGCTATCGCTAGGATAGCCAACCGTACTGGTTGTCAGTGATCTTCAAAGTCACCTGAGGTCGATGATTTTCATGTAATCTGAAAGAGCATGGCTTAAAACTTTCCACTGAAGATTGCAGCTAAACTGCTGCAGATGGAGACATGGTTACTATCGACAGCCTCTAGAAAGTCATTAGCACCCTATCTGATGGTGCCAACGCTGACCCCTTATGACTTACCGTTTAGCCACAATACATCTGTGATGACAGACAAACAGACGGACAGACGGACAGACGACAACCGTGCTAATAGCTCGACTGTTACTTAAGTACAGTAGGCTAAAAATGATCCGTATGAAATCAGCTTGTGCTACTTTCTGTACTGAAAATGAATTTGTAGCTAGTGTTACTAACCTTACACCGGTTCATCTACTTTGATCACAATTTCTTTATATCATGCGTCGTTTCTTTGCCGTTGCTGTGCTTTAATTACATGTACCATGGTGCAGTTTGTAAAAGTTAACTTTTCACAAGGTAGTGTAGCGAAACCTGATAGGAGTGGTGAGAACTTTAAGGATCATTTTGTTACAAATTGTCTGCCAAGTCTACCAGTAAATAAATTTCGAAAATTGGTCAACATTTGGCAAAGATATCGCCAAAAGTTTTGTGCCATGTTTTTGACAAATGGTGTAAATTTTTAATCAAAATATCACAATTTTTCTTTTATTTCTGTATTTCACGTTTAATTTCATAGTTTAACTTTTTATTTTCCAAAAAAAATTTAATCGCAAATAGACCATCTTTATCTTATAAGCCAATACTCTACTATCAGCCCAGAAGGACTTTTGTGACCTTCAAAATGACCTCGAAAATCAATACCGAGAGTGGCAACCACCCTGGTCGTTTTTGCCTTTCCATAATGGACTGAACTAACATGGATGCCTGCTATTAACATGGATGCCACAAAAAATTTTTCTAGAGGCTTTTTCCAAGTTTGGCTAAATACCTTTACAGCAGTAGCTGGTGACAGAAGCTGATGTTTGACAAGAGAACCAGCAGCTTGGGTATCACATGGACCAGTCGCTGGCCGATCATCTGACATACTGCAACATTCAAGTGTCACATAGACACAGGTCTACACCCACGAGTAAGACCCAACCTAATTCATGGAAAAAAATACAACTTACATGGGCGTTTTGGCAAAAAAACAAAACATTACAAGCAAATTACACAAAATGTTAATTTAGCCTGAAATTGAAGCAATTTTCCTTGCTACCACCTAAACATGCCTAAACTAAAATGCCAATGACAGGATATGCACATTGTAAGGCAGATTTAGCGGCGCTTATAGCCAACCAACCAAGAAGTCGTTTTTTACTTCAAAATAGTTCGTTTTGCATAAATCACTAAAAATGTGCAGCATTAAACATTCAGAAAGTGCCCTAAAATACTGCAAAAATATATTTTTAAAAATCTTAGGATTGCATACAATTTCACAAACATTCCCAATTATATGAAAGCCTGCCAATTGCAAAAATCACGTCACATCCGTGTAGTCGTGAATTAGACTGGGCTTTACACACAAGCAAGTAAATTAGCTACTTTACAAGAAATTATGATATCTAATTCACAGATGACATGTTTGCTAACTGCAATGCAAAACAACCTTTGGTTAGTGGCACTACTGCTATCGACAGTGGACAGATGCGCGAACACAGTCGCAGACACAGCCCATACAGACACGTTGCCTAAATTTAAGGGTCACTACACCGTGTCTCAGAAAAAAACAGTCAAAATTGTTTTTGTCATAACTTTGTCAAATTTTCACTAAATTTGATAATTTTTGGCACGAAGACGGCCAAGACGATGCAATTATACAAGGTGCACTCACTTACCACCTCTCCAAATTTATGTCAATGCACAACCAGGTGAAACATAGATGTTTCACACTATTGCATAACGCTGAGTTATTTTCCAAGAAAACGCTGTAATGATTTAATTAAGCACAAAAAAAACTCAGTGTAAATTATTTAACAGAATTATAAGTTTGTATAACAAAGTGCTTGCAAATCATCAGAATTTTTGTCCAAAGTTGGCCCCACATACAAAGACAACGGCTTAGATGCAACGCCATTGACTGAGAGCAGAATCATTGACTGACTGATTAAAAGGCATTCACTCATTGATTAGACGTTTTTAAGCTTATCAGTCAGCTATTTTGTTGTCTGCTATTTTCACCATAAAATATTTAATACCACAAAATTATTAAGTCATGTGGCACCTTCTGTCAAATTGATGATGCAAAGGTGAACAATCTGATACAAATAATCACCACATGTTGATCTAGCATAGAGGCCCGCTATTAACATGTAATTTGAAACATCTGTGTTTCACATGGTAGTGCACTGACGTAAATTAGGCGAGGTGAAAAAAAGAGTATACCTTACATAATCTTATCGTCTTGGCCATGTCTGTACCAAAAATTATCAAAGTTGGTTGAAATTTGACAAAGTTATGATGAAAACACTTTTGACTGTTTTTTTGAGACACGGTGTATATAGCTTGCAACTAGTGAGCCAATATTTAATGTTCTTGATATGCATACAGGGCTATATAAGTAACATTTTTTCACTTAGCTTTTTAGTACAAAATGTAAAAGACAGCATTGACTTGCCCACTTACAAGTTGAAAGAAACTTGGCATCATAGACTGTGGAACCACGGGGGCAAGGGAGGCAATTGCCCCCTCACTTTTTCGATGGGGAGGGCAAGCAATGTTGCTTGCCCCCCACTTTTCATGCCCATGCATAAATAAATTGTTGGTGCTAATGCTCTGCATTACATTATATTAAAGTTTAAAGTAGAAAAAAAGTACAAAAAAAATGCCTAGCACGCACTTTACAGTCAGCTGTGGGAAACACAGAAAACAGAGGAGTTTAGAAACTTAAGGTAATGATTGTAGACAATTTGGTGACGTCACATCTGATTGCAGTCTGTTCCACGTTTTTGCTGCAAAGACTGGCAATGCCAAAGACTGCAACATAGCTGTAGCATGTCAAAAATAAAGAGTTTGCTTCTGGGAAACAAAGTTCCATTCTACAGATCATATACGGCTAGATGGTGTACAAAAGTAAAAAAGTAAAAGAAGATGGTACGACGGCCACATTGGCAAAACAACACAAATGTCTGGTTTTCTGTGTTTCTAGATTTCAGAAAAGTAGGCAAATTTACCGCTTCCATTGAACGTCCAAATGCTAAAAGTATTTCAGCTTCAGGTAGGCTTCGCCCCCTGACCTCCTGACCAAAGGCTCTGCCTCTGGACCCCGCTGGGGGCTTTTCCCTTATACCCCGTTATAGGCTCGCGCTCCGCGCTCGACATGGTTTGCCCCCTCCATTTTCAAATACTTTTTGCGGTCTCTGCTTGGCATTGCAAATAATGCCTAGTATACTGTTAACTAAATACGACTATACTACGTTTGTTACGTACTTTCTTGCGTGCGTTGAGTACGTTACGTGCCCTCAAACTGAAACTGAACGCGTGTCATTATGCCAGCTGATGTGTGTATCATCATCATCATCAGTTTATTTTGGAAACACAACAAGACAATGTCAAAAAATACAGAACAGAACAATAAAACATGTGTTCCAAGGGTAAGAAAGGCCGCAACGGCACTTACAACTGCCCATATAACAAAAAGTAGCACGGTATAATAAGGAAAGATAAGCAATATTTACCCGCTGATTGGTGGCAGCCTTAAAATCATTACTTTCTCCGACATGACTTAACTTCGACCATATACTATCTATGTCCACATTATAAATCGCTAGAAATAACTTTACGAGGAACTCCATTACATTTACTAAACAAACAACGTCGCCATAACAACCACCAGAACTAATTAGTGATGGGCAAATGTTAAATGTGTCAAGCGTACTGCGTACCGGGTAATAATCACTATTGTCCAGTAGTTTAGTTGAAAATTGGGGTGTTCGATCACGCTAAGTTAATATACAAATACCAAATTCCCTATCTGGATCGCATAACGATAGTTCCGTGGCGCCACATTGTGAATGATATAGACTTGTGTCGCAACCCGAAATCGCCAAAAATCTATTAAAAACCTCTATTTTGGCGTTCAAGGTCATCCAAGGTCATTGAATTTGGTAGCAATCGAAAGCCAGTGTACGACTTCCTATTAGTGATTAATAGTAACCTAGCCCTATCTCGCACCGTTATTGAGATACGGCCACTTATTCACTAAAAATCGCAAATTTTCCCACCCCTCTCATTTAGTGCTTTTGTTCAGGGTGACCAATTTATGGAAAAGCTTTACGGTTCCTGAAACCAGCGTCTTCCGGGCAGCCTTGACGGTGAAAATTTGGTAATCCTAGCTTGCACCGATTTTGACTGATCCACCCGTTTGACGGACAGACAGACAGACAGACAGACAGACAAACAGAAGGACAAAATTGTGATGGCTAAGACGCGCTAAAAGCAGTAGATGCTTTCGCGCGTAAAAATTGGCTCGAAAAACGCCAACTTTGTTAAAAACTTAAACCCTTACAAAATCGATAATTTTAACTAAACCGCTATATAGGCCCTAGTCTACTATAACAACTACTGTTGAGATAATTACAGGTAACAAGAAATTTGAGCAAAGCTCACGAGGTGCGCGAAAGCCTATAGCATTTCCAGTTCAGTAGTTATAGTTTCGAAAATCGCATATCATTAGGACTCGGCCCATCTGGTCCACAATACACATCGGCCATAGGCGCGTGTGGCGTCACCGGCGTGTCGCCACCTTGTGAATGATATAGACTCTCACAGGCCAAAATGGCCAAAAAATCCATAAAATCCCCTATTTCGGCGTTCAAGGTCATTCAATGTCATTGAATTCGGCGCCAATCGATAGCCAGTATACGATTTTCTATTCGTGATTAATAGTAAAGAAGTCCTTATCTCGCACCGTTACTGAGATACAGCGACTTCTTGGCCAAAAATCGCAAATTTTGCCCACTCCCCTCTCATTTAGGGCCATCGTTCGGGTGACCCCCTTCGAATTTATGAAAAAGCAGTAGCTGCTTTCGCGCTTAAAAATGATTGATTGTGCTAACTGATCGAGACTTCCCGGATATTGAGACCCCAAACGACGTTTTTCACACAACCATACTCATATGAGACAATGCTTTAGCAACTGTTTTGATTTGAAGACGTGAAACGATAAGTATACGAATACGATTATACGATATTATACATCGATATTCAAACGATATTTTGGTAACTATCTATACATCGACGCATCCCTAATGCCGCTCTGTGTGATATACAGGGCGTTACCACGTCTGGGTTTTTTCCCACTAGATCTAAAATTTGTAGAGGGTCGTTTGGGTGTCTGGTTATTTTTGGCCAACGTGCCATACCCGGTAATCTTTTTTGTAAAGTGGCATGTTTTCTGCGTAATAAATATTTATATTGGGCGATTTCACTTTTTGACTTAGACTTAGAAGGGGAGGGGGCTATGACCGGATGCATCTTAAAACAAGTGAAAATTTTGCACGAGTAAAATGCATTATTCAATATTTATCACTAAATACAATAAAAAATAAAGAGCAAATGTAAACTAAACTAAAATACACAAACTAAACTAACGTGAACTAAACAAACATAAGAAATGACGCCTTTGAAAAGATTAGAATTACACAGAGGTATCAAAGGTAGCTATTTAATTAATTCTTCAATTCTTGTGTCTAGGCCTAGTGTTAAAAAGCTGAAATTGATGAATGACAATAACTACAGACAACTCGACAAATTAGCCATAAATTTTTCAGCCAACGAATTATCGTCAAGAGAAAATTGGAACAATTTGCTGTAGTCATGTCAAGTCACGTGGTAAGGATTGCCGTTGGAACGACGTGAGTACTAAAAGTAAAAGCTGTTTTTTTTAGCTCATCAACACCCAAGTAACGAGTAATATCGCAGAGGTGTGACCTCCGTTGTTCTGTTTTTTTTCTCTGAATATTTGGGTTTTTCTTAAAATGCTAAGTAGCGACGCTGCGCTCAGCTGGGACGTAGTGCGAGTCGTCCGTGCTAGGTGCGAAAGATGGCGAGTGTGTGTTGTTCAATGGAAGAAGGAGACAATATGACGACAATAACGAGCAGATCATTAGCCGATAACATTTGTCGTTTGTATCCGGTCGTGGACGACACGGTTACGCCTCTGCCACGACAGTGGTCCGCCAAAGACAAGTCCAGTATCCTCGGCCTGTCGCAGAATAATCTCGTTGTTCACTATAAAGGTTTGTTGTGTTGACTGCTGATTAATCGTTTTTTTTCCGATATGGGTGGGTGTTTTATATGTGTCGTATTTAGCGCCGCTGCTGTTGTGAAATTGGTGAAGCACGTTGCCATTGTGATTCAATATTCCCCATTTTTGGATCCGTGGACGGAGATGTGCGGATCCTGAAATTTTTGAGTCCGCGTCAGTCCGCAGATTTTGACCAAGGATCCACTGTCAGTCTGCGTCCACAACGAGAGAAATATTGGATCCGCGTCCGTCCGCGTCCGCACTGAATAGGCCTTCCTCTAGTCATTAATACGTAAAACGTCGTAAGGTAGGCCACTAAGCGCCTAGGCCTATAGCAGATTACAATAAATTTACCGATACCAGCAGTAGCACTAATTGCTGAATCGGCCTGAATGGGCCCACTGCTGGTTCAGGTTTTGGTTTGTTTTTGGGTTTAGGTTTAAAGTTTAGATTTATTACTTAAAACTATCGCTTATTCAGTTACATCCATCGGTGCCGATTCAGGCCGATTCAGCTGATTCAGCAATTAGTGCTACCCGATACCAGTGCTACCGTGCTACGCAAGTCTCAACACACACCACCTCTATATGTTTTTAAATTTTATTACGAAAAAATACACTCGTCGCAATACAGGATTCGCATCAGTCCGCCTTCGCAAATTTCGTCACGGAACAAGATCTGCGTTCGTCCTCATCCGCAAAAAATCCTGCGGATCTGGATTCACGGACTGACGCGTTCGCAGTCCGCACATGGCTAACGTCTACGTCCTTTGAGGACTACGCTCAAAACTTCAGGGGGGCAGTCATCATTCCACCAGAAATTCACCAGAAGTGTTTTGTGAGGTTAAAAATGCACCAAATTCATTTTCGGCCTGGGCTCCACCCCGGACTCCCACTGGGAATCATACGATGTTTCCCACTTCCCTAATAAACTAAAGAGAGAAATATCCCTCCTATTCTCCACTCCATTTGAGGCCATATACTTTTATACCTTAGAAAATTTTCTATGGGCTCCCATATGATTAAGAATGCCGTCATTTGTCATTGGGGAAATGCAGCACTTGACAAAGCTTGATGTGGGATGGGTTCGTCCAGTGACTTCTATCCCTATACCTGATGGGTGCAGCTTGTGCCCAGCGAAAAATGGGGAAGGTTTTTTGTTAAACATGTAGCTATCAAATTTCCCCCTATTTTTCACTAGGCAATGTATACCCTTAACAAGAAGCCCAAAAGGGGTTGAGCTCGAAAGTGGGGGATTCAGCCTGAAAGTGGTGAGATGGAGAACTTGCACCCAAATTTGACTCCAGATTTTAGGAGGAGAGAAGCCACTGGGTTCGACTTGACGTTTTGGGGGAGAGTTAAACATTGGAGTGGGGAGTGGGGGCTTGCGTAGTGTGTCCAAGGGGGGGATAGATGCCCCTGGGCGGCCTTGGAGCAGTGGGGTGGCACTAAATACCAAAAACTACCGAAAACGTTTTCGGTAGTTTTCGGTATTAAAAATCTAACGCTAACCCTCACCGAAAACAAGTTGGTTGTTTTCAGTAGTTTTCATTACTAGATACCGCATTGTTGAAGTGGGTAAGCGAAAACACAGTGCGAGTTTATACCACTCCAGACAGTGCAGTATTATAGTTTAACCACACTTAGGTCCGGTTTTTCCATCACCAATCAAATCAAATTTGATCTCTGATTTACTGATTTCTGATCAACTTGATGTTCTGAATTGATCATTGATCAACTGTGTTTTATTTTTCCTGGCAAAGCGTCAACATTCATGGCGAGATCATGACGTGTTGACTATTTCCGAAAAAACGAAAGGGTGCAAAGTCTGGATCCAGGCCAGTGCCGACATTAGAGTCGTAGAATGTGATGTGCATCTGGCTCTGAATGCTCTGGTTCCGCTGCATCCCTATACATGTGCAATGTAAAAATGTGAAGTTATGTGATTGTTCAAGTGCAGGATGTGCAGTAGTGTGAACACGACATTATGTGGTTGCGCAGGTACGTCAAAGAATCACAAAGATGCCGCAAGTGTCCGCACAACGCATCCGATACCAGCATCCTGCGGAGTTTACTATTTTGAAGTCAAAGTCGTCAGCAAAGGCAGGGACGGGTAAGTTGCCAAATGTTATCATGAATCTACAGACTTTGTGCTATTGATGCTATGGTTATGAGTTGGGACATTTTTGGTACAATTTTTGAGAAATTGCAGCAGTAAATTTTGGGGAGATTTGGCAGAATTCATCTGAACATTGTCCATGAAAAGAGTTCATGTACAGTGGCTCTGATTACTGATAAATCCAACTCAAGTTCATTGCCGGACTGAAGTATTACATCACTGTAGAAATGTTATCATACTGGACACTGTACTTTAGACATGTCACCACAGTTAATACCATAATTTGTGAAAATTAGAGCTGTGGATTTTAACGATTAATTTGATCGTTAACTAACAAAGAAAATTAACGATTAATTTTATTTTTAACGATTAACGGTTCTGCCGGATACATCGTCAACAAGAGACATTCGTCGCTGGATCCATCAACTTTGAAC
>Ga0209671_1009576_pt1 | contig 10150 bp, 8 predicted proteins | sample WorMetHERISLAND2_2_FD_187401 | JGI IMG/M metagenome (GOLD analysis project Ga0209671, IMG submission 187401) | Marine gutless worms symbiont microbial communities from Max Planck institute for Marine Microbiology, Germany - Olavius geniculatus... | ecosystem: Host-associated > Annelida >... | reverse complement strand
ATGGGTGTAGCCGTTGGAATTTTGTTTCTAGCTGCCTTAGAAGTCGAGATATCGGTGGGGGTATTTTCCCCCCATTGAGTAACAACGTGTGTAAAAAATCTGTGAGTAAATGAAGGTTAAGCATATTGTTTTACTCTTGTGCGTTTGCCCGGTGGACGCTAAGCGATCGTTTCCAAGCTACAAATTACGCCGATCGTATGTGTAAAAAGTATTCTGAAACATTAGAGTATTTCAATTTAATGCTGAAACGCAGCAACGTAGCAAAAATCGTTGATATGTAGAGGCACTTTCAGGCTGCGTTTTTGAAGCTGTGCCTGTTAAGACTTAACGAACTAGTTATTTGCAGCGGCGTCGTGAGTTAAAAAGTTTAGAAAGTTATGGACAAGAAGTTGCATTAATTTTCGGACAGGCAGCTGCAAATTTCCGACAGAGGAGATTATGGATACTCGAATTTTCATTGTTGCCCTTAAATTTCCCTTAAACGAAATATTTCAGCTCCAAATAATGTATATTTCGAAAAAATTTTCCGACGAGAAGAATTTTTCAGACACCCAAAAATTTTAGGGAATCATCCCTTGCCCCCCTCGTAGCTGCCACAACGCGGCTGGTTATTTGTTTTGTGTGTACTTTTGTGTTTATCAATTGCATTTTAACAATCGATTTTTACTCGCTACGTAGGTTAATTACGTGTGTCAACTTCTCATTAACCGATTGTATGATAATGATGATTTGATAATAGGCCTAGGTCGTTTGCCGGGCATTCATCGTCTGGAGTCGTCCGGTGCGTGGTCTCGTCAGAGCATGTTGAGTTCGTCGTCACAACTGCGCAGTGCCAGGTCGTCACTGAGCTCCAGGATCAGTCACTATCTGCCGGCGTTTCACGGCGGCAGTGCACGCTCGTCCATCACAAGCCCGTTCTGTCTACCGACGCCACTCAGCACCCGCTCCAATAGTCCCAACAACGGTGCCGTCGGAGAGGTGACTGCCGTCATTGTAGATAGAGAATCCGTCACTCAACACTTTGATATTCGTCAAAATGCACGAATTTGATAGACTTTTAAAATGCGTTCAAAATCGTTTTTGAACATCTATGTATGAATTTTGCAATTCTTAAAAATGTCAAAAATTTTAGCAATTGATATAGGTCTAATTTAATTTTTCACGACTCACAGTGACCCTACTGTGTATCGCCAGTTGTGGTTTCACGACTTTAGAGCGTTAGAAAATTATTGAAATTCGCTATATGCGCAACACCGCAGTAAGGCCGTAAACATGAAAGATTTGCAAAAATATTTCAACAATAAAAATATGCAGATGTTGTCCGTTATTTGGGAAATGTTTTGCGTTTTATTTAACACGTAATCATGCACGTTAAAACATTTGCAAAATGCAAACATTTTTGCAGCAAATGTTAAACTAGACGTGGTTAACTGGTTATGTGTAGATCAAACGTTAGAGTAGGCCTATAAGCAGCCGCCTGAACTTCAAGGGCATGGCCACTGTCAATGACCCAGCGCTCAGATGTCAAGATGAAGAGATCTTAGGGCAGGATGCATGAACACGATATGTGTGTCTGTAAATTATTGTCTCTCGCATTTTGTACGTAATTGAATTGCCGCAGTAGTGCATGCAGGCGACAGGAGCAAAATTTACGACAATTAACACGTTATCTTTTGCCTGGAAAACTTAAGCTATACTTCAACTCGAGATGTATTTCGGACGCAGGTTCTGGTCAACACAGCTGATCTTGAGTTTTACTACAATGCGCACCGAACGTACGGCAGCTGCAGTCCGAAGATCGTTCGCCAGGGGTCGCAGTTTCACTTTTCACCTAACTCACGCCGCTCCAGCTCCTCATGTACCGACTCTAGACGATTTTCCAGCCGATTCTCTTGTCTCCAGGTACATGCCTATTAGATGGGCCGACCAGCTATTCCGTGTAACACTGGTTTATTCTCGGCATAATACGTACATGGGTTTGCAGTTAATTCATTCATTTATTATGCGACCTTTTTACGTACGGACGAAATGTTGGTATTAACCGTAAAGTATTGTGCAAGACAATAATGCGTCCAAATTCGCGTTCTGCACTTGGTTTTGCGATTTTCATCGACACTTACAGGGTGGACCAAAAAACGTGCCACTTTATTTTTATCCATATTTTCTCCAATTATTGACCGATTTTCAAAATTTTTCTTACTGGCACACTCTGCAGACAATTTGCGATAATGTGATTATCCACCAAATCGTAAATGCGTCTCTACACTACCTTGTAAATGTCAATAAAATATGCATACATAACGATAATAACAAACAAACATTTTGGTAAAATTGAAAAAAACACTTTAGACCAACATTACAGTAAATGGTCTGTATGACACTAGACTTTGTGAGTATAACACAGTCTAATGTCATAAGAATCATACATCGCAATGTTGGTCTGAAGCGTTTTTTTTCATTTACTTAAATCTTTGTTATTATCGTTAGTTATTGTTTACATTTATATTTCACAAGGTAGTGTAGAAACGCATTCACCGTGTGGTGGGATATATAATAATCACATTATTGCAAATGGTGTGCAAAGTGTGCCAGTAAAAAAATTTTGAAAAAATCGGTCAGTAATTGGTGAAGATATGGACAAAAGTAAAGTGGCACGTTTTTAATGGCCCAAGGTGTATATTAGGCCTACCTTACGCTAATTTAGGTGCACTGGCAGAGAACTTGTGGTTCAGGGACCTAAACGGTGTGACATTTTGTCTGTGTTAGATTCCCGAGTCGAGGTTGGATATATTTGAGGACGTCGAGCCGTCGCCGTCAGACGACGAATACGCCGAGTCACTGGGACAGGACACGTCACCAGTCAACCAAGACGGACACGCCTTACAGGCAACCAGTTGGTACGAGGACACGGTGGTATCACGCTGTGCTAGCCCGACCGCCAGCCAGAGAGCGTCCGTTTCTGTCTCTGCTGCACAGCTGGCTTGACCAGTCTTCGACGAGGAATCTGACTAAACGTCCAACATCATATGCCAGCTGTGGTCCTAGGATCCGCGGAGGCAGCTTCACTTTCTGTCCAACTCGCAGCGGCGTTCCAGTTCGTCACTGGTCAGAGAGCGTCGTCGGTCTTCTTCCGCCCCGAGGAGGACTCTGACGAAACCGGGCTTCTTTGGGCAGAGAGCGTCCGTCTATCTACTGGGAGATTTCGACGTGGATGACAGGGACGACACTCCGACGCTGTCACCCACGGCGTCCAGCAAAACGCCGCCTCTCAACACCAGACGGCCGCAAGGCGCCGGCGCCGCGCTACGTAAACAACGAAGATCCGAACCGTGCAACGTTCCAACCTCACCCGTGCTTCCCGTCGACCAAACGACCAGCGGCGGATCCGGTGTGCCGTGTGAACCGCGGCAGACGCCGGAGGTTCAGCTCAACAGCATGGACCGAGCCGTTGGCGTCGTGCTCAGCGCCAAGCGCTTCATGGTTCGCTTCCGGTCGTCGGTCGTCGTTCCGTCGTACAAGCCGGACACGCCAGTGCCGCCGGACATGCAGCCGCCAGACATCCAGATCCACCGGACCTCGGTGAAGGAGCCGATACGCTTCGTCTACGAGGGCGTGATGCCGTACACTCGCAACGCCGGCCTGCAGCTCAAGCCGACCATGAACCACCTCCGAGTGCCGGGCAGACCGCCGCCCAGCGTCCCACAGACGATCATTGAGGAAGATCCCGTGCTGATTACACCACCCACGACCCCTCCGTCACCGGGGTGCCTGGAGCCGCCGTCGCCGTCTATTCGTCGACGCAAGAACGCGTCGTCTTGGATCGCGCCCCCCGTCATCGACGTCATGGAGGTTGACGCCACGCACGCCAAGGACATGCGCGTCGAGTGCCCCGGAGTACTGGTCGAGCATCATAACTGATCGATTCGACGCACTGACATCGGTTGTGTTTCTGTACTAAATGCCGCGCACTGCTTGAGTGCGCAATAGGAGGCTACGAGCATATACCACTCTAGATAGTAGGGTATCGTGCTTAACTGAAACCACGCTCAGCCTCAGTTGGCAGAGAGTGCACACGGTCGTTTGCTTTAGGCCTATGACGCACGGCTGCAGCCGAAAAATTGTGAATACAGTACCGGTGCAAGCTAAGTGTGGTTTAGTTGCACTGACTGCAGTGCTGGACGACTGCATCGATACGCTAGATAGCTGCTGCTGCACGATTCTTAAAAAAACATGACTGAAAAATCAAAAGTGCCATTACGACGTTCCGACGCCTCCTCGAGTAGAAATATTTCGTGGCGATCAAACGTGTAAAAATACAAGATGCGTTCTATGGCACAACTCTAGCCGAAAGACGTACATTCCATCATTATGAGTGACAAAAAATATGTGAAAACAAGATAATGTTCATATGAACACGGAGTCTGTCCAGTGCATTTCGACAGTTTACAGTATAGGCCTATGTCGGTATAAATATAATCAGTGAGCTGTTTAAACTAGTGGAAAAAATCAAACAGTTTACTTTCAAATTGTACAGCAGCGATGGTCCTTTCATCCTTCTATATTATTTTAACTAAACAATAAACATTGTCAGTTACGACACCATTCGATTCGTCGATCACCAGCGCTTTACTATAAAAGGTCCATCGTCACCATGTGTCTATCTTGCACCGTTACGAAGATATGGCGCCTCAAAGATAATGGGGTCACGAGTTTGATCTTTTGGGGTCACGTAACGTCATCCGTCACGTGACCATTCGACTCGCGGGGGTTGATTTCCTATGGGTGGTCCATGGCGACCATGCGTCCATCTGGCACCGTTACGGAGATATGGCGCCTCAAATGTTAGACGCACTGACGTGGAAACGGAAAGAAAAAAGAGAAAGAAAAAAAGGAAGGGGGAGGTAAAGGAAAGGGAAAGTGGAAAGAAAGGGAAAGAGGAAGGTGAGGAGGAAGGGAATGTAATGGGAAAGAGAAGGGAAAGGGGAAGAGGAAGGAAAGGGGAAAGAAAAGTGAAAGGAAAAGTAAAAGGGGAAGGAAATGGGAAAGGGGAAAGAAAATGGGAAGGAGAAAGGGAAGGGGAAGGAGAAGGGTAAAGAAAGGGAAAGGTGAAAGCAAGAGAGCTCAAAAAAAGTTGCACGGACGGACGGACGCACGGACACTCTGCAGGTGATTTTATACTCTGTCAAATGTTGTGCATTGTATTGTACAGACAAAAATTTTAAACTCTTTTCAAATCTGCGGTTTCCACAAAAAAAACCGTTAGGCTACTACAGCACTGCAACATCGCACCCGTTGCTGCATCTGCGCAAATTATGTACACCGTGTTCCAAAAACGTCCCACTTTATAAATGTCTATATCTTCGAGATTTTCAAAATTCTTTCATTGGTACATTTTGTAGACAGTTAGCAATTAAGTGATTATTAAATATCCCGCCACACGTTCACTGTGTCGCTACATTACCTTGTGAAATATAATAATAATAAAATAAAAATGCAAGCAAAACTAACAATAATAGACAGCAAGCATGTTGGTCAACAAAATACACTTCTGACCAAAAATGCAATGAATGATCTGTACGATGCTAGACTTTGTTAGATCTTTCTTTGAATGTCTGACGTATTGAACGATATGTTTGTTTCCGGTTTTGTGGTTTTGCAAGCCTACCATTTCATCTACAGTGACCACGTTCTCTTCATTACATGTATGCTTCAGTCTGCCGGTCTCATGCCTTTGGTCGGTGCTGCATGTTTCCCAAATATCTGTTAATAACATTCCCACTTTTTTCCTGACGCAGTTTATCTTCAAAAATTCTGCCAGTGTTCTCTGAAAACTGTAATTTTGAACCAGTAAAAGTTCTTAACCAGAGCCTTGTCTCCACTGCTAAATGGCACATTACATGACCGATATATCGTCACTGCATTAAAAATATTATTTACGATAACATCGTCTGCTTTTGTTTACAAACATCAGAAATGTACGCAAAACTAAACATAATTTAATTTTTGTATGAAAGTTAGTAAAAATTGTTTCAGAAAATATTTTTTGGCATATGTATTATAGTGATTTTCGAAAATTAATATTTCACATCCTAGTGTAGCAACGTAGTTTAAGTGCGGTGGGATATTTAACAACTACTTTGTTGCTAACAGCTAACTGTCTACAGTGAAAGAATTTTGACAATTGGTTAATATTTTGGCAAAATATGAAAAAAGACAAAGTGGGGCGTTTTTGGGACACAGTGTACACAATGTTTCATAAAAAACCCTTTTTTCATAATTCACTCAAATGATGATCAATTTACACAAAATTTTTACCCATTGTAACTGAAGAAATACTAATTAAAATATTTCAACAAAATGTGGCAGTTGATTAAATATTCTTTGCTAGTCATGACGTAACGCTGACGTCATAATGTGTCACGGGTACAAACTTGCTAAACTCAACTGGTGCTGTTAGTTGCCACCCTGCTTCAATGGTGAACTTAATCTGGTTCGCTGATGAAGAATGTTTATCGTGTCAGCACTAGGCAACATGGGATTACGAAATCAGGCGTCTTGTGATTCAAAAATGCAATCATTTTGCAAGCTTAATGTGCTAGTGCACTGTCTTGCTCGAACATGTGAAAGTCCCAACTATCCCCACAGACACGTAAATGTGATTGTTTTACGTGTTTTTGTGGCTGCAACTGTAAAACTTCAAGAATTTGACATGAAGAAACCAGATTTTTTACCATCAGAACAGGGTAGCAAGTGACAGCACCATTTGAGACTAACATGTTTGTACCCGTGACACCTTCATCATTTGTTGTTATTTGTCGTATTAGGCCTACTTGCCCAATGGTTACCGATTTGGCCAAACTGCCCAAAATGTGGACCGTTTTATAATAGGTGTGATCTGCATGCCACTAAGTAGCAAATTTCTTACAGAGTCCACTGGTAAAAAATTGCGAAAAATGGTCAATATTTAGCGAAGATATAGACAAAGTAAAATGGCTTACTATTATTGGGAGCCACCCTGTAGGCCTACTTGCTGCTACAAGGAATCATAAAATCAGGTCAAAGAAACCGATCAATTTGTTGTTTTTTTCTGTCCCTGAACGATTCGGTGGTGACTGTTCGACGTTGCATAAATCAAGACACTGAGGAAACAAACATGGCGGCACCAGTAAACACTTATAAACGCTCACAATTGTTACACCAAGTTCAGTTCCTATCCCCACACACACAGTTTAGACACGACAGCACTCTGTAACACTGTTCCGACAGAAATCGAATACGCACCACAAATTAATTACTGCCATTCGATCTAGACAGCACAAGATCAGCAAACGACCGACAGAGCCCACAATTCGGCAATACTGCTATATCCTGCATGACTACCTCCTAGAAAAATAAATTACAGTATACTGTAAAAATCCTATGAAACAAGCACATGAAACAGCTGCTGGATAAGGAAGCAGCAGTAGGAAAAAATATGACGATTAAACACAGTTAAGTTTGTGAATACATCGCCAAGTGCAGAAATACTCTACAAAGCCGTGCTCAGTAACTCTTGACTGAGTCTGGAGTATGAATTTTTGTTTTGCTTAATGTCCATGTGATGACAAACTGTCAGCGTTCTACGAGTGACGTACAGCCACAGAGAATAGAAAATTCCACCAAACAATGTACCTGACAGTATTTTTTATTATATAAGAGCCATTGCAATATAGTTAAAATGTATGCAGACTTCCATGCATAAAAGGGAACGAGCTTTCTAACTGACTGGTAGACATATAAGAGACAACAACAGCAGGCCACAGAATAAACACAGCACAAATCTATGTAACTTGGACCAAGGATTGGCAGCAGTCCAACACTGTTTGTTAGTTTTACATTCTACACTGTGTTCGAGAAAAAACATCCCAGACATTTTCAATTGTAACTTTAAGTACGATTACCAGATTTTAATAATTTTTGACACCAATATTTCTGACACAAATGGCTATCAAATGACTGTTCAATTTCCCACCGCACCCACTGCCTGCTTCTACACTACCTGTGGAAACAAAACAATGAAATATTGGGGGCTGCTCTCTGGCACGACACCACTGAACAATATCTGCTTTCGTTCAGTTATTCTTTTCTAAAAAAAAACTGCAGCTAGTACATGCCTTGTGTCACTGGTATCTTGGAAGCCACGGCCAATGAGCAAACGCGAATTCATAATAAGTTCAGATCACATGACACACACGGACAAACAGACACTCAGACATACAAAGCAGCACATGATACTGTACAGCGCACACATAACAACGTATCATTCATCAGTCACAGTGAAATCTTAACTCAGAAAATGTGACACACACTCATACACACATTATGCACGAGACTGACCAAAATTTTCACACAATATGCTGAAAAATCCTGCACTGCATCAACAACATGATATCTACACCTTCCCATTACACTCAAAGTTACTTGCGATCAATGCATGCCAAAGAATAATCAGCAAAGTAAACAAGCAACAGTTGTTTTTTTCTATCCTATTCCATCAAATGCTTCAAGAAATGTTATAAGCTATTTTCCACAAGTGTTTAGAGTGTAGTATCAAGCCAACAAACATGGTGTACTTCATGATGTTATACCTATGAAATGCAACTTAAGATGAAATACAAACGAACTAAAAGCACTTTAATATAAATGTTACGAAAACTATGTTGAAATTGCATCAATTAATCAATACTATATTAAAACTGTTAGACTTGTGGCTTTCAAATTACAATAAAAGCCCCGAAGCCCTCCAAAACAGGTAAACAGCAATGTCACTAATGTATACATTTTTGTTCTCTACGAGTTAAAAAAATTCTATCGTTAAATGCCTAATCATATCTAACCTAAATAACAGTAGCTTACAAGTTTTACTCATCATATACAGATAATTGTCATATTACTGTTGGGTTTTTAAATATATCTGCTACACAAGAAAGCATGTTCAGCAAGCAGACACCATCCTAGGTTTTATGGCTAGTTAATTAGTTAACTTTAATTAAACTTTAAAAAAAGAAGCCTATCTATATATTATATATACAGACAATTGTGACACTGCCCCTCTATATATCAATGATCAGTGGCTTCTATCCCCCCAAATCTGGAATCAAAATTGGGCTCAACTTCCCTCCCCCAGTTCTGGGTTCAGGTTCCCCCACCCGCAACTTCTGACTCAAGTTTCCCCCTACATTTTGGGCTTCTTCCCCGCTCTAGAGAGAAAATTCTGTTAAGGAAGTAGATTGCCCAATGAAAAACAGACAAAAGTAAAAAACAGAGTGGAGGTTCTGTTAAGTTTGTAGATTAAAAAATAGGGGGAAGCAAAAAAAATAGGAAGAGAGTTTTGTTGAGAGTGTAGTTTGCCCAGTGAAAATAGGGAGGAAATTTTGACCTACAAAATTATCAAAACTTCCCCCTTCCCCCTGTTTTTCAATGGGCGCAAGCTGTGCCCACCAGGTATAAGAATAGAAGCCACTGTGAATGATGTCCATCAATCAATCTCAATATGTCTACATCTAAGAAAGCAAGCTTTAAAAGCTGGTAAGAACCCAGTATCAACACACACAAGTCATGATCGCTGTCAACAACAGAATGGTGTGTCTCAACTTGCTTGATATTGGAGATCTGCACAGAAGAAAGGCAAATGGCTTGGAATATGCAAATAATATCAATAGTGCCATTCTAAATAATTTAATGTCTCACATCGTAAGTTTGCCCGACAAATGCTAAGCATTTCCTGCATATGCACAAAGACTGATTCCCACAATTCTAGGTGCATTTCCGCCACTTCCTGTGTAAACCTCTCAGACATTATGCCAACCACACAACTATTATTAATTCATACACCGATAATGAACCAGTTTCTGCAAGAGAATCAACTACATAGAGAATTAACAGGCAAGTTAAACTTGTACTCACTTAACGATTTCTCATAAAATGAAAACAAATCATCAAAGCAAAACAATAACAGGCCTTGTGCTACTTCAAAAAAATTAAAAAAACTACTGACGAAGTTAAATTTGTACAGAAAATGACACAAAATTAAGTTGATCAGTGCAAGTTTACTTGGGATACAAAACAAAAGCATACATATATAACTAATTGAATTATTACAATACACAGC
>Ga0209671_1009574_pt1 | contig 10152 bp, 4 predicted proteins | sample WorMetHERISLAND2_2_FD_187401 | JGI IMG/M metagenome (GOLD analysis project Ga0209671, IMG submission 187401) | Marine gutless worms symbiont microbial communities from Max Planck institute for Marine Microbiology, Germany - Olavius geniculatus... | ecosystem: Host-associated > Annelida >... | reverse complement strand
GCTGTATATATGAGAAGCTTCTATAATTTACACGTTATACTTCGATGGATATACCGTTCTAAAAAGCTTTTGTGCACATTGATGCATCAATGCAAGGTTGCTATTAATAATTGTTACATTTGTAATTGCATGATGTTATTGACTGTGCACACGCACGGTCCGATGTTGCGCACAAAATGTTATAAACTGTGCGTGCTTCATTGAAGTCACGGTTAACTTTCGTGCCTGTGCACGGTCTGAACTTCTGAAGCGGACTGGATGACATCTTGGGTGGCATTACGTCATCTAAGGACAAACACTTTGGTGAAAATTCTTGGCGGCGATTTTTTTGCATTAAAGGTTGACATTAATCGAAGCTGAATATCAGCTACCAACAAAGCCGTGTGATTATCTCTAAGTGACCCCAGAAGTTATTAAACGTATATGCACCCTTCAGTTAAACTGCGGCTGATTATTAGGCCTACCAAGAAGCCAAACGCTAAACTGCACACTTAATTCTGCCTAGTGCTGCAGAAGAAGTTGATTAAAAATATGCCATCGTAGCATTTTTCAATTTGTGCATGGTAAATAATACTTTGTGACTCCATACGGACCATGCATGCACACAGTAAACATAATTATTGTTTGTAATTAGCTACTGTGAAATGTATATACTGTACAGCTTTAATGCGTAAAGTTAGAACTTAAATTCGTTAATAGAAAAATAAGATGGACACACAGCCTTGCTTTGCTGAATAGTAACTGGTGACTGGGGCCATATGTATAACAACGTTGTAACTTTACTTCCAAACTAAAATCGATTTACGTTGGACGTAGGCTAAGTCGATATGCATAACGAAGACGTAGCACTAGTCAGACGCCTACTTCCGAACTAACTCTAGTCGCTCCAGCGACCTGTCATAAATATTTAGTCCGTTGTTGTCAATGTAAATTAACGCCACTAAGGAGAATCTGCAATCATGTCATGTGTCGTAAAGGACTTCAGGTAATTCAATTACACTACTGAAAGTAACTGCAGTATTAAAAGTTGCTGAATAAAACTTTTACCGTTCGATAGATTTCACTTATTCGCATTGCGCATTCTTACTTAGCCCATGGAGCTGTAACTAGGCTCGAGCACGCCCGAGACTGCAGCAGACGACAAGTCAGGCCATATCTATTTTTAGCTGGAGGTCGGCCAAGGCAGAGTGCGTTTAGCCAGGAAATTCCAGAGTCAAACTACCCGACGTCAACTACGTCGGTAGTAGTTAGTCGCTCGCTACGACAGCGTTTTGCATGCCGTCGAACGCAACTTTCTAGTTTGGAAGTAGTTAGTCGCGACGTAGGCCTTACGTCCAAACTAATCTACGACGTTGTTATGCATACCGCCCCTGATTTCTAGACTATTGACAGTACGGATCCGCACTGACAAATGGATCATGCTGAGGTTATTGTCAGTGCGGATCTACACTCACAATAACATTTACGATGAATCTGTGACACAGTGTTTAGTTTTAGATCGACGGACTTGTAGCGGTACGTCGGAAACTCCAATACAAGCCAATACAAAGCTTCTAATTCTATACATCATTTCCAGATAACGCTCAAGTACCTAAATTATTGTATCAGCAAACAGGCTCTACAAAATTCAAGTACGCTTCAAAAGCATAACTTTCGTTCGTTCAACTTTACATATCCCGCTTGTCAACACACAGCAAAGAATATATATTTTTCAAAAACGTTTTAAAGTACGGTAGTGATGACTCGATATCAGTATTTCAATTTCGATACGATATCGATACGATATTGTAAAAAAATATAGCGATGTCGATATCAATATCGATATTTTTATATAATAAGTAAGCAACTCTTATGCAAACACAAAAAAACATTGAGCAAGACAGTATGCTTTATTTAGATAAAAATCGTACTCTGGCTGAACTTGTAATATACGCCACATTTGTAATTTTTTCCAGTCACGCAGAGTCAACCCGCTGGACAGTGCTCCCAAGACCTTCTAGATGAATTTTAAGGGTTTTTTAAAAGACTAAGGGAGAAAGGGGATGGGGTCCTTACACACTTGTACACTTACAAGGGCGAAAGGAAGGGGGAGGGAACGAAAGGGGGAAGGAAAAGGGAGGCGATGCTATTTCAAATTTTTGTCTATACCCCACTGTATACTGAACGCTATCTAAACTTACTGCAAACCATCAAATTAAACTAGCAGTGAACCAAATCTAAACGCTCATTCTAAACGTTAAATTATGACGTTCATTAAATTACATAAAACTCTACTTAAACCTACGATAAACCTTGCACATCCATTTTTAAACTTTCGTTCAACATTTTTTTAGATCTGCTAAACCAACGTCTAACGCCGGTTAAATTACTGCTTGAATTCTCAGTAAACTTACGATAAACCAATGTTATATACTAAAGGTAAACGTTACATTGACGTTAGCATAGCGTCATTTTGCCAGTTGGGAACACTCAACCATCATCATTGCACTCGTGTTAATTGATCCATTAGTTTATTCACATCGTTTTCAGTAAACTCGTTAAACTAACTGGCAAAGACAGAGAACATTTTTTGATCGATTCTTTATAATAAAGTCACTTTTAAAACAGAAATAAATGGTGCCACTAATAACATGATCGTAAGACTAAAATTTAACAACGACATGACATTGGCCCACACGATTGTAGCGAAACAGAATAAGTAGAGACGAAATAATTAAGCAAGTTCGCCAAAATGCAATGTTTACTCTGAATCGTCATGTGCAAATATGTATGGCATGCTGCTCTTTGGTGCGCGAGCAGGTCTACTATAACTCTTCCTCTGGCGTTTCGGTATGATCTTTCCTAGCGATACGTAGAACTCCTCTGGTGCTGACGACTGCCGCTTTGCAGACGCCGCCGACTTGCTGGACTGACGGACTGCTGTCAGTGCTGTGACAGGCTCCTCATCCAAGTCGCTGTCTATCGCAGCAGTTAGTGAAATTACACGTCGACGTGATGTCTTCGCACGCTCTGAGTCTGTGCGTCGTCTGCGTGGCTTGCGTTCTCTGTTGGCACGCGTCCGGCGGTGCACAAAGTTGCAGTTCTGGCAGCGATAAGTCTTGGCGCGGCGTCCAAACATCGTCACCGGTTCACCACAGCGATTGCAACCAGATTCGGCTTGATCAGCTTGATCGTTTTCATCAGTTTCAGACACTACCACCAGACCAATGCATGGCAATGCATTATGACACTTATAGATATTTCTTGTTTCACTTCTATTATCAACCGTCAAAGCCTAGTCGTAATGTATTAATTATTCTAGCATTAAGTATTATTATAATAATTGTCTGCACTGTAGCCGGTATTGCCCGTTCGTCCGTCGTATGCTTAACCTGTACTGTATATAGCCAGAAGTCCGAAAAAGCGCATAAAACTAAAATTGGCGTGAATGTTTCTCAGGCCAAGAGCAGCTAAGCGGTGTGGCAATTTTTACTTTAAAGAAGTCAAAAATCAAAATAATAATTGGACATTAAATCTCCAGAAAATGTCTTGTGTCTCGCGTACGTGTTTACGTACAGAAGGATCACACGCTTCCGGCGTCTTTAGCTCCTATACTGAACACCTGACCTAACCACTGTTAGGCCTAGTTCACTGGGAGCACCTGCGACCCTCGGTAGCTACGCGTTGAAACTGCATTCATGTCTGCTGTCCGCTTTTACTTGTTCGACAGACTCAAGCTGAAATCCCTTGATTTCTAGATCCTGCATCCCCAGACCCGCAACTCCTGCATAGGCCTATATTCAAACAGAGTCCCCGTTGGTATTGCTTATTTTTTTGTTTATCTTCAGTAGTGAGACGCTGTTTTCTTTATATTTCCAGCAACATGCCCGTCACACAGTAAAGGTTAAAAGTTAAAGGTCCGAATATAGCTCTTAATGAGCGAACCCATCTCAGAGCTACGGAGCGTCACTTGTCATATGGGATCACACAGTGTTACCTGCCACCCGACAGAAGTGAACGCGCCCCGCCTTAACCCCAGCCAGATAGGCCGGTACTCGATTTACCTACCCCCGGAGGGATGGAAGGCTGAGTTGACCTAGGCGGTTGGTTACATCCCGAGATGTAAGAGTATGCTTAAAGACATACGTCTGTCCGCAGACGACGTCGCGTGGCAGGTGTGTATATCTGGATTGTCGACGGTGTACAGCGGCTGACAGCACAGATCACACAGCGCCGACTTGAAGCTGTGTCGGCGAGCGTGCAGCTTGTAAACGTTGTAGTCGTCGAACCGTTCGCAACACTCGAAACACCGCCAGCCGCAGTTTGCACGACCTGGTCCTGTTGACGGCTTCTTTTTCTGCGCTTCATCTGACCACGCTTTTGCCTTCGGCAGCTCTGTTATACATCACACAGTAACTGACTATCCAAATGTCCACACTCAGTATGCTGAAAGCCGACCACTAAACAAGACGTCACTGACTGGACTGATCTCGGGATTATTAAAGTTTCTAAACTTCCGCAGGACATAGAGAAATGGATAAAGTGCATTCATAAAGTCGCCAATTTCTTCTTTGAAGGATGCCACCTCATCCGTCTTGATCTCACGCACTGCGTAATTAGAATATACGACGTAAGCCTAAGGTTTTATCGTACTTAATTTAAACGTTGTCGTCTTGCGAGCTAGTAGGCTATAAATATTGTTTAATAGTCTACGGCAACCTCGGGCAATGGTCGAAACAACGAAGTTACTCAACGTAGAGCCACGTTGTGCTCCATAAAAATGAGAAGCTTCTATAATTTACACGTTGTACCTCGATGGATATACCGTTCTAGAAAGTTTTTGTGCACATCCGCTTAATATGACAAAATAAATATTCTGGTTGTAATCAGTTACAGCCAAACACTTGGCCCATGTCGACTGATGTTGCGGGTTTTCATTTACAATGACTTGAATACAAAGATCAGCTTACACAAAAATGATAATTATGAGCTTTTAATTCACAGAAACTGTCCGAATGTATTATCAACTGACTGGAAAGTTCAGAAACCAATAGCGTGGCTATTGTGGGTCTATATCGTAGGTTTATTTGTTTGATGTTTAAATCACATTGAAAGTAGGCCTATTTTGCTATGGTTGCCTGTCGAGGAAGGCTGCTTGTCGCATCGTGTCGTTTACTTAACTTCAGTGTTGCTATTGCTTGGAGTGGTCGTGGACGCTGCCGATCGAAAGAGGACCAGCCTCAGCGTGGTCTTTGGTGCAGGTATAGTCTGACAAGGTTGCATCACGCATGGTTGTACGACATTGTGCGTGTAAGTCACGGTCACGGGTGTTGGCTTGGGCGCAATCTGACGTAGGCGTCGACCTCTGTACGTCAGTGAGCACGGCTTGCAACTTCCAGCCGGATGTTGCTTTTCTTCGGTCGTCATCATCGTCTCTCGACTGCATGTGGGCGTCGCTGCTGCTGACTGCAGCTGGTTGCCGAACTGACTCGTCATCTGAATGATACGCTCAGCACTTCGCCATTCGGCCAGCCGGCCTACCTGCTGATGCGGCAAATGCTGCTCCTGCTGCTGATGCAGGTGATGTTCTGACGACAGTGTCTGCGGAATGTTATAACTGCAACTTCCCGACATTTGCTGCTGCGGCCACGCAGTCGCAGGAATAGAATCTACTGGGCTCTCACACTGCTCGTGGACTGATGTATCCTCGTCATCAAAGTAAGGTTTAATAGTAACGACTGTCTCACTGCACACAGCCGTCTCACTATAGCTCTCAAGCCAGCTCAGGTCGACATCGATGTCATCGTCGTAGTCAGTCGTACCTTCCTGCTGCCAGTCTAGCGCGTCTACTGGTGTGACATCTGGACACTGCGACTGCGCGTAGCTGCCATCATACGTGGACCGAGTGTTTAGCAGCAGCTGCAACTCTGACGAGGATACGGACGACTGCGCAGTCCACATCGTCCTAGAGCATCTCTCGACGGCAACAACAAATAACTTGCGAATTAGTCGCAATCGTTTAGCCTACAGGCGCCGCATTCACGGCACAGATTCAAGACAACGCAATTAGATGCTGCGTGGTTAGTAACCGTTGTGTAGGCCTACGTAAATCGCGTGTTGTGACGTCATTGCTATCAAATTATTTTAAATTTTTAATGCATATGTTTGTGGTCGGATCATTACTATATGCTGCAGTGTCTTCAGGCTGCAACACAGACCTATACATTAAAACAAGAAGCTTAGCTGTCGCTAGAATAACCGATCGCACTAGTTGTCAGTGACTTTCAAGGTCATTCAAGGTCAATGACTTTCTTTTTCAGGTCATTTGAAAGCCATTATGCCACTTTTTCACCGTTTCCAAGATACGGCCAGTTTTCCGTTGAAAAACGCACATTTTTCCACTCGCCTACATTCAACCCTCAAATTAATTTGAAAATGTCCCCCTTGCACTATATGGCTAAAATTATGCGTGCCCGAGTTTTTGCACACATGGTTAATTATTCGTGTAAATAGTTTTTCCCTAAGACTTACAATACATCCGTGACAGACAAACATACAAACGGACAGACGGACGACAAGCATGCCAATAGCTCGACCGTTACTTTACTGCGGTTGACTGTCCCGCATGATCTTAGAAATAATTCTTACGTTAAACTTTTCTATTAATTACGATGATGCTGCTGCTGCTGATGATGAAAAAGCCGATGGTTTGCGAGCCAGCACAGAATAAAAGAGACACGATTAACGACAATTAAAAAGTACAAAAAAATTTGAGCTAATGCTCACGAGATGCGCGAAAGCCTATATTAGTTCCTATTCGCAAACTGTCAATCTATCTCTAGCCATTTCGTCGCTGTTCATGTGCGCTGCAGCCGAAGATTGCAAAAATCAATAAAAAAAACCTTATTTTGAAAGTTCGGGATCTTTCAAAGTTATCGATGTTGATGCGACTGAAAAGCTCGTCACTAGTGCTTATTGTGATAGGCAGCATGCCCATGCCTATCTGCAACCGTTTTAACCAAAGACTGGCCAACAACGGTAAAATAACGACTTATACGGGGGCAAAGCTCTTTGATGCCTTCGTGCGCAGGTTTCCTTGAACCTAAAAAAACGAGACTTCTACCGTCAAAATCTACGTTCAATGCTGAAAATTTTATACGCAGCTTTTCTATATCTATTTAAATCGGGTTCGGCGCAATTCGCTCTTTAAATGTGTCTCGCAGCCCCAAATAGCCAAAAATCCATAAATCCCCTATTTTTGCGTTCAAGGTTATCCAAGGTAATTGAATTCGGCGCCAGTCGAAAGCCAGTGTACGACTTTCTATTAGTGATTTATAGTAACCTTGGCCCTGTCTCGCACCGTTATTGAGATACAGCGACTTATTGGCTAAAAATCGCAAATTTTTAAAAAAAATGTCAAGCTGCGTTGTGTCTTAGTGAGATGTGGCCGAGATGTGTGTATGACGCTTGTGGAAAATCGTGCTGTCGATTTATTTTTCGCGTCTGGTTAAGCTTACTGTAGTATTTCTCGTTGTGTGCGTTACATTTTCTTGTCGAGTTAGTCGTCAGTCGTGTTTGTAGCACCTCTGCCCTGGCATCGTAGGTGTGTGTCTAATGCTATGTGTAGATATCACTGTGAATGTATGGCTGATTGTACCTGTACTTGTAAGTGAACTTGTGGTGGTAAGGTGACTTCTACGTTACGTGACGGTGTTATTATAATAGACTCTGGATGCTACCCAATCGTAGATCGAGTTCTAGGATTGGCGCCTTTGTATGCAGGACACTGATTGAAATCGCTGACTGCCATTGGGTAGTCCCAGCATTAACCAGGTCATCGTGAGATGACAGGCGGGAGTGCGTTGTTTTGAAGCCAGTTTGAGGTGAGACGTTGATCTGAACGCAGACCTATGGTCATACGCGTTTTGTGGCATACATGTTTGCCAAGGTTGTATAGCCGTTTGTTTGGCTAATATAAACGATAGGGTGCTTGTGTAGCCCCTAGGCGTAAGTGTTTAGATGGGAGGCCTTTGAGGACCCCCAGGATAGCGATTCGAACAAGGGAGTGCTCGTATAGACCCCGGGAAACGGAGAATAAGGGGTAGGAGGCTCCTGGATGTACAGTTAGATTTGTAACTGTTTGATATAAAGCCTTTTTTGTGGCTTAGTAGATGAGATCTTGCTTGTGTTGTCTCAGTGATTGATATGGATTAAGCGTGTATTCATTGAGTTATATTTGATTTGCAAAGCAAATGTGATTATACTGTATCATTTGATGAACAGTACTGTCTGATAACCTGACTGAACTGTTGAATGGCAGCTGTGACTGCTTGACGATTTGAACTGTTTAATCGTGTGCTTTATTCTGCTCTGGCATTTGCATTGCACGTAAATGTATGCACCGCTGTACACAGTTTGCTTTATTAAATCGTATATTTGTTTTGTTTCAATTTATTGAGTCCAGTTTCTGTAACTTTAGGCCTAGGTTAACTATACAATAAGTTCAGCATAGGCCTAAGACTCAGACCTCACTAGGCAGCCTCACATTTGGTGTCAGAAGTGGGATTGCAGTTAATTAAATTTGTCTGGTGGGAGACGGTGTGATTTAGTGTGTAACTTGCTGTATAGTGAGTATTTTGTCGTTTTGCTTATTTTGTGATTTATTTTGTCATATGTTGTATTTACCGTGTTTGTTGTGATTGTTGAGCCGTAGAAATTCCGACTTAACAGACGAGCAGTCGAGGAGCACGCGTGGCAGAAAACTCTCAGCGTAAGGCCGGTGGGGACGATCCCAGTCTTGTTGGTCAACGCCATTTGGTATTACTTTTGTATTTATTGTACCCCTCTGACCAACTTGACTTTGGTATTATTTGTGTTATTATGGATCGTTTGCCCCCGGAAACGCAGGAACAGCTCAAGAAAATGAGCACCGCCCGTTTAGGTGCAAAACTAGGTAGGGCGGGGTACGACCCAGACCGTCTGGAGCAGTTAGAACGGGCGGAGCTGCTGGAAGCTTTGGCCGAGACCATGTTGGTGGAACCCGCACCAGAGTCGGAAACAGACCTGTTTCAACAGGCCCGGGAGGCGTCACAGATTCCTCTTCCCGCGGGTGATTCGAGCAGTGCCACTTCAGAGGGCGGGAGCGCGGCAGTCCGTCTTCGAGAGCTCGAGCTCGAAGAGAAACCAGCAGAGCGGGAGGAGCGCCAAGCCGAGAGAGAGGCCCAGAGACTGGCACTGGAGGCAGAAGAAAGAAAGGCTGCTCGTGAGGCTTAAAGATTGGCTCTGGAGGCCGAGGAAAGGAGAGCCGTTCGAGAGGCTGAGCGGGAACAACGGGCCATGGAGTTTGAAGAGCGTAAAGCCGAGCGCGACGCCCGTTTAAAGACTGAGCAGATCAAACTGGAATACGAGATGCGCCTTGAGGAGCTGAAGGCCCGTCAAGCCAAGCCCGGTGACAGTGAGGGTGTAGACGGTCAAACCCCGTCAGATCCTAGCGGGGCGGGTAATTTGGCTCTTCAGACGAAGAGATTTGGGGAAATGATGAGGCACGTTTTGCCAAAAATGCCTCAAGAAAGTTCTGAGCTGCCCCAATTCTTTGAAACCGTAGAAAAACTCTACGCTATGTACGAGGTTCCTGCGGAGGTACAAGCTAAAATATTAATACCTCTCCTTACTGCTCAGGCCAAATCTCTCGTAAATCAAATGACAATTGATGATAAGAGTAAGTACGATGAGTTTAAGGAGTTCTTGCTTACTGAGTACAAACTCACTCCTAGGGAGTATAAAATTTGATTCGAAACTGCTGTTAAACACGCCGATGAGACGTACACTTTGTTTGCCGCTAGGCTACGTAATTTGCTGTCATATTACCTTAAAAGCCGTCTTGTTGAGGATTATGACACTGTCATTGAGTTGCTAATCAGCGATCGGTTAAAGGGGTCACTCCCTCAGGGGTTGTTAAATTATATTCTGACCCAAGAAGGGGAGGGCTGGTATGTTGCCAGTAAGGTGGCTTCGCTCGCCGACGTATATGTCAACAACCGGGCCACAGTGGTTGGTCAGAAGACGTCCGAGGGCAAGCCAGTCAAGGTCGCGGCCGTGACGTCATCTGGGACAGCAGGGGGCCAGAATCATCATGGTGCCCGTGGAGGTCAGTCCCAGGCGGGAAGTAGCGAC
>Ga0209671_1009573_pt1 | contig 10152 bp, 5 predicted proteins | sample WorMetHERISLAND2_2_FD_187401 | JGI IMG/M metagenome (GOLD analysis project Ga0209671, IMG submission 187401) | Marine gutless worms symbiont microbial communities from Max Planck institute for Marine Microbiology, Germany - Olavius geniculatus... | ecosystem: Host-associated > Annelida >... | reverse complement strand
ATGTGTGTGTGTCGCTGACAGAGCTGCCAGTAATAGAAGTACCTCGTCGCACGGTTCTGGTGAACAATGGCGACTCTGCCATGCTGGTCTGCAACGCGCACGGCATTCCCACGCCTAACATTACCTGGTACCGCGACGGCATTCAGGCTAGTATGCATTTTGATCAGATTTTATCATTGATAATGCGATACGATATAGAATTCGCACTCACAAAATGACATACAAGCTATGTTCACTCTCTGTTTGTCTACGTATGGGCACAGGACTTTGGATTAAAGTGTCAGTATTATCAATGATTATTTCCAGTAGCTACTAAATGCACTTATAGCTTACGCATGGTGAATTGCGCCCTGTTTTTCTTGTGAGATTTTGGCGCTATAACTTACTTACTTACTTACTTTTTGCCGGTTTTTTTGCCATTCAAGACCATTAAATAACAAGACCAAAGCTCAGATTGCCAAGGCTTAACTTTATTGACCAGTAATAGTAGTAGTAGACCCGACAGCCAAGTTATAAAGTTTAGTAGTAGTAGTAGTAGTAGTAGTCGTTGTTGTGATAGTTGTAGTTGTCGTTGTAGTTAGAGGAATTATCGTTCATCAAGCTGTCGTCGGACGGGTCTCTGACTATTCTAGGCACGCAGCCGCTGGACAGTGGCGACTACCACTGCGTTGCTACGAATGACGCCGGTTCAACCAGCGAAGTCGTCCGTCTCGACGTCGGATGTTAGTCCATCTGTGCTTTACTCTGACTTAGCGTAGCGTGGGACAGATTATGAAGTCACTTGCGTCTGTCTGTCTGTTCGTCTGTTTGTGGTCGCTTTTATAAGGTCGCAATTTTTGTATCATTTTGGTGAAATTCCGCATAGTGGTTTGGAGCCGAAAAAGTAAAATAGAGTTCTTTTGAAGTTAAAATCCGACGATCTCATTTAGTATTTTGCCATTTTAGTGATGCGTTTCGACGAAAAAGTTCTAATACCGCCAGGTAAAGTAACAAGGCCGTGGACCGATTATAAGTTTAATAGCTCAAATGACACGTTTTGGAGGCAGCGCTAAGCTTAAGCTGAAGATTGCCATTAACCATGTATTTGTTCCGTAAAACACAATAATGGTGGTCAACGCATTAAAAGGAATGTACTTGGCTAAGCGGTTGACACAAAACAGTTTAGCAACTATGCTTGAACATTTTTAATTTATTAACAGGAGGTAAACATATGGAGTCCACTGGTCACGTGAACGATGACGTAACGGAAACCCAACTGTGTGACTGTTGACGTTTTTTAAGTTTGCCCAACTCTAATTATTATTGTGTTTGCGTGTATACCAGCGTCTCCGGTGGTAATAGAGGCTCCACGCAGTCAAGGTGTGGACATACTGAGAAATATCACATTGCCTTGTCTGGCGCTCGGTAAACCACAGCCAAATATCACATGGACGCGCACTGATGGACAGCCGTTGAACAGTACTGACAGACTAACTCTTCACAGCGACGGATCTCTTACTATACACGGTATGACGTTGTAGTGGTTGTTTTAGTAGTTGCAGTAGTGTTGTAGTAGCATAGTTCGATGCATTGATTAGATTGCTTTAGAAAGAGCTTTTGGCATGCACAAGTAAAATGTTTGCTGTAACATTTTGTGAAACTTCTCAACATTGCACTTTTGGGAAACTTGGCCTTATTTGTGGTAAATCTAGAATAATTTGGCATTTGCAGTGAGATAGAGGGTACCAAATGATAATAGGAACATATAGCTGATAAGTCAAATGTCGGCATTACACTTCAGAAACACCAGTGGGTTCGAGGCCAGGCTGAGGTCACATTTTTGAGGCCAAGGCCTATGCCAATATCAAAATTTTTGTTTTGAGGCTGCTCTGGCTTCGAGACATTAACATCTCTGGCTTTTACTGGCAAACTTATTGCTGCTATCACATATAAAACGTTTAGGATTTTACGTCAGTGGTACAGTGTGATAATAGTTTAGTAACGAAATAAACCCAAACTCAGCTTGCTTTATTTCGTCGTGGACTCGTTGGTCAACAAGTCGTGCACATGTTGTGCAACATCTTTTCGACATTTTGTACAGTGCGTTGTACAACCAATCTGGCTTGGTGGCTCAGCGGTTAAGGCGTTGGATTCGAGACTGAAAGGTTTATAGTTCAATTCCCGGGCGATGTACTACCAAATCACAACTCTGTGCAAGTTGTTCCCACCTACCTGCCTGTGTAGGTGCAAGTGTCTAGTGTCAACTCGTAACTTCCAGATTGCGGTTTGATTCTTACTGCTGGTCATTTGCAAGCAACCTTGAGCAAGTTGCTGACCTACTGTGTGTTAAGGCCAACTCAGCTTTCTCGTGGGACGGGAAATAAGTAGTCGCTTACGGGCCACGGAATGTGGCTGATTGGGGCTGTGGTATGTCTGCTAGCTGCAAAGCGCAAGTCCAATTATTTGTTTACCCGGTAATGGATGGCCGCATAGTGCGCTGCGGTATGATTAGTTCATGCCAATCAGCTGCCACTTCCGAGATTGTAAGAGCGCTTCTGGTCTCGAGTCCGTCTCATGTAAGAAGCGCTATAGCAAGTGCTGGACTTTATTTTTACAGCATTTTGAAGTAGAAGGAGTTAGGTTTCTTACGATGTGGTGGTAACTGACATGTGCAGGCGCGCAGAAGTCAGACGAGGGCATGTACACATGTACCGCTGAGAATCAGTTCGGATCTGTCCGTCTCTCTGCTTTTATCACCGTCACCGGCATCGGTTTGTACTTAGCTCTTACCACTAGAAGCTTTTTATTAGGCGTCATCGCTACGCAAGAGCAATTTCGCCTATGCCTACAGTACACATTTTCCCATATCGGTCTGTTGGTTTGTCCGTCTGTCGTCTGTCACATTTTAGTGAAATTCTGCACGTACGACGGATTCAGTTACCATTTGGCAGGTATACTTCTGGAGTTCAATGATTTATGTGGCCTCCTGAAATTCCAGATAAAAGAAAATTGGGGGTGGAAACCGCAGCCAAAACATGCAGTTGCAAATTACAGCCAAACCGTCAGTCCTCTGCTGCCACCTTGCGAATACAAACGAGAAATTAGGTGGACAACGATTCCGCACAACGATTCCGCTTTTTGCCAAATTACGTCTGTCCCGTGATGCTGTTTTCGCAATAATTATGTACAAACCGATAAAAAGTACCACATCAGAAGAGAGTTTAGTTTACGAGAATGCCATTGTTGTAGTTGTTGCTAGGTGTCGTCGTTGTTGTAGTAAAACCGCTCATAGCGTACGCCAGTCCGAGCGTTGAAACTCTGGAAGGTCGAGACGTCAAGTTAATGTGCGTCGTGTTGCTTGGCAACCCGACTCCCGTCATCACGTGGTACAAGATGGGCGAGAGACTGACCAATCGCGACGACGTTGCCAGTGGCAACAACGGCAACGGCGGGCACCTGTCGCTAAATGACGTCACGACTGCTGACGAGGGTGAATACACGTGTGTGGCCAGCAATGCTGGCGGTAATGCGACTCAGACTACACAGCTTGATGTGCACGGTATGCACTGTCAATCACATCATCTAGCAGGCTTACTTTTGGAAAATGTTTTAAGACTTCTTGGAACGCTTTGCCGAACACTCTCAAATGCAGCTCACACTGTTTACCTACTTTCAGACGTCATCTAACACATGTTTACTTCTCGTTTTACTAGCACATCGAACGCGTTTGAGGTTGTTACATTTAACGCGCTATATAAATTACTGACTGACTGACTGACTGTTCATTCTCACTGTCATTTTGAAGCACGGAGCGCTAGCCTGTAGTAGCTGCTAGTTAACAATTTAGGAGTTGCTCAAATTTCTTCTAGACTTAACTAAACTTGAACCTGTAAATAATAACTCTGGCAAATTGACAAAATACGCTGGTTAAACGAATACCCAAGATATTCACAATATAATCGGATAATTATTAGGCTACAATGCAACCATAAGTTTATGAAGTTATAAGGTTACAAAGCAGCAGAATCAGCAATTAATTTTCGTTTTTTTGTGACAAACTGGCAGCCTACGTTGCTCCGTGAAAATCTCTTTGTTTTACGTGGATATCTTTGTTTCTCAGTCTGTTCTTTGGTTTTAGTATAATGTTACTGCATTTTGCTGCTTTCGTGCCTGTCAAGCATTTTACCCTGTGACGTCATCAGTGACCCAACCTGGCCATCCCTCCAGGGATGTCAGTAATGAACAGTAATATTGCGGTGTTATTATGTGTTATTTAGTGGCTCCACAGATCGCTGACTCTGCGTCGGAGGTTTACGTCACGGCAGGCGATTCCACCGTTCTACCGTGTGACGTCACCGGTGATCCGCGCCCCCAGGTCACGTGGACCAAGAACGGGGTCCGTCTAACGTCCGACACTGACCCGCATTACTTCGTCACGGAGTCCGGGAGTTTGGAGATATTTTCCGGTCACCCCGACGACACGGCGACCTACTCGTGTACGGCGATCAACGTGGCCGGAGTACGAGAGAAACGAGTTATGCTTTTTGTGCACGGTAAGTGGTAACCATAGCCAACTCATCCTGGCCATCCCTGCGTGATTGGGCGTAAGATTTGCAGTCACGTCATTTTAATAAATCATTGGGGAGGGGCCTTCGTCTACATAACGCATTGTTTTTGCAACAGTAACACTGTTTTAAGGGTATGATTTACAGGGAAAAAATTAAAGTCATGAATTTTTGGGGTTCGAGACCCATCCAGTCCCCTCCCACCCTTTCTAAATGATGCTCCTGACGATTTGAATCAATACCGCCACAGATGCCGCTTGGCAGCCTACATTTGTGGGATATATTGAAACATTGTATTAGATGAGGTCCCTGACCCCATATAGGCCTAGAAGGGGAGATTTGGGGTCAAACTCTCAGCCAAAACATGCAATGCTTTCGAGGTACGAAAAAAGACGATTCCGCATTTTGCCAAATTACTTTGGTATTTAATTGGTATAAAATCATACACGAAATACGCTACAAAAACTAATAAGTTTACTACTACGCTACTGCTAAATACTAAAACACTTCTGTTGGTGGCGTGGCGTAGCGTAACGTGTTTTATCTGATCAACGAAGTTACACTATGACGGGCCGGGTTAGTACTTGAATGGATGACTGACTGCGGGCAAGTAAACCATCTCGGTATGTAACCAGCCGCCTAAAGTCAACTCAGCCTTCCATCCCTCCGGGGTAGGTAAATCTAGTACCGGCCTATCTGGCTAGGGTTAAGGCGGGTGCGTTCACCTGTGTCGGGTGGCAGGTAACACTGCGTGATCCCGTCCGGCAGGTGACGCTCCGTAGCTCATAGATGGGCTTTCCATAAAGAGCTATATCACCGCCTTTAACTTTCACCTTTTACATCTAAGTATTTTTACCCGTCTCTCGGTCTGTCTGTATGTATATGTGCGTATGTTTGCGTATGTCTGTCTGTTTGTCTCCAGTGCCTCCTCAGATGTCTCGGTCTCACGATGAGTACACGGTCATAGTGGATAACCCGATTCTAATGTCGTGCGAGGTCACGGGAATTCCCGCGCCGCAGGTCACGTGGTTCAGCCAGGGCACGGACGTGATGGACGCCAACAGGACCGGGTGGCGCGTGCTGGCCAATGGCGCGCTGAGGATCGATCACGTGACCACCGAGGATGCCGGGATGTATGAGTGCGTAGCGACCAACGTGGCCGGCAACGCGACTATGGCAGTCACACTCAATGTTCAAGGTACCGGGTACCTATATTCATTTGTTAGGGGCCTACATTTGCCTTAGGCCTATATCTGCCAAATGGCGCGAATGTGTGGAACTAAGATAACCGTCATGCTTTGCACATATCCATTACGGTACCGGTAATCAGAGAGTTTTGGAAAAGATTTGCTTTGGTCTTTTCAGTGTAGTGTGGTCGTGTTAGACTCTGTGTTCAAGTGTTCGATATCACCGCCCTTGACTGCAGTGATCGAAGGCTTTGAAGCTAATCGTTTCTCGAAACCATCCGATTATTTGACCTGCTCGAAGCGTGTATGTTCGGATTTTTATGCGTCAACCTGTACATCTTATGTACGATGTCATTGATAATATGATGCAGAATTTGCAGATATTACGTCCCATCATCATGTGTTTACTACCGGGTTACTTGGATGAGCCATAAAAGTACGATTTGCAAAATCGTTTCACTAGCCACGTCACTGGTAATCTTGACCATTATGTTTAGCCTACTAAACTCGTCGTCATAGTCAGTTTAATTTAGAGCAGAGTACAAGTACAATTATTACAATTTACAGTCATATCAATCATAGATCATTTACTATGAAGCTGACTACATTTAACTAGGTAGTGTAGAGACGCGTTTTGGTGTGATGGGATCATTAATGATCTTTTAATTGCAAATGTATTTATGAGTATATCGGTCAAAGAAGGTGCTTTACCGTGTTTGTCTGTCCTTTTGTCTGTGTAATTGTCTACTATTTATTTGTTTTTCTGTATCTTCGTGTTCCAGTGCCTCCGCGTCTTTTAAGCCAAGCCGAATGGACCATCACCGCTCTGGCCGGCACTGAAGCCACCTTACCGTGTAAAGTGTCCGGTATCCCGTGGCCCACTGTGAGTTGGAGTAGAGACCAGTTGGAGATAGACTTTTACAGTGACGAGCACAAGTATATGATGCAGGACACAGGGTCTCTGATTATACCAAGCGTTGATGTCGAAGATGCCGCCAGATACCTTTGTGTTGCCGAGAACCCTGCGGGGGTCGTTTCACAGGAGATTACGCTCGTTGTACACGGTAATAAACATCCCGTTTAATCGTATTCGCTAGGTAACGTTTTTTGCTTGCATTTGGTTGTTTTATGCTTCGTTTTTTTCTAGTTACAATTTGTTCCGTTATTATGTGTACGTGCATTTTGCCTGGAAAGGCCGTCCCCGAAATGACCTATATTGTGTCGGGCTGGACCTAAAACCCTACTCACTCACTCACTCACTCACTAGTTATTATCTTTTATTTTATTTTTCTAGTCTCAGGTCTGTCTGTCTAGTCTCTGTCTGTTTCTGGATTTTATACATCGTAGCCTAATAGCCTACTTGTTCTATTTTAGTTTCGTTTAAAATAGTTTTAGTTGTTTTAGCTTATGTGCTGGATTAAACTCTCAGCTCGGCTGCAAATTTTCAAGCTCAAATCATTCAACCAGCGTTTGAATTGTCATGATTTGCGGGTCGAAACATCAGCTGTTTTTTTGACACCCAACATACAGGGTGCGGCAAAAAGTAGCCCCTTAAGGTTTTTCGCTGTTTTCTCAGCAACCGTTTAGCATTTTAATTTGAAAATTTACTCATTTATTTCATAAAATGTTTTACGGCTAATTGCCAAATATAATTCGATTTCATTGAAAAATGACGAAGTTATAAATTTTTTAACATGACCGCATACAGATTTTTCAGCGCTAAAAATGTTCAAGCTACAACAGCAGTTTAATAACATCGCTACAACAAGTCAAACAACACAGTTAACTAATGATCAGATGCCAGATTTCCATTGTCACTGTGAATGTTTGAAGTGTCCACCGACAGCTCCAAGCTCTAGCACAAGCCTTCAGTCAAAGTCTTTCACAGTCTTGTCGATCGGTTCTTGGGTAGGTTGCTCCAGATAACCTGAAGCGATTTCTTGAGTTCAGCGATTTTTACGCGCGACAGCAGGTACTGCTATAGCGCGTCTTAGCCATCGCAATTCTGTCTGTCCGTCCGTCCGTCTGTCTGCTGGTGGCGTAGCATAGTGGTTAAAACGTCGCTCCCGGCCGGCGAACTTTCCCTATCCTGCGCTAGACTGTGGGTATAGCGTCCGCTATCAGTCAACCAACAAAGCCAACTCAGCCTGCCATCCCTCCGGGGTCGGTTAAATGAGGTCCCCACATTCCGTAACCCATTATAATGGGTTACGGAAGGTGAGGACCCATTATATGGATTACGGTAGGTGGGGACCTTGGTACAGCTGATTGGGGCTGCCTGGCCTGGCCGCTGCGTTAGCCTGTGTCTGCAGGCTGCACGCAGTGGCTGGGCGGCCGGTAGCCGGCGGCTCTGGTCAGTGACGAAAGCGCATTAGAGGCGTGTATACGCGACGATGCGCTTTACAAATTGACGATCTTTAGCTTTTTTACGGGTGATTCAGTCAAAAACGGTGCAAGCTAGGATCACCAAATCTTTACCGTCGGCTGCCCAGAAGACTAGTTTCGGGATCTATAAAGCTTTTCCATAAATTCGAAGGGGGTCACCCCGAACGAGGGCGCTAAATGAGAGGGGGTGGGATAAATTTGCGATTTTTAGCCAACAAGTCATTGTATCTCAATAACGGTGCAAGATATAGGGCCTAGGTTACTATTAATCACTAATAGGAAGTTGTACACGGGCTTTCGATTGCCACCCAGAGCAATGACCTTGGATGACCTTGAAAACCAAAATAGGTTTTTTTATGGATTTTTGGCGATTTCAGGCTGCGACACAACTCTATAGCGTTCGCAAGGTGTCGCCACGCGATTTTCAGCCATTATTGGTGGAATTCAAGCATTGGATATGGCGCTAGGCGTCAACCGCCGTGGAGTCTAAATGAAACATTGTTGTGAACTCAGATTTCTATCGCACCGGGCATTTACACATGCATCGCTGTCGCGCGTTCCCCTTTGCGTTAGTTGGGTTTTTCTTGTTTCGGCTTTGTTTTAAGCTTGCGGTAAGCCTCCAACATTGCACATGGGAAAATAATTAAAACTGTTGCCACCAGATCTCATCTTTTAAAGCTAAAATGCACCAAATGTCAGATTTCCATTGTCACTGTGAATGTTTGAAGTGTCCACCGACAGCTCCAAGCTCCCGCACAAGCCTTCAGTCAAAGTCTTTCACAGTCTTGTCGACTTCTGTCTGTCGTCTTCATTAGCTGATCATTAGTCGACTGGGTACATTCGGCGAATTTGGAGGCCATTGGTCTTTTGTGCTGAAATTTGGACAGTTGGCCCACAGCCAGTTCTGTGCGCTGTGCGCTGTGTGTGCTGGCGTGCCGTTCTGCTGGAAGATGAATCCGGTGGGCACAGTGGCGTAGCCAGAAATTTCAATTGGGGTCTCGTCTCCCTTCTTTCCTGTTTGTCAAAGCGTCACTGTGACGTCATCGGCAGTAACGTGGTAACTGGTTTTTGAAAATTAAATATTATTTTTTGCTTCAACATTAAGCATTTTTAATGCTGAAAAATCGGTAAGCGGTCATGTTCAGAAGCCTATAATTTCGTCGTTTTTTAACAGAATCATATTTCACTTGGCATTTAGATGTAGAACGCTTCCATAAATAAACCTGTAAAACGGTTGCTGAAAAATGGCGAAAAACTTTAGAAGGCTACTTTTTTGCCGCACTCTGTGCACGAATCACATCATTATTTTGACGGACTACAACAGCAAAACACATTCAGTCCTTTCCTCCAGATATATTTCTACAATTCAAACTCCGCAGTAAACACTTCCATGGGTCTATGTGTTCATGACAAAGATGCTGCTGCTGATGATGGTGATAATGATGTTAATACTTGTGTTTTACAGAGGCGCCGTATCTACCACCTGGCGTCATTACCAACACAACAGTCATAGAAAACAATCGCGTGGTGCTACCCTGCCCGGTGCGGGGAACCCCCCGACCACAGATTACGTGGTACAGAGGGGATTCCCCGGTGATCCATCACCGTGTGACGTCATCGGGTTCCCTGGTGTTGGAATACCCCAGCGCCAATGATACGGGACTCTATCGCTGTGAGGCTACCAACGTGGCTGGAAATACGTCACATTCTGTAGACCTAACCGTTTTTCGTAAGCCATTCTGTTATTTCTACATTTGCAGAAGTTTTAGAACTTAGCAGCATTTTCTGTTCAAAGCTTTTAGTGGTTTAAGTCTTTAAGCTGAAAACGTGTAAAGGTATTTAAACGCTTGCGAAAACTTTTTGAACTTTTGTTCTCATAGGACAGCGGTTAAAGCTGTAATGCTTGTTTAAGCATTATACACAGTGTCTCACCTTTTGTTTATTGTGCGCTAATTAAGTCTTTAAAAGTTTATTGCAGATAACAACATTCGGCGTTATGTAGCAATTTGGAACATTTGCGTTTAACACGGTAAGGT
>Ga0209671_1009569_pt1 | contig 10153 bp, 4 predicted proteins | sample WorMetHERISLAND2_2_FD_187401 | JGI IMG/M metagenome (GOLD analysis project Ga0209671, IMG submission 187401) | Marine gutless worms symbiont microbial communities from Max Planck institute for Marine Microbiology, Germany - Olavius geniculatus... | ecosystem: Host-associated > Annelida >... | reverse complement strand
CAATTTATATTGTTTATAAATTATCACTAAATTATCGTTCCTTTAAAGCAATCGCCGCCTGCCCACCGGATTCATATTCCAGCAGGACGGCGCGCCGGGCGCGTCAGCACACACAGCGCGCAACGCCGCGCAGCGCACAGAACTGGCTGCGGGCTAGCTGACCAGATATCATCACCTAAAGACCAATGGCCTCCAAATTCGCCGAATATAAACCTAATGGACTATCACGTGTGGGGTGCAATGTTGGAAGCTTACCACAAGCTTGAAACAAAGCCGAAGACAAGCGCCAAACTCAAGGAAACGTTTCAGGTTATCTGGGACAACCTGCCACATGGATCGATCGACAAGGCTGTAAAAGATTTCTCAAACAAGGCGACTGGAGGCTGGTGTTGTTGCTTGGAGCTGGTGGTGAACACTTCGAACATTCGCAGTGACAATGGAATTCTGGCATTTGATCATTATTTAACTGTGTTGTTCCAACAATGTTATTAAATTGGTGTTGTAGCCGGAACATTTTTGAATGCTGAAAAATCGGTAGGCGGTCATGTTAAAAAGTCTGTAACTTCGTCGTTTTTCAACAGAATCAAATTTTACTTGGCAGTTAAATGTAATAGGTTTTAGTAAATAAAACTGTAAAATTCTGAATTAAAATTCCAAATGGTTGATGAGAAAACATCAAAAAACTTTAGGGTTCCACTTTTTTGCTGCACCCTGTACTTACATTGTTGTGGTGTTAATGTTTTGTTCAAGCATTGTTGCTGTTTCCTAAAATAATTGCATATGCATGTTAAAACGTTACTAAATTGTTGTGTGAAATGTGAATTGTGAAAGATTGTAAGCATTTCTACGACTAGAGGTTTACTTTGTACTGTATATGTATCATTGTCACAGTTTTGTATTGTTGCTGCTAACTTACAGCCAGTAAAAATAAATCAATGTTAGGTGATTGAAATAGTGAGACTAGTTTGCACTTTTTCTGATTGTGCACGTACAGTGTTGTGCATTTCAATCTGTTTAATATCGATGAAAAAATAAAGTAAACATCAGTAATGTTGTTTCAGTGAAATGCTGTGAAATGTTGACATAACTAACAGCTAATTTGTGGAGCACTGCAAGGATTTAGGCAGAGGGTGCCACTGACCCTTGAAAATTGAATTTGCGGACTGCAGTACGATCCAGATATTAGGATTTCCTTATTAAGCTGACGTTATTAGCATTTTTCAAAAACGAAAAACGTAATTTATTTTGTTTCTTGACTTTGAACAAACTACTTGTTACTGAACCATAAAATATTTTATATGTGCACTAAATAGGCATGGACCTTGCAGAATTTGGTTAGTTGGGTTGGAGGGAATAGGAATGTGAGCTGACCATATAGTCGTACAGTGAGTCCTGATTTGACTTCAATTCGGTTATGTTGCGCGCCTCCTGCTAAGACGTGAAAGGTCAAAGGTGTATTATAGCTCTTCAGGGGATCTGTGAACTACGGAGTGTCACCTGCCATATGGGATCACACTGTGTTACCTGCCACCCGACACAAGTGAACGCACCTCGTCTTAAGTCCAGTTAACAGGCTTAACAGTTAACTCAGCTTACCTACCACGGAGGAATCGAAGGCTGAGTTTACCTTGGTGGTCGGTTATATACCGAGATGGTTCACCTGCCCTTCCAAGTATTAATCACTTGATAGCAACTCGACTGGGAGTCGAACCCACGACCTCACGATCCTGAGTCCAACACCTTACTGTTACGCCACCAAGCCATGCCCATGCTGAGTCTGGGTGTCAGTCAGCGATAAATGCAGTTTGAAGGCAACGATGACTGATGCACATACAGAGTGGCCTATGCATTCTATGACTTTTTAAAATATTAACCGTTTCAATTTTTCACCAGTCGCGCCAGTGGAAAATTTAAAATACATTCATTAACAATCACGCTTTCTTAATGCGTCGTGAAATGTAGCCAGCATAAGAATATATCGAATAACCGAAAGTTACAAGGTTGCCTTATTTCAAAGCTGAGTAAATTCTACAAGGTAGTGTAGCGACGCGTTTTGGGCTTGGTGGGATCTTTAATGATCACTTGCTTGCTGATTCATCGCAAAGCATATCGGTGGACGAGTTTCGATAAGGGGCCAATATTTGATACAGTTGCAGTTATGACATAAACCCAGTTCTGGGCCTACTTTTTATTGGACCACTCACTCCACGGTAACTCTATACATAGTGTGGTAGTTGCAGATGGAGTGGCCTGCGGCTCTGCACACTGGAAACGCACGGACACTGCAACTGTTAACTAATAACCAGTCATGTTACCAGTTGTGACCGGCAAAGCGACGGACGTCAGCAGTCTGTACTAATAACCGTTTTGCGTGTTTCGACCTCCGTAGCATGCCGCGGGTATAGACCGGTCGAGTTTGGCAGTTAGGTCTACGTGGAATGAGTAACTTTCTAATGCGAGTTATGGTTGATGTATGCCCGGCTAGTTTCGGGAAGAGATTTATGCACACAGCATATACTGGGTACCACTAAATTTCCGCCTGATGTTTTGTAGGCTCATAGTCACGTCCATGTGCCAGTGCTGACGAACAAAGTTAGGCCTACGCCGAAGATAAGTGCGGCCAGACTTAACTGTTCAGTCAACTAATGTTGATTGTCAACCTGCACTTAGTTGGTGATTGAGCGAAATCTATAGGAGGGATGAGTTGAATACTGGACATGATCACGTGTGACATGGTTCGGTCGTATATTGACGTCTGTAGTGGAACATTCATCAACGTAGACATAGCACTGAAAGCAGCAGTCTCAGCCCTACTCGTCTTGCACATTAGCACTCAGGTTTGAGCCGCGCTATCTTGCTGATTATGCTTTTGTTAAACAGTTGTTATGCTGAAGAATGAACTTCGAAAGTAAAAAAGAAATGATTAATATGATTGATATTTGATAATAGTAATAGCTTGCAGCTGGTGTTAACCAGATGTTGCGCTTACAGACAAAACAAACTGTACTCTGTTTTGGGCAATTAAAAAGCGCTTCAAAGTTGGGCGAAGGCCTTTAATAACTTCCTGAATGTTAATAGGCACATTCGCATCGGCTTTTATTTTCTTCACTCAGGACAGTTTTGTTGTGTTTGCAGTAGTAGAATAAAACTAATACCCCGTTTACATGATGAGGCTGATTCAGCGAGTTGCCTCGACGAGCGCATATGCGACGATCGCACGTGTTAGACGAGCGCGCAACGAGCCAACTTGATCGTGTAATTACGGGAGATGACTGCAGTACAAAATCTGTATTTTATTGCAGTGAAGCCCCTTCCGTCGTTACTTCACTCGGTTTTCGTTGACCTAGCTTAATTGCCGTCGCTGGTTAAAAAATTTCTTTAGGGCCTATGCATAAGAAAACTGCTGTATACGGCCGAATGCTGTTCTAGGCTGACAGTAATAGGTGTAAAAGCTGGATGTAGGGTTTTCGCTAAATTTTTCGGTCATCATTAAATGCTACATTTTGTTACGAAGCAGGCGGATGGTTCCGGGGTACTGCAGCTGCGTATGGAGTCGTATCGCAACCCGCGAGGTGTGCTAGCGGACGGTCGTTGTTGCCGGTCAAGCGGCAGTTCAACTTGTCCAGTGCAGCCAGCGTGTCGCACGTTCTTTACCGTCTGTCTGTCGCCGCAATACCAGCACCACCACCAGCACTACAATGCGGCGTCGGTCGCGTCAGACGCTGCCAAGGCTGACTCTGAAGCCGAGTGTACGTTCGGTCGAGCTACGACGACGTTTGTGAGTGAGAACCGCAAGTTATTGGACGAGGATGAGCCAGCCGCAGATCTCAATCACACGTTGTCTTCATTGTCGTCGTCGTCGTCGCTCAACTTTCCATTCGACTTCACGTGGCCGGTCAGCGCGCGTTCCATCTTACGAAACGCAGGCTTAGTTTTATCGTGCATGTGATTTTTCTGTAGACTGTACAACACCGTGTTGCAAAACTGTTTTATTGTTCCGATAATCAAACGGGATTTCACTGCAAAAAATAATTGGCTATACTTTCCCAACATAACCAAACTTTAGTGTCGGCCTATCACGAACAGACATGCTGTGAGCTCGTTATTTTTTGTACGGTAGCGGGTAGACCCAAACAATCTTATCGTTTGGTTTAATATAGTTGAAATATTTTCTTTTTTGTTTAGACTTGAAATACTGTTGAACTTTGCTTTGCAGGGCAAATTCAGCCTGATCGTGAACGCGTGGCATGACTTGACTGGGAATACTCCCACTAAAGGTAAAGCACACATTCCTTTTTTACGCGCGACAGCAGGTACTGCTATAGCGCTTCTTAGCCATCTCAATTCTGTCCGTCCGTCCGTCCGTCCGTCCGTCTGTCTGTCTATCCGTCCGTCCCACAGGTGGATCAGTCGAAAACGATGCAAGATATGGTCAACAAATTTCCACCATCGTCTGCCTGGAAGACTCTACTTTCAGGATCCTTAAAGCTTTTCCATAAATTCGAAAAAGGTCATCCCCAGCGAGGGCACTAAATTAGAAGTAGTAAGAAAAATTTGCAATTTTCATCCAATATTGGAATTCATGCGCTGGATATGGCGCTAGGCGTCATCCGCCGTCAAGTCTAAATGAAACATCGTTAATAATTGTGAGCTTAGATTTCGTTCGCACCGGGTCTTCACACATGCATCGCTGTCGCGCCTTCCCCTTTGCGTTAGCTGAGCTTTTCTTGTTGATGGTAGATGACAGATCCTTGTGGCAATTTTTTATACTTTCCCGTTCAACGACCGCGCGCCTATGTGTATAAAGATTTCCAGTCTACAGATGGTGGACTGTGACTGGGTAAGTTACGTGTGATGTTCGTTCAAAGGCAGTCAGCGTGAGTTGATATCAAGTTGGATCGCTCGCCAATCGATTGACGCTGGACGACCTTGGCACCAGTTCCAGCAGACCAACGCCAACTCCATCCACATCCGGGTCTCACTGCGCATCACTTGTGACGTCAGCTACTATGGACCTGGCTGCACGCGCACTTGTGTACCACGTGACGATCGCTTCGGCCACTACTCGTGTGATAACGCCACCGGGCGCAAAGTCTGCAACCACGGCTGGAACGGCACCTACTGTGACACCGGTATTAAGCACTGTTTAGCTGGAGTTCTGTTCTAATGTTCAGTTCTAACTACGATTCTAGGAACTTATTGACAGCTACTGTAATACTATAGTGCAGCCTTCCTTCCAAGTAGGCCTAGGATTATACTTGTTCTGTAGTAGGCTACGTTTGTTTTGTCCCGACATCTTTGCGGCTGTAGTCACATTTGCAAAAAATGTTTTACTAAAAAAATCTTTCGGAAACGTTTTAGACGCGGCTACGTAAAAAAATAAAATACAAAACGTTTGCAAAAACTGCGCAAGTGTTTTATTTTATACCTAACAATATTGTTTGTGTGGAAAACCAAAAATTAACGAGTACGGTCAAATTGTTGAAGGTCATTTTACAAGGCTACTAGATTTTGTACAACGATTTACGGGATTGTTTTGAAAAGGAATTTCGACAACATTGGATGTAGTCTTGGCTCGTGAGAATAAAAGCTGGTGATCGACCTATTTTCCGGACCACTATGGCTACGGGTGGTCAGTACAGTATATCGGAAGTGTCGTTCGTGACACAAGGCTGACGGGACGTAGGTAATTAGTTACGAGTTGAACGCAAAACGTCACGTCGACGGAAGGTCATGTTTACGGCTCTGTGTTATGAACGAACTTTACGACCGTGTGAACCGCTGCGACCGGCATCCTAAAGGCGCGCCTGTAGTTTGATTAATGAGCCAATAAAGCCCAAATTTCATTACGCCGACTTTCACCAAAACTTCCTAGCGAAGAAATTAATGGAATCATGAAAGTTGCAAACAAAAACAATCTCGACACTGTCGAGATGTTTGCGACAAAGTTCGTAACAAGTCATCGACAAACCCGTTTGTAAGTAGGCGCATATTTAAAGTGCACAATGTCAGCCGTTTGCGTCACTCGAATAGAATTTGGTCCGTTACAATGGACGGGGAAAGTCGGCGACAAAGTCAGCGATACAAAAGTCGGCGACATGATTTGTGTCGCGACTTTCATGATTTTTGTCCACGATTGGAAGTTTCGCTGAAAGTCGCAAAGTCGGTGTAATGGAATTTGGGCTTAAGTCAACGTCATAATTTTCCAAAATATGCCCAACTATAGCAGTATATCACCAGTGGCGCATAAATAGTCAAACGTACGTCAAACATACACAACTACACGTTTTACGTAGATGCGTAATCGGACAGTTCTGGAAAAGAAAAGATTAGCCTGGAACATTGCAGTTATGTTGTAGGCTTAAACACAATGCACAAAACCATGAATATTTTATCTTTTATGCGTCACCCTGCACGGATGATGCAGTTTAATTGGAAGGCTGCCATGGAAGCATGGTGTTCATTGTAAATAAACTGTAGGCCTATAATTATTTTAACAAAATAAGAAAATAAGACACCGGATGAACTGTACGTGCTCAAAGCCGTTAAAATATTTTTATCGTCGCCAAAGTCATGATGGCAAAAATAAGATGCCTTTTTATTTAAACACGGTGTATCGTAAAGTTGTGTGTTTACAGCTGTGTGCACTAAAGGTTGTCACGGTGTGTGCGACGAACCATTTGAATGCAGGTAGAAATGCTATCTTGCAGTACCTCGTGATGATTTGATTACTGGCATTTATAGTTATTAGTTACGTATGTATAAATGCACAAAACATCAGTTTAAATACACTTGTTAACGGCAATATTAAAGAACTCGCACATCGAAAACAGCAAAAATCACAAAAGGTGATATTGCCCGCATCACACTGACTGTGTGTCAATGCGCTGATGAATAACAGGGCTTGAACTACTGTTCAGCCTGTTATTGTAAACTGAATGTAAGCAAAACAAATCATGTGTGCTTAAGCGCAACTTCCAAGCATTGTAATTAGCTTCATGGTGAATTATCGATATGCTGCATTCCTGACGTACTCTATTGGGCGGGTTTTTAGTAGCTAAAAAAACTTTGAACTGCACACGGTTATTAAAGATCATCGGCAGCGATACTTTTTACTGATTATATTTGACTTTTTAATACAGTAATTCTGTATGTAGCTTGTGTCGTTTTAGGGATATGGTGAGATATTAGTATTGGTTAAAAATCGCACATTTTGTGCCCCCCCTTATTTTAGAAACTTTATTATAATTTGTGAAAGATGTTTGACTTGATGAAACTAGAATGATTGGCCAACATATGATGCAAACGTTTGAATAAGTCTAACAGTTTTGACACAATACACTCGTTAGTCTGACAAACTGATTGACATATTGCCTGCAGCGTAGCGACACGCAGTAAAATGGATTTTTTTCGGTCAGAGAAGTGCCGTTGGCTGCGTATTGCTGTTAGATGCCGGGCAGGATGGACTGGTGATATGTGTGATCAATGCGTCAAGTATCCGGGCTGCGTTCACGGCACGTGCATTGAACCGTGGCAGTGCAACTGCAAGCTAGGATGGGGCGGAATCTACTGCAATCACGGTAGGTTGATCGATCAATCAATAAGCCGATAGAAAAAATTATTTGGAGAAACTTTAACGTTGTACTTTGAATTTCTACGCGTTGTACTTCTATTGTAAGAATGTGCGTTCGTCACTTGGCAGCTAATTATTCATTGTGTCCGGAAAAAGTAACTCCCTAAACGTCGTGCAATAGAAATGTTAAAGCTGAACAAATCTACACAAAATTTCATACACTTAGTTCCCAATAAACTGCTGAAGCGATCACCAAATTTCGTTGAAAAAAATATTTATCAGCGAAGTCCTTAATTGTTGAATATCGATAACAAAATAGTTTCGTTACTATTATGGCGCTACATAAGTAAATTCCTCTGTAGTTTGTAACATGCGTAACTCCAAGAGACAACATCTGATTCTGGCAACATTTTCATCTGTTGGCAATCAAAATGTCAAATTTCAGTTAAATCTGCCAACGCAAACAATAGTTACAGCGGCTTTTGAGCGGTCATTCCTAAACGTCTATTGTCTGTCTGTGTCGATCTTCCACAACAGTTTGTTTAATCCTGACATGCTACAAAGCGTCACTTGCCATATGGGATCGCACTTTGTTAGCTGCCATCGGACACAGGTGAACGCAACCCAAGCCAGACTCGATTTACCTACCTGGGAAGGCGGGGTTGATCTTGGCGTTGGTTATATACCTAGATGGTTTACCTGTTCGTCGACAGTCACACATCCATGCAGATACTAACCACTGGATAATGACTTGACCGGGAGTCGAACCCACGACCTCACGATCGTAAGTCCGACACCTTACCTTTGCACCACCAATGACGTCACATCGGTTCTAAGCAGTAGTGGGTCGGAGCGAGTGTGTTATGGCCATGCTGTGCGCAGATCTCAACTACTGTACAACTCATCGGCCGTGTCGGCACGGAGCGACCTGCTCTAATACAGGTAACGGCAGCTACACCTGTACCTGTCCGCCAGGTTACCGTGGCACTGACTGTGAACTGCGACAACTGCCTGACTGCCGCCATCCGCAGCACGTCTGCGCACACGACGGCATTTGTCAGGTCTGCAGCAGCCACGCAGTTTTTTTAAACGTTGTATATTATGGGGCCGTTCAAATAGGCCGCAGTACAGGTGTTGTCCGTCCGTCTATCTGTTCGTCCCAAGTCTGTCTTCTGCGGACGCATGAAACGTTGCTTTGCACTCTCTAAAGAAGCCTGTAAAAATTTCGGACCGATGATGAGGTTGTCTCTGTTCGTACACCATATTAATTCATAGCTGTTTTGTTACAGCTTTGTCGCACATGCACAAACAACTGCAGTACAAGTTATGTCGAAGTTTTCACAGAACTTGCAGAAAACTTCGTTGTATTGTGCAGTTTTGTACAGGGTGGGCCAAAAAACGTGCCACTTTACTTATGTCCATATTTTTGCCAATTATTAACCGATTTTTAAAATTCTTTTACTGGCACGCTGTGCAGACAATTTGCGATAATGCGTCTCTACACTATCTTGTGAAATATCAATGAAATATGCATACATAATGATAATAACAAACAAACATTTTAGTAAAATTGAAAAAAAACACTTTAGACCAACATTGCAGTAAATGGTTTGTATGACACTAGACTGTGTGAGTACGAATCATTCATCGCAATGTTGGTCTAAAGCTTTTTTTCATTTGCCTAAATTTTTGTTATTATCGTTAGTTTTGCTTACATTTATATTTCACAAGGTAGTCTAGAAACGCATTTACCATGTGGTAGGATATATAACAGTCACATTATCGCAAATTGTCTGCAGAGTGTGCCAGTGAAAGAATTTTGATAATCGGTCAATAACTGGCGAAGATATGGCCAAAAGTGAAGTGGCACGTTTTTATGACCCATCAACGGTGTATTTTATTCTACTGTACATGTGCAAATTCGATTAATCGCTGATGGTTTCTGCAGGAGGCGGCTGGCGGCAGTTTCGTGTGTCGGTGTGCGTCTGGTTTCGTCGGTGCTCGCTGCGAGTGGAACGCTCTGACGAGCGGCTGTGACAATCACGCGTGTCTCAACGGTGCTGACTGTCACCCTGTCATATCATCACGCTCTGCTGATGATAACTCATGGGCGACGGCGCTGTATCGCTGCACGTGTCGACCTGGCTTCACCGGACAACATTGTGAGACCGGCGTCGACGACTGCCGACACAACCCGTGCCGCAACGGTCTGTCTAACATCTTTGTCTGTCTGACTGTCTGTCGCCAGTGAACCGCGAACTGAACAGCTTTTATCCACCGTATAAAAGCATACGATATGTAGCTTTCACTTAGATTAAAAATTTTCCATAGTTCTTAATGATAACTTATCTCAGAGCCATCTGCCGTCTGGGGTCACAGAGTCACACTTGACGCCCGATACAAAACAACTATCTGACAAGAAAAAAATTTTCTGAGATGCTAAAATATGGGACAATCTTTTTGCCCCTTTCCTGTCGTAATGCCAAGGAAAATGCAGGGGGTGATTGCCCCTTTACCTCAAATTTTAACTTTTTCAAAAATTTTATTCTGGTCAGAAAATTTAAAAATTACAAAAAGGGC
>Ga0209671_1009568_pt1 | contig 10156 bp, 8 predicted proteins | sample WorMetHERISLAND2_2_FD_187401 | JGI IMG/M metagenome (GOLD analysis project Ga0209671, IMG submission 187401) | Marine gutless worms symbiont microbial communities from Max Planck institute for Marine Microbiology, Germany - Olavius geniculatus... | ecosystem: Host-associated > Annelida >... | reverse complement strand
TCCTTTTTTCTTTCCCTTAGAAGTAGGACCTTTGAATTCCGGCTATGGGATCTATGAAGCGGCTACGCCAGTGTTGCGTTGTTTGCTAACTGTGTCCGTTTCGTTTGTTGCATACACTGTATACCCAAGGAATCATTTAATAAGTCTCTACTGTGTGACGATTTCAGGGACATCGCCGTTAGCCCTATTTTGTCGAAAGTGTTCGAATATTGTGTTCTTGATAGGTTCAGTAATTACTTTTGCACTACCGACAACAAATTTGGATTCAAAAACTGTGTTGGTTGTAGTTTTGCCATCCGGACAGTCCGCAATATTGTTGACAGTTACATCAGAGGTGGAAGCTCGGCCAACCTTTGCGCCATAGATTTGTCGAAGGCGTTCGACAAAGTCAATCACCACGCTTTCTTTCTCAAACTTATGAAACGTCATATTCCAAACGAACTTTTAAACATTTTAGATACTTGGCTGTCCGGATGTTACTCGTGTGTTAAATGGCTCACTGTGTGGTCCGATATGTTTCAGACTGGTTTTGGTGTTCGGCAGGGTTCAGTCTTATCGCCATTTCTCTTTGCCGTGTATTTAGATGATCTTGCTAACTTGTGTCATAAAGAACGCAATACTTTGATCATTTTATACGCAGATGGCATTGTATAATTTATTAGCGCCGTCCGTTTGTCAATTAGACGCGTTACTCAAGATTTGTGAGCATGAATTCACCGAATTAGACATGGCCATTAATTTTAAGAAGTCGTCTTGCCTTCGTATTGGATCTCGCATGACTATGCCTTGTGCTAATATCTGTGCAACGTCCGGTACTCAGATCCCTTGGGTCAGTGAACTCGGATATCTTGGTGTTTATATTATAAAATCGCGTTCGTTTAAATGTTGTTTGTCAAACAATAGAAAAGCTTTTTACCGTTCTGCAAATGCAGTTTTTGGCAAAGTTGGTCGCGTTGCGTCAGAGGAAGGAACCTTGCAACTTATTAATAAGAAATGTATACCTACACTGTAACCTCTTATACGGTCTTGAGGCATGCCCACTGGTTAAGTCAGAACTCCCTTCCTTAGACTTTGTTGTCAATAGGTTTTTATGAAAATGTTTAGAACGAGCAACTTGGATGTCGTTAGACAATGCCAAGCTTACTTTGATTTTTCAATTGCCGAGTATATACGTTGTGGTGTGATAGGGTAAAGAGGTTTGAGGTTAAATATGCAACCTGCGGGGGCAGCTTTGTAGATTACGGTATCAATGTCAAATAGATGATTATTGTTGGTGTTATTATGCCAGTGTGTTTATTTATTTTCTTTTTTTCTGTTGTTAATTGCATGCATGTGCGTATGTGTGTTTATCTATCGTTTTTTTCGGTGAATAAAGATGCACATATATTATTTTGCGTTAATTAAGTTCCTTGCATACTTAGTTGCTTATTTTTTTGGCGTCGTTTGCATTAGTTGCGTCAACAGAAATACGCCCTGCTTTGCGTACGTTGGGTTGGCTGGCAACTCGGCTTATTATATACCGCAGCGAAGTGCGTGAACACAATAATCCCCACAGACCAAGTATCACTGTCATCACTTTCCACCTGTCATTACACTTCATTGCATGCACTCAATTTCAGTGTATGCGGTGGACTTAATACGGATCAAAATAAATGTGTAAATGAAAGCTATTGATTTAGGTTACTTATATTAACTGTTGAAAATGACTCCTCGGAGGACTGAAAGTCGAGCATGAAGACGTCAAAACGATGACGTTGTCACAGAAGTGTACGTCTGTCTGTCTGTCTGTCTGTCAAGCGGCTGATCTGTGACGACGCATGCGCCGAAAGTCGACAGATGCGCTCGCCATGATCCACGGGTCCAGCGCGCACCTGCGCACAAACAGCCGACATCGCTCGTTGTACCACGCACCGACTGGGGTTCAATTTTCCCGCCACGTCCACGGGCTGACGACCGATCGGCTTAACGGGGAGCCGATATTATCCGCCGCATAAACCGTATATACAATCGTCCTGATCGGACGACGACTGCCGACCGGTCGGTCTGCGAGATCCTTTGATCGACGTCGGGGGCGACTAAGGTGCGTGCGTGCTCGTCGAGTGTAGTGTGACTATACGTCAGCGATGACGTCGTGTAGACGCTTACGCCACGTACGCACGCAGCCGCTTTGTTCCTTCTCCGTTTAGCGCCACACGCGAGGAGAGAATATACGCCATGCAGAATGGGAGGGCGCTGCCGCGAGGCATTCTGGGACGGCCGGTGCGCGCTCGCGAGTGCATGGAGGAGGAGGATTTTTCACGCTCAGTCGAAACGGCTCAGACGGACAGAAGCGGGAGTTAAATTTACCGCCGTCGTCGCCGCTACGAGGCGTGATCTGCCCGGGCGGGACTTGGACTTGTAATCGTCGCAGAGGCTAATGACACGGTGTTTAGCGGTCGTGTGATGATGCCTGGCGGGGCCACTGAGTGATAGCTGGGCGGAACAACCACCCTGCACCGTGCGCCGTCGTCTTGACAAACAACCTGAACTGTGCTGTGAAAGTGAAAACCAACGCCACGTCGATCAGCGTCGACCATGCACGACAAGACCGAGCTGCCCGAGCGATGGGTTTTCTTGTGTTCTGCGGTTTCAGCTATCACTGGTAGTGGTTACTGATAGGTATTACGGGACTTCGCAAACGAGGGCGCTGCAATTTCAGGATCTGAAAATGACGTTTACCACTAAACAAAGATAGCGGTATCTCCTGATCGATCGCGATGGAATTGTGTCCTGCAGCGGACACCGTTGCAGCGATGTCTAATGCTTACCTTACCACACCTGCCGAAGTCCAATAGAGAGAGAATTCTGCATTCGTTCTGTAGATACTAAGCCTATAATTCGTTAGATCTAATTAACTTGTTGTGTCCCACGACGTCTGCCATCATAATGAAATTTCATTAAGAGAGAGGCAGGAATGGGACAATTGGTGATTTTTAGTCAATAAATTGCCTATCGTTCAGATGACATTGCGTCGTCGTGCTGGCGTCGCGGCAACTTTGAAAACGGTCGTACGTCGGTCGGTCGGCGTCGGAAAGGTTCGAGTCCGAGGTCGTCTTTCATCTGGATGCTCAGGCGCCGAGGGAAAGAGAGGGACAAACGTCGCCGGGAGACGGGCGTCCGGCCGGGCAGTCCGGACTGCTTGCACTGTTTGCGTTCATCCAGCCGGAATGCGTCGTTCGTTCCTCTGCTCGCTCGTCTCCCGGACCGTCGACAGTCCCAAGATTAATCTCTCCCCATAATTTCGGTCAAGGCGAACGAGGACCTCCCGCAGTCCAGTATACCGGCGAGTATACAGAGAGACCAGGCCAGGTTGATGTTGTCATTTGCTGCGGCGTCTTGTCATCCGCCACCATTCACGCACTGTCAACGCGCGCCAGAGATGGTTTTTATCGTTCGGCTTTGAACTAAATGCAAGCAGGAGTCAAACAATAGCACCGGCCAGCTTCTCCCACAACCAGTATAGGGACTTACTTTCGCTTGGAATACTTTCCACTATAGGTACATTGATTGTTATATTCGGCAGCCGAGTACCGTATTAAGACACAAGTGGCGGGTTGGATAATAAAGAAACATTGGTTGGCTAGTGCTAAGGAGATTTAATGCCCTTTATTTATACGTTTATTTGCGATAAAAACAGGAAGATAAAGCACTGAAGCTGAAAAGCATCTGCAACAACAATAATAAGTTTAAAATTGTGTCTTTATCCAGGTAAATGTTTTCCGTAACCGTCTGATGTCCATGCTAAACAACTGTCTGCATGTGCACCCTGTATATATTGTGTCTTGCGTCGCATTGTCGTCCAGGAAAAGTCTCCTAAAGGCGCGCACACAGTGACAATAACTAAACTGTACTGAACCGGAACCGAACTCGCCAATATGGGAGAGCAGTAATGCATTGGCCAGTTCAGTTCATGTTTGTGTATACCTACGCGCGTTTAGTCTCGAACGAAATTTTTAATAACGGTCCTCATGCGCAACACGAGGGTCAAATTGAGACAACAGCAAAAAGTTTAAATATATGCTGCAGCCGTAAAATATCTGCAACAGACAATTGAATGTATAGCGGAAGTGTAGCAAATGCAGATACGTTTAGCATGCATAGCGAAATTTATGCAGAGTGTTTCACAGCGTTCTAGCACGTAGGTCTACAGAACGAACGGTTGTTTGTTCCGTGGCCGAACAATAGCGACAAGTCGTCCTAAACTAACACTATTCATGCATGATCGCATAGGTCTACATAGCCTATATACAGGCGTCCGTCTTTGCGTTAAGTGGTGCCAAGAGTTCGCCAAGTGGTGCTGATGACGAACCGTGCAGACTTCTCTATATATGTAGGCCTATTACAGGCCTACTGTCTGTCCTATGCACGCTTGTCTATCTGTGATCTTAGAAGGCTGATGAACTGGTGACGTGCTAGGGCACGTGCGTCGCGCTTTGATCTGAGACAAGAAGAGGTATAAGCGGATTACTCGTGTATATGTTATGCGCGTGTGCGACGCGAGTTGTTTTAACGTCGCAGACAGTCAGTGGCGTAGGCCTACGTAACCATTGCAGCTGCTGGGTAGTGGGTAAACCAACGTCTTTCTCGGACTTCAAAATGGCGCAAACAAAAATCGTGCAAACACGCTAACTTTTAGGCACAAAACTTGATGGTGGGTGTGGTAATGAACTGTATTAAGAACAAACTGCACCCAGACACGTTCCTTTAACCAAAAATGCTTCTGAAATTTGATTATACTCTATAGGTGAGCTCCCATCGCTCCTCAAAATCCCTAATTGACTCTGTAAAAATTATTCTTTCATTTTTATGCAGTTTCTTTTGCAATTCGCTTTTTATCTATAACCAATATTCAGGCCTGTAGGTCTATGCTATATACTATATGCGGGTTTGCATGGCGGCTGGCTGCTGGAAACCTGGCATAACTGGAAGCAGCGTTGGCGATCAGGTGCACGGATAACTGTTTAGCTACGTGTGAAGAAAGGGTTCGCCGCCAGTTAAGTTAATGCGTCTTTTCCCTTTAAAATCATTAAATCTGCCACTGTATTCCAGGATTCTTTTTGCAGTCATGTGCCAGTGCCGCCAGTGCATGCATGATCAGAGAGTATTGGACGTCCAGTGGCGGTTTTAGGCCCGGGCCGGGGGAAAGGGGGCTGTGCCCCCCAGTTCTGTTCCAAGCCCCCCAGTTTCGCGGCCATCTATGATTTTTATGCAAATAAGACCCAAATATTTGATTTTTTGCGTTGCAAAATTTTAGAAAACTGGCAAAAAACCAAAAGTGCTTCAGCTTCAGGGTTTTTGCCTTCTGACCTCCTGACCAAGGGCTCTGCCTCTAGACCCTGCTGAGGGCTCTGCCCCCAGACTCCCTCTATAGGCTCGCGCTACCGCGCTCACCATGAGGCCGTGCTCCCAGATATTGCCGACTAGAACCGCCACTGTGGACGTTGTCTGGGCCGGCGTCGTTGTGCGTTAAAAACTTGGGTTAAAAAGAAGGACAGACGGCTGGATTATATGTATATATTATATAGGCCTGTGCTCAAAATTTCACTTTTTGTCTTCAAATTCCTTCAAACTGGAGCATCTGCAGCTTTGAATTTTGCATTTTCGAAAGAAAATTTTCCGAGGAGAAGAAAAAATTTTCCGGCAGGCTAAACTTTTTTGGGGGGCCCTCAGGTGCTCACCCTTGCAACGACGCAACATATCTCAGTCTGGGTGTGTGCTTGGATCATATCGAAGCTGCATGGTGCGGTTTTCCACTGCTGACACTGCATCACTCGCACGTGTACGGTGTCGTAGAGTTCAGAGTGGACATGGCTACAATTTCCTAAGTCCAATCCAACCTCTGAGCCAAGTCCAATCCAACGCAGTCCATGATGGTGACATTTACCTAAGTATTTCATTTATTAACTGATGTAGAGTTAAAACGCCAATGCGTTTTGCATGCATAGCGACAAAAGTGAAAACGTTTAAATGTCAGAATATGTTTAAATGCCACTTAATGTGAAAAATTACATTTAATAAAGACACTGTATCGTCGACGGCTGTTGTTGCATTAAACCTAGTCATACAAACTAACATTATAAATGGTGGCGAAAAACTTCTGATCCAATCCAATCCAATCTATGCATGGATGCATCCAAATCCAGTCCATACTTCGCATGTCTGTACGTACGTATAGTACGTAGTACAGCAGCGGTACAGAGGACGCGGCGCAGCTGTCGGCGCTCAGAGCAAGCGTACAATTACCCACCAAATATAGGCCTAGACGACAAACAGATAACCACTGCAGCGTTCACACCATGCAGTCGCACTAATTCCGGCACTGCGGAATAATATGTTCAACGAAAACTGCGTCCTGTAATCGTGAACGTCGGGGACGGAAAGTTTAATAACGTGCACTCGAAAAACTGGACAGTAAACTGGAGCTTTTTGACAAAGCTATTAGTGTGGGTACCGGTATGGTGATGGCTATTTCCGTTATTACTGCAGATTTGATGCAGTTGAAAAAGAATGTAAAATAATTGACGTATTATAGATACTATAAGTTATGGTGACAATATGACTGTATTTGAAATGTCACATACTTGAGATGGCTTAGTTTGGCGTCTTGGTAAATCTGAAGCAAAATGCAACAGTTTCAATTTTAGAACTGCAGACTGATATGCTATTCGTACCTATGACTTATCCATGTATGCCTTGTGCTTCGGTTGCACTTGGCTCTTACACAATATATCTCGGAATGTTGCATCTTTCTTAATTGTTTCGTAAACTTCCCCATTATTCTTTAGCTAGAACTAGGCCTATAATCTGTTGTGCACATTTTTAAAAAGATCTTTCGGGGTGTTTCGCTTGGCGTTTTTCTTTGTGGCTTTTTTGTGTCCACTGTATTACATAATTTACATGTATAAGCCTTGTTTGGCAACGCCGCCTGACATAATCTTTTCTCAGCATGCACCATGAATTTCAAAAATGTTAGCTAAACGCTTTCCCATAGTTAAGTTATTAAATTGTGTACTATACACAGTGTATGCAGTTTCAGAAAAATCTTTGCTAGTATGTCGTTTTCTAACCTACGTAGTCTTCCATTCTGTGATCAGTAAGTAATATTCCAATATTCTACCGCAATTAAATTACTATTTTAGTGCCTGACATTTATTGTGTTTGAAACTATTATAGTACGTAGTTAAAATTTTGTTGGCCATGTGACTGATGTATTCATGTATGAATATTTCGCCAAATGCATTATTTTAGTATTCTATTTTTTTCTTTTTCTTTGACTGCCTATTATCTACTTTGTTGTGCACTATCTACCAGTGACGGTGAGTAAAAATTTTCATTAAAGCACGATCGTCGGCGTCGTTTCCCGCCATGCAGAAGGAAATCACTGGTCTTCGTAGTTGTCGTCGTTGTAGCGCGTCATCATTCGCTGCGCGTTGAGCGTCAATCACGGCCGTCGAAAGCTGAAACTGGTCGGCGCGCCTAGTCGCCGTGTGTGGCCGTGGTGGCGCCTCGTGGGCGGGCACCTGCATAAAACGTCGCTGCGCCGCCCGCAAAACACCTTGCCGACCAAGCCCGCCCACCCGCAAAACGACGACAGCAGCGGCGGCGGCGACGACGACTGTGGCATCAGAGACGTATCGTATATCGTATAGGCCTATCGTTCGCTCGTGTTGACGCTTTCTCGATCCGACGCCCGTGCACACTTCGACCGCACAATCAGGTAATCGTATACGATTTGCACGAGTAGGCTATTCTGATCTAGACGTTGCTCCTTTCCCTGTCTTCCAATATACAGCATTATGAGATTAATGACTCTCTGAAGGATAACAGAGAAGATTATTAGAACTGCCATTAGTGTTACACATGCACACTTATAACGGCGAGTTCTTACAAATTTAGATTTAGGTCGTTCCTGTCGTGATTTGTGTCGGCGACTTTCACCGAAACTTCATGGTTTCATGATTTGTCACCGTTTGTGTCCACGATTTTCCCCGCGGCGAAGTTTCGGTGAAAGTCGGCGTAACGGAATTTGGGCTTTTCGCGCATAAAAACGAATCAGTGTAATAAACAGCATTATTAGTGTATGCACCCCGAAATAATGAATGGATGCTATTTTTTGTTCTGAGTCAAAATTTTATGTTCATTAACTCTGACTGTTTTCTATATTATTTGTTTTTTCATTTTTATACGTGATCGACTTTTTAGAGTTAAAACTGTTATTAAAATCATGTCATGTCTATTGTTTTTACATAGTTCGATTTTTATAGCAACTAAATTTGCAACGTTATCAGTGTTATATGAATCGTTATAACATGAGTAACAATAAAAGGTTTAGTATACATTTCAGCCTGTCGAAACATCTTTGACTTTGAACGACCAGTTGAGTTGAGTTGAGTTGAGTCGGCGTCGTAGGTGTGATATTGATCATAATCTTATAGAATTTTAGCCTACTATATTTAACAGTGTGGTTGTTTGGTTTGTTTTTGTTTTCCCATAGAACAACAAGCGGGCTTTAAAAAGATCAAAGTCCAATATGCCAAATAGGTCACTTCAAAATGGAACAAGCAAATAAACATCAGTATTGAAATCAAAATATTGCTATGCGTTTTTGAATGCTGCATAAATATCTGCTGTATTGGGGCTGTGGTAAAAAGCGGATCGGCGGATGTACGGATTTGCATATGTTACGTCAGAGTTAGGACTAGAGTTATGGATGGAGTTAAGATTAGGGTTAGGATTAGGGTTAGAGATAGGGTTAGGGTTAGGGTTAGGCATAGAGTTTGGGGATGGTTAATTACAGCGTTACGTGTTGCTACATTTGCAGATCCGCACATCCGGACATCCGTAATCCGCTTTTTACCTGTAGAAGTTATATTGCCATGCCAACGAGTTATTATTGCGCAATGATAAAACATGATATGAAATGCATTATGGGATCTATAAGGAATGTACGTAGTTCACGTGACGTGGAGCGTTGTATAATGTGCATGTGTCTTTATTGCAGGAATTTGACGATAATAACAAGAACAACAAGGGGCAACTTAGCATCGCAGAACCTGATAGAGAATGTCAAGCTGAAACTACACGAAGACGTTTTGTTGCTTGACTTTTGTCATCCATTCATTCCTACAGTATTATCAGCCGCACTAACGCAGTGATGTGTCTCCGTGTCGATATCGTTGACTGAAAGACGAAGAAAATAGCTTCGACTAGCAGCGCACCTGCAAAATGCCGACTAAAGGTATACACGCACTTATTGCAGTGCCGACGAGCTTTCCGAGGGTACCTTGAACGACCTTGAAATTCAAAAAACATGGTTTTAGTACTTTTTGCAATTTTGGCGTGAGACGCTTATATTAGGCCTGTAAGGGTGCTTGCAAGCACCCTTACAGGCCTACACTCAGTTGCGCCGAAAATATTAGAGATAAACCAAGCAATCTGCATATAAAATTTCCGGCATTAAACATAGTTTTTAACAGCCTAGTTCCGACTTTATATTTAACTAGAAATTTGGGGCAAAGCCCAACGCGAGTCCGTCCGGCGCCGTAAGTCCGATTAAGGGGAAAATTCATGGGGCTGCAATTTTTCCGGTAGCAAAGTCACGTGGCCCGAATTCAAATGCATTAGCATACGCAGAACACGCACTGTCGACTTAGGGTAGGTAGACATTAGCCGCGTGATCTCTAGTGTTAGTAGACCAAAGATCACCAATTATTTTGTTCAACGCGTGATAGATTGTAGTTGATAACGCCGTTTACCGCTTGTCGATATTGCTATCCTGTTTAGAGATATTCGCGGTCAAACTCGAAAGTTGTCGTAAAACGCACTAAATTTTAAACGTTTTTGCTCTTCCCATATTTTAAGGGAGCGGCGCCCCAAAAATTTGGGCACGGATTATCACCCCAACTTACAGTCACATCACGTGGAAAAGTTTTATACTACTACTTTTAGCTTTAAAGATCTTGCGGCTAATACGCTAAATTTTAAGTTAATTTAAGACCCCCCTTTTGAAAAATAAACTGTAAGAAAGACCCCCGTCCCCGATGGGAAATGTGCTAGTAATAGGCTACTTGATCATTCTGTAACGCGTGTGAAAATTTAAGGGCGCAGCACCCAATAT
>Ga0209671_1009567_pt1 | contig 10156 bp, 6 predicted proteins | sample WorMetHERISLAND2_2_FD_187401 | JGI IMG/M metagenome (GOLD analysis project Ga0209671, IMG submission 187401) | Marine gutless worms symbiont microbial communities from Max Planck institute for Marine Microbiology, Germany - Olavius geniculatus... | ecosystem: Host-associated > Annelida >... | reverse complement strand
CCGTAGCTCTCTGAGGGGTTCGCTCCTTAAGAGCTATATTTTGACCTTTACCTTTTACGATTAATGACTGATAGAAAGTGACATACGTCCTTTCAGATGAAATGAAAATTTTCGAACTTAGATGACTTTGGAGGTCACTGACAACCAGTACGGTCGGCTATCCTAGTGACAGCTGGGCTTTTTGTTCTTTTTTTCCGTCACGCGCAGCTTGTTTTCTCCAACTTTTCGACGTCGTCGGCGTGCGACGGTTCTTTGAGTTTTCGCCTTTTACGTCTATATTTTCCCGTGGAATCTCCGTGGATGTGTTTTCCGGGAGTTTCGGCTAAACCACTGTTTTGTTGACACCGCGGTTGTAATTTGAGTAAGTCCTCATGTAACAGTAGTGTGTAAACTACTAAACTTTAAAAAAATCTAACAACTTGACACTTGCAAATCACTTTGAAATTTTACTGAATGTACGGCAAGTACCGAATAGACTATGTAGGCTTACGCACGGCGACTCATGGCCATTTCACACGTACGAAGCCGATGCGACTGAACTGTTGAGTCGAGTCGGCGTCATAGATGTGGATTGTCCATCAGAAACAGTGCTATACAGGCTTACACATAAAACTAGTGAGTTAGCAAGTGCATGAAGCTGTTGAACTATATCGCCGTCAGCAAAGCGATCTGACCTTTGGAAAGTGTTTCACCGCCGATAGCGGTCATTGTTTGCTAATGACAACTGCCTATGTGCTGCGCATGTTTAGGCATAAGTCAACAGCAAAGGTTTAATTTTGCCGTCAGTTGTTTTCGCTCATCTGTCATTTATTCACGTCCGTGATCACCAAAAACAATATTTTGTGAAGCGTTAACAAGAACGCCCAGCTGTCGCTAGGGAAGACGCGCTACAGCCTATACAGTTCCTGTTGCAGTACTGACCTTCAAGGTCATCCCCAAGGTCGATGATTTTATGTCATTTGAAAACCAATATGTGACTTTTTATTAGTAATCAACAACAACCTTGCCCAATCCCAAATTTGAAAACCTTTTCGTTGCACTGGATCGCTAAAATTTGGCATGCTCAGTTTTAAGACACAGGGCTAATTATTCGTGTAAAAAATATTTACATAAGTTCCGACTGTTAGCCACAATACATTCGTTACACACAGATTGACAGAGGACAAACAGACGTCAACCGTAACATATAGACGCCTACAGTATAGCTGTAGCGGGTCAATAAAATTGTCATTATTTGGCATGACCTTAAACCTGAGACCTTACTCATGTTACTCCGTTTCATGCGACTCTTGTCCATAAATTCTTTCACTGATTTTAGGACTTCATTTTGTTGTGCTGAATTTTGAATAGAATGTCTTACGCATCTTACCGCTGTAATTTAGCACGATCTACGCTGTGTCTCAAAAAAAACTGGGACCCCCGACATTTTCGACTATAACTTTAAAAGCTATTACTGGATTTTGATAGTTTTTGGTACGAGTATTCTTGACACAACTTGCCATCAAATGACCGTTCAGTTTCTTACCTCACCCAATGTATGCTTCTGCACTACGTAGGGAAATCAGATCAAGCGAAATATGTGTTGAAATAAACAGAAAACCAGGAAAAAACATCCCCGACATTATCGATCGTAACTTGAAAAAAGATTAGCAGATTTTAATAATTTTTGGCAGAACAATGTCTGACACCATTGGCTATTAAATAAATGTTTTAGTTTCTATCTCACCCAACGTCTGCTTTTGCACTACCTGAAGAAATCAGACCAGCATAATACGTGTTAAAATGACTGAAAAACGTTGATAAATTCCATCTGTCCTAATCTGTGGACCCCAACAGCCGGTCTATTACAGGGTTTGACTGTCGTGCAACAGTATGTCTACCAGAATATTCAAGCCAAAAATAATCAAAATCTGACAATTGGTTTTAAAGTTACAGTTGAAAATGTCGGGGGTCCCGGTTTTTTTGAGACACAGTGTAGTGTAACCAGTGTATGCGTTGTAATGTTGATCGGATTCTTCAGAGATGAGACCTAAAAGGTTGAAACAATGAATTCTAATTATGTCGATACGGGTGCAGCTGTTGGTTATCTAAGCTCCAGGGAGATGCATAGGCATATAGCTGACGCCATTTTTGCGCGCGACGCACTATGTTCTAAGCGCGTATTAGTTATCGTATTTCTGTCCGTTCGTCAGTCTGTCACGACCCTGTACCGATTTAAGCTCAGGCCATGGCTCAGGCGAGATAAAGACTCGGGGTTTCCACCGTAAGACAGCATAGTGTTTATAGTTTCTCGTCAGCAATTTTTTTTGCTGCTGGATGAAAGGATTCTCCTCGAACGGAAACGTCAAAGAAGGGTACCCCTAAAAAGTTGTTTTCTTACCACTATTGGCTCGTTTAGCGTGAAAAATGTTGCAGATAGGCACAGACACGCGGCTTACCATACCAAGCATTGCTGACGAGCTTTCTGGATGTACCGACATCAATAATCTTAAACTGCTTTGAACCTTTAAAATAGAAAGTTTTAGTAATTTTTTTCGCGATTTTAGTCTGCGGCGCACATTTCAAGAGTGAATTGCGCCGAAAATACTACAGATGAACCATGACAGTAAAATTTTTTAATTGAACGCATATTTTAACAGTGTAAGTTTCGACCCTCTAAATTTAAGGAATGTTTCGCACTAGGGCATCAAATTTGTGTAATTCCTTCGAAACGCACGATTTCTGCTACTGTCGACCAATCTTGCACGAAAACGGTTGCAGATAGGTTCATCTGCAGACTCACTGCTTCATAACAGCTAACAACCTTTCCTGAAGTATAACATCGATAACCTTGAACGACCTTGAAATAAAAAATAGGGGATTTAGTGAATTTTTCGCGACTTTTTGCTGCGGCGCACATTTAGGGAGTGAATAGGCCTAGACGAAAACAACCTGTGTCGCGTCTCATGAGCATTAGCTCCGATTTCTTGTTTTTTTTAACGGCAGTCGAGCTTTTTGTATTGCTTTCGTAATCAGACCAGTGTCTCACTCATCGTCACCGGTTAACGTTCATTTCATAGTTGAATAAATTCATTCATTAGGCCCATCGGTGCGAGATAGGCTCCCGTTGGGGAGCGTTCAGACCACACCGGAGCACTAAGACTTTCCGTGCGTGCGAGCAGCGAAGCGAATCTAGACGAACGATTGCAGTGCAAAGTGGCAGCGTTGCTCGTCAGTAATTGAGGATTAGCTCAAGCCTGAATGATCGTAGGTACCATACCACCAGTACCTCCAGCTCCATGCTGATAACGACGCCACGCCATCTATAGGGAATGCGCACTTAAGCAACATACATCAAAGAAAAAAATACTAAATGTTTTTGGCAAACCGTTAAGGTCAAGCCTTTGATTTAATATGTCGTCTCTCTGCCGTCTGTCTGTCTGTCTGTAACGCATGTATTGTGGCTAAACCGTAGGTCTTACCGGAAAACTTATTACACGATTAATCAACTTAGTGTCACAGCTCTTCGCACGCAAAATCTCTGCGATTTGAAAATGTTCCCCTTTGGTGTTCAACAGAGGTGGGGGTAAGAAAAATGTGCTTTTTTCAACCGATAATTCGCAGCATCTCGTAAACGGTGAGAGATAGGACCAAGGTTGCTATGGATCGCTAATAGAAAGTCGCATAAGCTTTTTCTAATGACATGAAAATCATCGACCTTAGATGATATGACCTTGAAGAGTCATTACGCAGGATATGTCAATCGTGCGGTATTGTGGCTAAACGGTAGGTTGTAGGGGTCGGCGATGGTATTGTTGGATAGGGCAATGACGAGTTTCTGTCAATAGTAACCATGTCTTTGTCCGCAGCAATTTGGGACTTCCTATTAGTGATTAATAATAACCTAAGCCATCTCGCACCGTTTCTGAGATACGGCAACTTATTGGTTCAAAAATCACTAACCTGTTGTACTCCTTTTCATTTACCGCTCTTTATCGGGGTGACTCTTTTTGAATTACGGAAAAAGTTTTTGATATTCTAAAACATTAGTTTTCTTGTTGCAGTGCACAGTAAAGAGCTTGTGTCGTTTTGACACAATACCGCAGTGTGACTGACGGACACCTCAACGATGGCTAAGACGCGTAAAGCATTCTGCTGTCGCTCGTAAAAATGTGCGTTTTAACGGAAAACTGGCCATATCTCGGAAACGGTGAGATATGCGGCCAAGGTTTATGTTAATCATTAATAGGAAGTGGCATACGTTCTTTCGCATGAAATGAAAATCATCTACCTTGGATGATCTTGAAGGTCACTGACAAGTACTAGGGTCGGCTATCCGAGCGACAGCTGGGCTTCTTGTGTAATGTGTGGACTCGGAATCTAAAGTTCAAAGAGTTTGGGGTGACTTATGGCATCTGTTACAGATGGGGTCTATTGAAGGCTCGTAGGCGTTTTTCTAGGAAGCAAGTTTGTCACAGTGTGCAGATCTGAGTTGAGCCAGAATAATTACTCGTTCACGTCTCGGCAAAATAATGACAAACTGTGGAAGAAATCGCCTTCAAAAATGGCTTGAAAGTGACGAGCCGCCCCACCACTGGGCGGCACCCGTCTCACCACGTACTTGGGAAGAAAAGCTAGGACCCCGCTACCACGGCAGGACGACTCTACTTTTGTGTGGTCTAGTGTGTAGACTGCTGATTCGTGTGAGTGTGACGTCATGCGATGTATAGTTGACGGCGACGTCAAGTAGCTGAGTTTCGTGTGCAAATTGGTCGGTCCGTCAGGCAGGAGCGCTGACTGGGTGCCGCGCTGACGAGACCTGCCTGTGACTGACACTTTGAGTATTGGAGTCATTGTCCGTCACTTGATCTATTAGCAGCCAGTGCCAACAAATGGACCTTTGAGTACTGAGCGACATTAAACGCGTCTGTCTGTCTCTGTGCAGTTGGCGACTACAGCAGCTGCTGCTCCACTGCGAACGTTGCATCATCATGGGCGTTTTAATTTGCCAAAGCAGGTACAAATAACAATACAGTGAAGCAGTAATGCTGCCGAAACAACCAGGCAAAAACTGTTTTTTTAGTTGCCATAAATAGTAAAAGCAAAAACACGAATACTAAACATAAAACAGTGCAGAAACAAAGAGGATTAACGCGCAATAGGAAAGAGATGGGTAAGTTTTATAGGCCTAGAACCTTCAAACTGTGGAAGTGAGCCAGAGTTAATGCGGTCACTGTCACTGACCAAGCTGACACGTTTAGCAAAAAATTATATCTAACAGTAACAGAGCTAATACAAAAGTGCTTGAGAATCTATGAAACATAAGTCAAAGAAGTTAATCCCGTCTACTTGCACAAGCCCGTACACTAATTAATTATGACTAATTTACATTACCACACCAGGTCAAACAAAGTATACCCTGCGTACGGTGTTCCGAAATAGGCATATCTAGACCCAAAGATATTCGAACGCTCATTATATGAGAAGCCATCAGAAAGTTTAATATATCAGTCAATGAACGCAGTTGATGAAGTGTCATGACTATTGTCAGCTTATAATGAATCGCAAGCGCAGAAACAGTTACGTGACAAAGTAAAATATATTTGCCGAAATGTGTCTTTAGGTTTCCTTTAGAAACTTCAAGACTCGACTGAATTAACGTCTTCTATCTGCTTGCTCTATGCGGTAGGCCTTTGGCCTCAGATTGGCTACCACGTCTGAGGACCCTGTCGAAATTTGACGCAGTATTCAGCGTGGGAAAGCTACGACAGACATCGATGAAAACTGACGTCATTTTTGGTCGTTTCGATACAGTTTTTGTCATTGATCGATTCCGTGCACAAGAACGCTCTGCGAGTCCAGCCATCTGGCGAGTGGAAATGCAATGAGGTGGCCGCAACGCGACGTGGTGACTATCATGGGCAGCAAGCAGTTGACGCTGAACGTCGTCAAGCATGCAGGGAGGAAACTGCTGGCGTGCTCAGTCGACGCCAGTCGTTGCTGCTGCTGTGCCTGCGTGACACTTACAGCGGTGGGCCTGCCACTGCTGCTGCTGCTGCTGCAGCTGCTCCGGGCGTTAATGTAAATATCTCTGTCTGTGGCGACTGCGACGCGCAGTAGCTGCTGTCGTATACGTGTGTCGCGTATTTCGTCATCGTACACATCATCTGCAGGAGAGCGGAATTCGGCGCGGTAGAGCTGTGATTTCGGTGGAGTTGAACTGCGGCGATGGGTAACGCTCAGCAGTCGTCGAGCGCGAAAGGCCAGCATGACAGTATGGACAACGGTAAGTCGCAGGCTGCGTATAGTCAGTCAGAGACAGACATTGATCGCGCATCCGGCCGCGCGCCGTAGCATTGCCACAGCCAGCCATGCACTACCGTGTGTGTCTGTCCTTGACGTGGCCTCTGCGTCTTATACTACATCTTGCCGTCATCTTTCATAGCCACTCACCTGCGCCCGCTGACGTCTGCCAGTTAATAATTCATATTACTCTGCTAAGGCCTCAGGGATTTATCATATCAGGCTGATGAGTTAATTTGTCGCAACTACTATTTTCGGACCCATATTTATGCGACTGTCCAGTATCTAGCGCGGCTACATTCCGAATTTCACTCTCTCCTTCGCAAGACGGTTTAGTTGTAGCCTAGCGCAATGTTTTACGGCGTGCACATTGTGTCACTTAACGGCGTTTAGATTTAGTTAAGGCAATGAGTACGAATATATAGCGACGTTGTAACTGTCGTCGAAAGTTCAATTTTTTAAACATACAAAGTCTTTTTTGAGCTTTCCGTTCGCTACAACAGTAGTAGGTCCTATACAATGTCTCAAAAAACTGGACCATTACTAGATTTTTAATTAAGTAACTCCATTAGTCCTGGTTCAGCATCAGTTAATGTTCTCTTTATTATTATAATATTGTACTAGACGTAAACGATTATAGTCTCACCCACCTTACCTTAATACTGTTGCTACACTACTTTGTGAAATTTAGAAGTTGTAGTTTGGCCGCTTGCAACAATGAATTTATACTAGGTAGCGCATGCGTCGGCTCAGAAATGATTAATTGAATAGCGACAAATATGAATAACAGCTATTATCTCTCAGAAAGTCTTGTGTGTTACATCACATCATTTTTATTACTGAATGTGCTGAAACTGTCTTCCTTTAGCATGAACTCAAGCGGTGGACGTTGGCGCGACTCATCAACAGCACATTCAATAACGCGCGACCCAGAGCAGCTTACTCGCTGTTGATGCGTCATTTCAGTTCGATGTACGATCTTAAAATGAATACGATTAGTGTGAAATATGTAACAAATTTTCAATGATTTTGTGCTCTCAGCACTTTCTGAGCCGACGCATATGCTCCCCAGTACGAATTCATTGCTGTAAACGGCCAAACTTCGACTTCTGCATGTCACCAGGTAGTGTAGAGACAGTCATAAAGTGAGGTGGGCTAAACTACAGTCCTTTATGTCAAGTTTTTTTGATGTTGCTTGCCAGAAATTATCAAAATCGGTCAATGTTTCAAGGAGTTATTAAAAAAAATAAAAGTAACATGTTTTTATTGAGACACGGTGCCTATACTACTCGGACTCGGGGCCGGATAGGCTACGTCTTCTCCATTCGTCAGTTGCCTCATCGACAGTGGTCTGCTGCAGGCCAGACCAGACTTCGATCAAACACTGCTTTTGTATGGCTTGTATCCAGTGAAATGACAACACTTTAAACATTTATTGTAAGTTCTGCATAATGATGTTGCTAATCGGCAGTTTGTTAACATTATACTGCTTAACGGCTTACAATTTCGTTACTGACGTTGTTGTTTTTTTGGAGTATTACTGTGCAATTGCTTCTACTGCGAGTGCCACAGGAAAACCTTAGTTGGTACTTTGTTCTTAACATTTTAGATAAAAAGTAACAAGTGCTATTAAGTACTAATTAAATGGCGAGTTTTTTTCACTAAAATTTGTTGACATTGAATCAAGATTGTTGGGGTTATTTGAAAATGTAACAGGGTCAGGTTTTTTGAGACACGGTGTAGTGCGCTGTTCTTATTGTTTTTGCTATTCGTCATTTCTTCATCTCTAGGTCTACTTTGTCACCGTAAGATCAAAACCTATTTCTTTTACATTTTTTGCACTATGTGCACCATAAGTCGTAAAAGAAAATGATGCCACTGAGCTTTTGTCGTAGCATTATCAAATACTGATCGAATTCTAAAATTCTTTTAGTGCCACAGTTAATGGAAAATTTGCAATGAAGTTGTCTTTTAATATCTTACCTTATTGAAAATTGTTCGTGTCATATGATCTTCGACAACATAAAATACAAACGTGTTTTAGTGTATTCGAAATAACGATCGCTGTGTATAGCAAAAATTGCAATTTGCGATGTTTTAATAGAAGGTGGATCTTTTTAATAGAAGCCGGGCGCTTGCTTGTGTTAACAGTGAGACGCGTTCGTCGTCGTTGAATTGCAGTCATTAGTGTAGTCGAGCATGTTCTTTACTGCACGTTGTTAGCACGTAATTGCTACGATAAGAACTGCTGCTTACGTCTCAACGCCAATGTGGCGCTGTAATATTTCTGCTTCAGTTTTGCAGTATCAAAATACAAATAACTTTTAGCAGCTATCTGCAGTTTGCCCTTACAAAATAAACAAAAAAACTAAATACAAAAAGTGCAAATGTTTTATGTATTTAACTGCTGGCTACATAATTTTTTACATAAAGAATGCTGTAGGGGCTATTTGGTTTCAGTCAGTAGCAGTAATGTCTTTTGTGACAATTAACGTAGTTAACAGTTATAACATAGGATATTTAATTTTTGGTATTCGGCTTATGATGAATAATTAAATGGCAAAATATGCAGCAAAGTGTTGCTAAGAAAATAACAAGTATTTTAACGATTAACATGAGTCCTCGATTTTAGTTTAATATTCGCCTATTTTGCTCTGTTAAAAATTATAGAATAATTATGGAATTAGGCCTACTACGCTTCGATAACAATGCTGTAGATAATTACTCATTGCTTTATGCGTTTTGATCTTCTGTTTTGCATATTTTTTAGCTTTTTGCGTGCATAGTTTTGCATACGGTTGAGATTTATTATATTTATTTATTATATTTTGATTGTTTTGGTTTTTTGTATGCAAACTTGACCAATATGTGAAACTATTTTTATTTTACACATACAAATTCTTGAGATGCATCGTGACTATATTGTATTATTGTGTAACAGTCAAGGCGTTCCTTGCGCAAGCAAAGGAAGAATTCACAAAGAAGTGGGATGAGCCTCCACAGGTTTGTCGACTAATTAATTCTCAGTAATTTTTTACGTGTTCAACATCAACATGCGGCCAGATGTAAGCTTACGCTTTAATACAATAGTTTGCTAATAGAAGTAAAAGCCATCGCAGATACATTCGCTTCGAACAAACCTCTAGTTATGCACGGTGTGCATCCGATCAACAACTGCACAACGCATAGTTTTTAACTTATAATAACTAATTAACCAATCAGCTGCAGGCCTCTGGACCTGCCTCTCATGTTGTACATAACTATAGGCAACACTTTTTGTTTCATTGCCAATTAACCGTCTTGTAACCAGAACACGATCAGATCGCATCGATTCATGTTGGGTATACGACGCCGCGTGTTCGCTCGTCACAGACAGAAGGAGACTTGAATCGCGCTCGTTTGCCTTGGGAAATCAATCATGATCATGCAGTGGCGCTTATTCGCACATACATAGCCGACCGTCTCGTAAAAAGAGTTTCATTTACATGACATCAGCATAGCTTTTTTATTATGTTTAGTTTTGTTTTTAACGTAAAAATTTTTGTAATTAGTTTTCGTTCTCGTGAGAAAAAAAACAATAATTTTCGTTTTCTTTCTCGTTTTATTTGCTAAAACATTTTATTTGCTAATACGATTTTTGTAGACAGATAGAACGCAGTTCTTGGGGAAGATGTGAACTCTTTGCATGTTTTCTGGTATTAGAAGTGATATCGCAAATCACAATAGGCCTGTAGGCTTTTTTAAGCAATGAAATGTTCGCGCTAGAACGTTACCTGACACCGAATGATAGGGGGCCTATAATGATACCTGTGGCGTATTTATTTAGTCGTGAAAAGGGTTGGCCCAAATGGATATTTTGGATGTACTGCTTTCT
>Ga0209671_1009566_pt1 | contig 10158 bp, 8 predicted proteins | sample WorMetHERISLAND2_2_FD_187401 | JGI IMG/M metagenome (GOLD analysis project Ga0209671, IMG submission 187401) | Marine gutless worms symbiont microbial communities from Max Planck institute for Marine Microbiology, Germany - Olavius geniculatus... | ecosystem: Host-associated > Annelida >... | reverse complement strand
CGCCAAATTCATTATGTGCCGGTTGTCATTGAGAATATGATTTTGTGTAGACAATCTAAAAGTCCTATAAACCGATAGTGTAAATACTGCCAAATGCATTCTCAGTAACGCTAACCTTAACCTTAAGCTAAAAGTTGGGACGGAATGTGCAGACTTAGTTGACACGACATCCATGTGTGGGAACCTAAAAATTAGCGGCGTTGTGGATTAAAGAAGTTAGAGAGGCAAAAGTTGCAATTTTCCGACAGATGCTGCAAATTTTCGACAAAAATATGGGCGCTCATAAGTTTGATTTTGCTTCTAATTTTGGAAAGACTTCCGAATGGGCACACTCACAATATTTTGCACGGGGCGTTAAAACAACGCTTGCGGTAATTCTCGATCTTTAACACCTATACCAGTCAACACAGGACACTCGTGCTAAATTTCAGACAATTCTGAGAGTGTGCCCATTCGGAAGTCAACCCCTAATTTTTCCCAGGACTGCGTTTTCCCCGCCACTTTTGTACTTTAAACGATAATTTTTTTGACAAAAAAGCTTTTTGTGCGATTTTTCGAGAACGAAAAATTTGGAAGAAATCGGCAATCATTCAATTATCTTCGTCTCTTTCCCGACCACGACGTCACTGCTCAAAATCTTCAGACAATCGAGCTGCCTTTGACAATACAACCTGTTGTTGTTGTTGCTGCTGCTGACTTGGTTGCTGTGGCAACGGCGATGTCGGACTACAGTATAAATGTACAGTATTAGTCTGGTAGTAGTTTACTGCTAGAGTGTAGAGCGGAGGTAAGCCAACAGTTGGCGACAGTAAAATCGTTGGTTCAGCAAACTGTCGAAGTTCTTCGCCTGGGTACGGCGGCGGTAAAGCAACGGGATATGAGATGGCCCCAAACTGGTGGTTTTCGCCGGACGTTTTCTGCTGTTGCATGCTTCAGTCTTCCGTCTGCATTCCTCACATTTAACACATCTAAAGCACATTAGCGTATGATAAAAATTTATCTCAATGTTTTCCATTTGCGATTGCGATGTCGTTGCTTCGAATTGCGGTCGGGTCGCTATGAAGCGGGTATTACTCGGAAGGGTCACTGTCTGCGGAAAACCATCTCATCATATAGGCCTAACCAACAACAAGGTCAACTCAGCCTTTTTTCCTTCCGGGGTAGGTAAATCGGGCGCAGGCCTCTCTGGCTGGGTTATGGCGGGGCGCGTTCAACTGTGTCGGGTGCCGGATAACACTGCGTGATCCCATATGGCAGGTGATGATTAGGCCTATTGCTGTGCATTTTAATTTTTTATGGGCATTTGCAGTCCCGTGTCCTATTTTGGTCTTTTTGACCAAGAGACTAAATGAGCAAACTCGCCTTGTATAGGCCAATGTGATTCTGTATGCGATTTTGAAATAAAAAAATAAATAGGCTACAAGCCTACAACAGAACGAACTTACCTATCAGCACGAGAACTGCTTATTGTGATAACTAGAGTGAGTCGATCCGTAACACCTGTACGACCGGAGGCCAAAATGGTACAAACTCTCCCCCCCTTAAAAGATGATTGCGCGCTGTTTGCACCTACCCCATATTTTCGGCCCCGGGCTATCCGACGATGTCATTTAAATTTCTCCCCTGCCGACCCCCGTTGCCATGGCAACGAATTTTGGAACCAAATTGACAATAACTCGGCATCACAGTATACGCAGTAGTAGTAGTAAGGATAGGGGCAAGATAGTAATAGTGTACTGATATTTTTACTGTATAGTGTATAAGGGGTTACTTTTTTCGGACAGTGTAGAACTACGCATATTAACCAGTAACATTTTTGTACTCCATTTTCCAGTCTCGCATTTTCAGTTGCCCCGTACAGACCTTTGCAAAACTAACGAAGATTGGTCACGCACAAAATTAATGTCGCGTGGACAATAGCAACGAATTTCATTAACGCGCTGATGACGATACCGCGGTGCGACTAAAATAAACCACTTCGTATCTATCTGTGTCGCGAGACTAAATCAGGTCTGGTAATCCGTTGCACGGTTGCTGCGTAGTATGCCTAGTCAAGTGTAAGCAATTAAAGTTGACTCTAAAAATGGAGAACACGTTTGTACATGCCTAAATCTAGGAAACACGTCAGTTATATACGGGATCTAGCTAAATTTGTTTTATGTCTGCAACTACACTGATGGTCTGTATGCAGTGGCGTATTTAAGGGGGGCACGGTGCGATGCCCCCCTTTTGGCCCGACCATAAAATTTTTTTACAGGCGACTATAATTATTAAAAGATACGTTTTTTGCCAAAAAATGGGCGAATTTGCGGTTTCCGTTGAACATTCAGAAGCAAAAAATGTTTCAGCTTCAAGGGGGCTTCGCCCCCTTAGGCCTACCCCCCGACCAGGAGCTCTGCCCTTGGACCCCGCTGGGGCTCTGCCCCCAGACCCCCGTTATAGGCTCGCGCTCGCCATGGCCCCCTTTGCCAAATCCTAAATACGCCACTGTCTGTATGTAAAGAATATTTTCGGTTCAGAAAACATTTGTCAGTTATAGTTATTCAAGGGCGTCGTGCTGTTGAAATATTTGGAGGGGGCGCAAAATGTCACGACCTGACGACGGAGGGACCTCGTTCGAGGCGCTGGAGCGGGACGCATCGAAGCTCCGACACGGTAAAGTCTTTATGGGTTCGGGGCTATGCCCCCGATATTTCCCCCCAAAATAGCACATTTTCATGCATGTCTGCAAGAGAAATAAAAGTTTTTTTTATTTGCATTGTGTTCAAGCCACGTACGAGCGCCGATGAGAGCTTTTATGCGGAGTTATACGGCGCACCTCTTTAATATGGGGTGTAAAGCTTAAGTACACAAAGAATTTTTCCAAAAAAATCTACGCTAAAATTAAAAGCGCATACAGAGCGACGTAACTAAATTGAACTAACTTGGTCATTGGATGACTCGAGACCCCTACAAAAACGTTGTCACGTAGGCCACCGACACCGTTAGACGGTGCCTACTGTAATGCATTGCTTATTCCTTACACATGTCGGTTGGTCAAAAAATTAAACCATGTCCGTTCAGTTCAGTTCAGTTACGTCGCTGTGTATTTGTCTTAACGAGCATCCTGGTGGATGCACTGGGCCAGACGCTTTCACAAATCCTGCTCTGTCTGTCTTTATTTTTTGGTCGGAGTGAAGAAATAATTTTTACGACTAAGTAATGTCATTAAAGCCAGTGTTCGCGTTTTGACCACAACTAAAAGCATAGGCCTATGTCTCGTCTTACCATGATGCTGGGTCTTATCCAACTGCTAGCTTCTTCGTGTGCAGATCGGCAACGTATTTATGCACATAATGCCTATCCAATTTATTGTGTGGTTATACAGCACAGCGTGGGTCAAAGTAGGGATAAAAAGCAATTTGCAAAGTGCCGAATGCTGCAGCTGTTGCTGCTGCTGCGGCTGCTGCATGCAATCGCCGTGACGTATTATAGGATAAGCGGGAAGCCTCAGTTTGCTCAATCTAATGATATTTGCTGCATTTCTTATGTCAGGAATCGACTTCGGCTGACAGTGTTAACAGTTTTGAATCAGGTACGAATTATGCGTATTATAATTATTACAATTAGCAGTAGTGGTAGCAGTAACCTATCAGCAGGCCTATCCGTTATTAGTTTTGTAACTATCAGGCAAATAAACGGTTGCGTAGGGGCCTAAATGGCCAAGAATCAATCAATCAAAACACTCATAACTTAAAATATAGCGGTTTATCTCTAAATGCAATGCGATGTGTTACTAAGTGAAGCCAGAGAATGTCCGGCGAAAGTTTTCTTTTTTTTCGGTAAGTGTCAAGGCCTGTCTTCGAAAACTAAAAAACATCTTGATTGCAAAAAATCATGGAAAAAGACAACCACTTATATTTTTTAAATTTCTGACTCGCGGCATAGCTGAACTTAACTTTAGCCTAACCTAAGTAAACTGAACTGAGTAGGAAGTAACATATGCTTGCCCATTTTGCTTTTCCAGTCAGCGACACAAGAACACAATCTGTCATTATTACGGTAATGGCAATTTGTTTATTGTAAAACAATCCCGTTTTTGCAATCGAGTAATAAAATGAGTTAAAAATAACACGGTGGAAAAATAATGTATACGAGACTGGTGAGATTTATACGTAGGTTAGTTTATATCGAGATCAAAATTAGACCTACAATGTGCAACTGCTAGAGTCACGATTAAACTGCAAACTACAGCTGCACGAGAACATAATGTTACACAGATTCATAAATAACCGATGGGCGTCAAATGCAAACCGAGTCAGTTTTGATATAAGCGCAAAAAGATTAAGGAATGCCTTGAAACGTTGCACGAATGAAGACCAAAAGTGTCGGGGGAAAAAGCGTGGCATTGGGTGGCAAATTGTTCCAAGCATTAAAACAAGTAATTTGAGCAAAGCTCACGAGACGCGTGAAAGCCTATAGCAGTTCATGCTCGCAGGTAATAGTCTATTTCCATCCATTTCGTCGTAATTCACTATTTTGCAGCCAAAAATCGCCAAAAATTTTTTTAGGGTTTAGGGTCATTCAAGGTTATCGATGTTGACATTCGTAAGAAGCTCCTCATCAGCGCTTGTTATGATAAACAGCATGGCTGTGCCTATCTGCAATCATTTACACGCTAGACAAGACAACAGAGTAGAAATAACCACTTTTTACAGAGGTACCTCTCGTTGACACCCACGTGCGCAAGCCTGCTTAAATCTAGAGGGTCCGGACTTGGACTGCTAAAATCTACATTCCATGCTGAAAATTTCATACGCAGGTTGTCTTTGTCTATCTCCAGCCATTTTGGCGCAATTCACTCTTCAAATGCGTGTCGCAACACAAAATTGTGCAAAAAATTCACCAAAAACCCCTTTTGGGGGGTTCAAGGTCGTTCAAAATCATCGATGTTAATAAATCCCAAAAGCCTGTCACCAGTTCTTGTTATGATAGGCAGCATGTCTGTACGTATCTGCAGCCGTGTTCACGTTACGCGAGATAATTGCGCTAAATGTCCACTTTTTAGGGGGGTAGCTGTCTTTGACGCCCGCCTGCGCCGGCCTCCTTGAACCTAGGGGGTCGGGACTTGAACTGCTAAAATCTACGTTGAGTGCTGAAAATTTCATACGCAGGTTGTCTTGCTCTATCTCCAGACATTTCGTCGCAATTCAGTGTTGAAATGTGCGCAGCATCCAAAAATTGCGAAAAAAATTCACTAAAAACCTTTTTTGAGGGGTTCAAGGTCGTTCAAAATCATCGATGTTGATAAATCCAAAAAGCCTGTCACCAGTGCTTGTTATGATAAGCAGCACGGATGTACCTATCTGCAACCGTTTACACGTTATTCGAGCCAATAACGGCAAAATGACGTCTTTTTAGGGGGTATCCCTCTTCGACGCCCTCATTCAAGGGGAACCCCTGCGCCCAGTAGCACGAAATTTTGTCACGATAAACTAGAGACCTGGGGCAGCCCATAATGAAGATTTCGTGATCCTAGCATGCAGCGTTTTGATACAGCTCACGAGTGTGACAGACGGACAGACAGACGGACAGACAGACAGACGCCCGGACGATGGCAAAGACGCGCGAAGCATTCTGTTTTCGCGCGTAAAAACGGTATCAAGACGTTTCGCCCATAAGATGTTTCGATCAAAGTTTGCACGTTTCACCACGTGGACGTTTCGCCCATTCAAAATTGCAAACGAAGACGAACGGACGGCGAATACAGCGTCGTCTTTGCCGTCCTTTCGTCTCTGTCCGTCGTCTCCGTCCATCCACATTCACCGACGTTTCCGCCGATGTCCGTTTCAACCGTCCTACGCAATTTTAGCAGGCGAAACGTCCAGAAGCAAAATGTTTTAGAAACAAAACGTGTCCAGGCAAGTGCTGAAACGTCTAGAGTGCGAAACGTCAAAGGAGCGAAATGTCCGTTATTCCTGAAAAAACGCCAAAACACGCAGTGATCGCAGATCGCTGTCCGTACTCACAGTTTGATCAGAATTTATTCGAAGCAGAGGGCCAGGAGTGATTTCGGAGGGTGGCGGGTTTTCCTGGGACACCGTCAAAGGCTGCGGATCTCTACTGGCTACCTCGGAGGGATGCGGATTTTCTTGGGATGAGGTACAAGGCGACGAATCATCCTGGATCACCGTCGATGTGCCGGGATCGTCCCGAATCGAGCATAGAGGTCGCGGATGTTTCCGAGCTACGACGTGGTAGAAACGACAACGGATCCTCCTGGAGGGCATAGCTCTGAGGCAACGGATCTATAGGCTCTCTCCCAAGCTGTGCATCCATTCATCGGCCTCGACGCAGGCCTGCATGTCAGCCGGTGTCGTGGGAAATTTATCGCACCTGGAAAATTCTTCCCACCTCCATATTGTCATAATGTACCTAGCGCTAACCCTAATCCTAAACCTAATCTCAACCCTACTCCTAACCCTAACCCTAACCCTGAATTTAACCACATCTTTAATCTTAACTCTAACCTGTACTGCTGCGTGTGGAAATAATTTTCCGATGCGACGACTTTTCCATTACACCGGGTCGATCTGGCTCTGTTGTCCTGCGGCAGGACGTATAGACGTCTCGTCGACCTGGACTTGTCTGCAGGCAATAGCGCCGATCCCTTCTCAGTCGTCTTCTCGTCGACTTTGTGACCTCCTATGAACACATCGCAACAGACGCGGATTTCGGCATGTTCAGGCATGTTTAGTCGAACAGCTATAGAGTTTTCGCATGCGATAAGGGGGCTCCCACACGCCAGAGAATGTCGGGCAGCAGCTCATTAGAGGGTTTTTACGACAATGCACTATATAAATAGACATTTGACTTTTGAAATTTGACTGTTTCAGACCTACGAAAACCTCACCATGGCGGTTGGGATGCCGATTATAAGCTTAATCCATGCATGCACGGCATTCTCTAATCTGGTACAAGGAAGGCCTAGGGCTCTATGAGAACCCGTCCGTATTGCGAAATCTTAACTTTGCAAATTCACGTGATTATTCATTTCCTAAGCACAAGATTTTGTGAGCTAGTGTCCCCGCATTTTTACCGAACAGGGCTTAATCGTATTTAAATACATTCGGCTTTGCATCGGAAAATTCAACATTCAGTTTAGTCGGTACAGGATCAGGATTAGCCAGGCCTGTGATGGGCGCCTGGCTGAACGGGCCTACGTTGGTAAAAGGTTATCAACCGGTCCTCAAATTTTAACGATTCAAAAAGCGTTTTTGCAAACTTCTATGTCTTATGACTTGATATAGGCCTATGTAATAAAATTGTTGCTGACGAAACTGCGAAAAACTTTAAGAGTCCACTTTTTTGCCGCACCATGTATATACTACTAAACCCGAGCTCTTGCGTGATTTTATTTCCCACTTGTTTTGCCTTATTTTTAACCTCGCTTTGCATTTTATATTCAACGTTAAAAATGCAGTTTATCAGTTTTCCATACACACCTGTTTTCATCGTTGTCGCTGCTTTCAATTTCTGTAGCCAAATTTTAATGAAAACTACAAGTTTTAGTTCTACATTTTCGGCTCCTATGCAAAGCGCCAAAGTGTTGGCAGATATCATTTTATAGCCTACCCGTGGATCCGGATTGTATCATAGTCATTCTCTCACGTTACGACGTGCTATACGAAAAAAAAACATGCCCAAAGCGATGACATTAACGACCATTAGCTGCTATGTTTAGCGGCAACTGTATAGCCTTTTGTGTATTCATAGGTTAAACGTCAAATGTCACTTTTTCCTTCTCCTGCGAGCACAGACGGACAGATAGAAAATTACGCGTAAAATGATAGAATACTACATATTCTATCAGAAAAACTGGTTTTCATAGACTAGAGCCTTCGTTGATTGGGTGAACCAGCCCGTTTGAGCTTGAGTTTTCGCAATATTGATCTAGTTTTATTTCGTGATTTATAACCTACTTTGTATTTGTTTCTCACCACAATGTCTTTAGTTGATTATTCGACAAGCAGAGCCGACCCACTGGTCATTGGTTGACGCGTACGTAAGCGTAGTCACGTAGGCCACCGATGCCGTTGAATGGTGCCTATATTGTAATGCTTATTGGTCAGTTCGTCGAAAACTAAACCATGTCAGTTGAGTTCAGTTAGGCCTACGTCGCTCTCTACGCTCCTTAGCGATTGAAACGCGTCTCGCATCTGCTCATTGCACGCACGTCCCACGCAGAACACGCCGTCGATCAGAGTCATGAAACAAGCGCGCCGTTTTATCACGGACTACAACGTAGACCGAGATGAAACTTAGGCCGCCGCCTACACATGTTGTCTTAAGCTACAGCGGAGCAAATTACCCGTGGGCCTATAGGCCTAGTATTTACTGTCTGCGGTAGCAACGACAGTATTGTTTTCAGCTGATGTTTTTCTGTGCGTCTGTCGGTTTGTTCGTATGTATGTAAACACGATAACTCATGAACCGCTGCACGCATTATACCCCGTTCACACGATGAAGCAAACATCAAGCAAACTTAATAGGGTGTTTACACGATCTAGCAAACGTCCAGCAAACTTTCAGCAAACTTCCAGCACATGTGTTCAACAGGGCCGAATTTAGGGGGCCCCTCAATTTTTAAAACCCCGTAATTCGATAGCCAATCATGGCTTGCATAACTGTTGCTACCACCTTTGTATCGTTAAGTAGATTTCCCTAGCTAGTAAATTTCTTCGCGCTAGTAATGAGCTTGTTTGTGGACTCGTGTTATTCAGATGTCTCTAGTTATGTAATAGCTGGGCACTGGCCTCCCACCAGCTAGCCCCAGGCCTCCCACCAGCTAAATCCGGCCCTGGTGTTCAAAATACATGTGAATTGCTGGACGTTTGCTGGACGCCTGCTGGAAGTTTGCTGGACATTTGCTGGATCCTGTAAACACCCCATAAAGCACACGTCGTGCACGTGTATATTGAATACGTTTGCTTCATGTTTGTTCTATCGTATAAACAGACAGACAGAATTGCGATGGCTAAGACGAGCTGAAAGCAGTAGCTGCTTTCGCGCGTAAAAACGAAATTCTTTGAAGCCTAATCATTGTGCTTTTCGTCCTCGACGCAATGCAGAAACGTTAGCGCCCTAAGTCCGATTGGAGAAAATTAGAAGGAGGGGGAAAGAAGGGGGAGAATTTCCCCGGCATCAAAGTCACGTGGCCCGAACTCAAATGCATTGGCATACGCCGAACGCGCTTCGTCGACTTAGGGTAGGTCAACATTAGCGCTTATAACTTGGTTCTTAGTGGACGGAATTTCAGAAAATTTATTTTGTTCAATGCAGAAAGGATCGCTCTCGTCAACGCCGTTTAGATTATGTCGTTATCTTCATCGGTTCCCGAGATATTTGTGCTCAAACTCGAAAGTTGTCGTAAATTGCACCGATTTTTGAACGATTTTTGCCCTCCCAAATTTTAAGGGGGGCGATGCCCCCGAAATTTGTGCTTGCGTTAACACGCCCACCTAGAGACACGTCAAGCGCCAAAGTTTCGTCTGGCTAAACCGCCTAACTCCGAAGTTATAAGCGCTCCTTTATTGCATTTTAAGCCAATTTTTTGACCCTCCCCCTTTGAAAAAATTGTAAGGGGGGCCCCGTCCCCGGTGGGGAGGTGCGCTACTAAGACCTGGTCATTCTCTAGCGCGTGTAAAAATTTGGGGGCGCAGCACCCCCTAGAGGCCGAAATATGTTTTTCCGAAAAATGCGCTTTAGGTGGGTACGATTTCACATCTAAATCTCCAAGGTCACTGGACCCAACTTCACCATACTTGTTTCGCCTAACGCAGGAGGAATCGCCATACACGGAATGACTATCCGATTTTGAATATCTTCATCCGTTCCGGAGATATTCGCCGCCGAACTTCAACGTCGTCCAAAATCGGGCCAAATTTTGCATGTTTTTCGCCCCCGAAATTTTTTAGGGGTGCCCCCCAAAAAATTTTGGACAGGCATTATAAAATTCGGCCTAGTTCTGACCAACATGCAAAATTTCACGCCGGTCGGTCCTCGCATCGCCGAGATCTCGCGTTGAGAAAATGTTGTTTATGTTTTTTGAGGTAAAACATAAACAACACTAGAAATTTGGAGCAAAGCCCAACGTGAGTTCGCCCGGCGCCCTAAGTC
>Ga0209671_1009565_pt1 | contig 10159 bp, 8 predicted proteins | sample WorMetHERISLAND2_2_FD_187401 | JGI IMG/M metagenome (GOLD analysis project Ga0209671, IMG submission 187401) | Marine gutless worms symbiont microbial communities from Max Planck institute for Marine Microbiology, Germany - Olavius geniculatus... | ecosystem: Host-associated > Annelida >... | reverse complement strand
TTCGGAGCCATTTTACACTATGACCGCAGCAATTGCCAGATGCAGCTCTTGGGTTTTCTTGTACTCCTAGGTGTGCTGTTTCAGAAAAACTACAGCAGTTTTCCCCACTACCTGGGGAGAGGTACCTCAATTGATAGCTTTTGGTCTAGTAACTATGTTTCAAAGGTTGTGTGTACTTCTTTATGGGAAATTCACCACAGAGCTACGGAGCGTCACTTTCCATATAAAGTCACATAATGTTACGTGCCAGCCGACACAGGTGAATGCGCCGCGTCTTAATCTCAGCCAGACAGACCGGTAGCTACTCGACTTACCTATACCCCGGAGGGACAAAAGGCTGAGTTGACCACCCATCCAACTATAGTAACTGTCTTCGATCCCTCGTTTGCGACCCTGCAGCGGCAGCCTTGCAGGCTGAAATTGAAAAAAGTTCCCCCTCCCTTAGTCCACTGGGAGATTGTCCACTGGTGCACTCATCACGGACAGGGGACAGCTATAGACCTACCGGCTGTTCTGATTCAACGTATTGGCGTAGTCGGCTCTACGCTGATCGAAGCCGTGGCCATCGCATTGTGGATCGATGACACGATCGCCGCACGCTCGTCTCGTCGGTATTAACATGCGGTGTCACGTGATAGAGGCAAGGTCACTGACCCGGGGCGACCCCTAGCGGGCGTTTAGTGTCGGCCGGGCCGATGACAAATGCGCGTCGAGTGTGCTCGTCGCCGCGCGCCGCGGCTCCGCCACGGTTCTCGCAAGGTAAGGGTCGTACGGACGGCGTGGTGAGGTGGACAATGTGTGTGTGTGTGTCGAGGCCGGACGATGAATAACGTGACGTGCGCGTCATGTTACGTGTATGAAATTTTTGCGGCGAGCTGCGTCATGCCACGTAAATCACAGTTTGTCGTTTTAGAGACGGTTCATATGACTTCATTAAACTTCTGAAAGATATAAATGTGTCAAACAAATTTCCTCTCTTTCATGTTCATTTTTTCTTCCCTTTTTTCTTTCTTTGCCTTTTCTTCGCCATTCCATCTCATCCGTTTTTTTTTCTGTCACTTATTAGAAAATTCGGCTAATATGTCCAAGGTTAATGATTTTCGTTTCTTCTGAAAGAGCTTATGCGACTTTTTATTAGTGCTCAGTAGCAACCTTGGCCGTATCTGTTACTATTTCTGAGATACAGCTATACCAATAGCTTGAAACATTGCGTTAAATATTGCGGCCAAATCGCTACACGTGATGACATGGTTACTAGGCCTATTGACAACCTATAGGAACTTGTCATCGTCCTGTCCAACGGTACCACCGTTCAGCCATAATATCACACGATTGGCATAGCAGCGTACGTAATGACCCTTCAAGGTCATCAAAGGGTGATGATTTTTGTGTTATGTGAAAGGGCTTATTCGACTTCCTATTAGTGATTAATAGCAACCTTGGGATACCTCTGAGATTAGGCCAGTTCTCGACTGGAAAACGAACATTTTTACCCCCTTCTTTCATCCAACCCAAATTTGAAAATGTTTCTTTTTGCACTGCATCGGCCAAATTTTGTATGCCTAGGTTACTTTTGACAGGGTTAATTATTCCTGTAAAAGTTTTCGGGTACGACCTATCGGTTAGTCACAATACATCTGTTAGGCCCACAGACAGACAGACGCTGAGCCAGACCTTAAACGCTTACCGCTTAACGGTAGTAACGTTAAAATGCGTTTTTGTAAAAAAGGCAAGGATAGCAAGCTGCTATTCATCCGGCAACCGGATGATTGAAATAAATAATAAACAAGTTATTTTAGTCTCCGCCTCATTTGTGTCAAGTTTACCAACAGTCTCAATGCCAGATGTTAAATTTGTTTTATTTTTTCCAATCTCTGCTTGCCTATCCCATTATGACATGTCTCAAACCCATCCTATTGATTTCGCGCTCCTACAATCTCTGCAATTTTCCGATAGGCCTATAAACCTGCATTTCCGGTGTTGGGCCTACTGCGTGGTTACAAAATTAGGCAAGTCTGCAGTCATGCACGGCGCCTTCTTCAGTTAAGATTGGTATGCTGATATTAAGTCATTCAAACACGCTACAGCCAAGCCTATATACGTCGAGGCCTACGGGCTTGACTCCGGGCTGGCCCAACCCAAGATAGCCTACAAAATTAAACGTGAGTGTTGCGGTTATTAGTAGCGCGGAATGAGTCGAATTGAAACGTTGAACATGAGAACTCAGGCGATAGTCTACACAATGTTCCTTGGTAAGCTAATTAAGACTTCGTGCTTTATCGTGGCAATAGAAAACCTACAGTATTTTCCTAGTCTCTTTTATTTAAAGGTTGCAGTTAAACTTCGGTAGCACGTGTCAATGAAAGAATTTGAAAAAAATTGATTAGTAGCTTATTTGGCGAAGATGCGAGCAGCAGTTTGGTGTATGTAGGCCTACATGCGTATAATTATGTTTTTGATTCATTTGTCACGGACATGTTTTACAACAAATGTTTAAACTTTAACGTGTATGCTAGATGGAAATATATTTTGCAAGACCTCCTCAGTAAATGCGATATGGAAAAATTTAGCTATAGACCTTCGAAAGTCGTCTTCCATTATGCGGTCGTCCGATAATTTGCATTGTACGTCTTGCTTATCTGTACTGGTGTCAGTCTATATAAAGTATCTTCATTAACGTGAAAACCAAAATAGGCTACGTAGAAAACCTAAATCGGTGGAACTTTCCCACAGCAAAAGTTTACTAGTGTGCCTGTTTTCGGTTCGAAAGAACAGTGGTCAAAATACAGATCACCGAATGTTTAAAACTTCACGTCAAACGGTCACTTGTAGCTTATAGGCATACGTCGCGTATCATGACTTGTGCGATGACCCAATTTACTGTCAGCGTCTGAGACGCTTGGCCGCTGGACGGACAGCCGCATCTCATGTCGTCACTGGGCGCCGTCATTTGTTCTTGTTGATGTTTTAGCAGCACACATATCGTGTGGATCTGAGGTGTCGAAATGTTACCACCTGGTGGATGGTACGAACTACTGTTTCTACACAGACGGTTCCGCGTTGAGTTGGGATGAGGCCAGAGATTTCTGTGCGTGGAGAAATTCAACGCTTCCGATCATTACCAATGAAAACATTGAGTGTGCTTTTCACCGGTTCACGATAGAACATTCATGCAGCCTGATACAGAGCAGATTTGTCTGGACTGACGTTCGCGCCAGTCCTGTTAACAACTCTGTCAATTGGCGATGGATCGACGGACAACCATCAGGTTTAATACTGTTCAACTTGTTGTGCACCGTGTAGGAACAAAAACGAAGCCACTTTGTTTTACGGCTTGTAATGTTGGAAATATTGATCAGATCGGTACCAAATTCAACACAAATCAACGCTGTTTTATTTTTTACATCAATTGAATTTGGTACTGATTTTTGTAGACGTGTAAAGCACTTCCATGACTGCAGATGAGCTCATCCACAAGTTTGATGTTTCCACAATTAACATGCGAACTGATCACGGACGGGCGATCCCGTCGCCCCGAAAGCGACTTTCGTCGTCGACATCACATTTCAGATGTTCTGTCGCGCTTGTGGATTAGCGCGATATCGTTTTTACGCGCGAAAGCAGCTACTGCTTTAGCGCGTCTTGGCCATCACAACTCTGTCCGTCCGTCCGTCCGTCACACGGGTGGATCAGTCAAAAACGGTGCAAGCTAGGATCACCAAATCTTTACCATCGGCTGCCTGGAAGACTCGAGTTTCAGAAACCGTAAAGCTTTTCCATAAATTCGATACCAGTCATCTCGAACGAGGGCGCTAAACAAAAAAGGGGGTAGGAAAAGTTTGTGATTTTTAGCCAATAAGTCGCCGTATCTCAGAAACGGTGCGAGATAAGGCCTAAGTTACTTTTAATTACTAATAGAAAGTCGTACACTGGCTCTCGATTGCCACCGAATTCAATGACCTTGAATGACCTCAAACGCCAAAATAGGGTTTTTAAAATTTTTTGGCGATTTTGGGCTGCGAGACACAGGTCAAGAGCGAATTGCGCCGAAATCAATTAAGATAGACATGGAGAAGGTGCATATGAAATTTTTAGCATTGAACGTAGATTTCGATGGTCCAAGTCCCGATTTTCTAGGTTTAAGGAAACCTGCGCACGAAAGCATCAAAGAGCGGTACCCCCGTAAAAGTCGTTATTTTACCGTTGTTGGCCAGTCTTTCGTGAAAACGGTTGCAGATTGACATGGGCATGCTGCCTATCACAACAAGCACTAGTGACGAGCTTTTCAGTCGTATCAACATCGATGACTTTAAAAGACCATGAACTTCCAAAATGAGAGGTTTTATTAGGGTTCGTGGAATAATGCGCCAAAATTTTGCAAATTATGCGCAACAATTTTAAAGATTATGCGCGCACTTTTTGCCAATTATGCGCACATTATGCACACCTTTTCGGCTTTGTATTACACACAATTGGCAATCAACAATGAAAAAAGACCTTCTAAATCAACTCCCGTAACTGAAAGTGATTATTCTGCAAACTTAGAGTCAACATTCATGTTTAAGAAAACAAATTATAGCAGTAAAATAGTTCTTACATTAGGGCCTTGGCCTGGGCCTTGGGCCTAGGACCCCTAGGTATTCAAATTCCAATACAAAACTCCAACATGCGCAATGTTTCTGCGGCCAGTCAGCGTCAGTAACTGAGTGTACTTTTAAAACGAACGCTCCGCATCAGCACTAGTTGTAGCTGGAAAAATGTACACCTGTGCCAGTCTTGACAATCTTAGCAGTCTGTCTGATGTGCTTTCCAGAATGTGGTAATGTCATGTCAGTGTCATACTTGTCACTGGAGAGCTTCTCACTGCTTCCGGTCCAATGACATCAACGTACTTAACAAATTCAGCAACTTCAATGTCAGACATGCCAGGGATAGCATGGTAGTTGTTAGAATATAGCGTACATTCATTACTATAAGCAAAATTACTGATGTATAACAAAACGACATTCATGAATGAGACAGATTATGCGCAGTTAGTTGTATTATGCGGGATCTGCCCAATTATGCGAAAGGTCACCAATTATGCGCAAAATTATGCGCGCGCATAATCGCATAATTCCACGATCCCTACTTTACGGTTCCTGAAACTAGAGTCTTCCAGGCAGCCGACGGTGAAGATTTGGTGGTCCTAGCTTCTTGCACCGTTTTTGACTGATCCACCCGTGTGACAAACCGACAGACAGACGGACGAACGGACGGACGGACGGATTGACAGAATTGCGATGGCTAAGACGCGATGAAAGCAGTAGCTGCTTTCGCGCGTAAAAAATCGTCGCCTGGTATGGCTAGTGTCGTTTGCTAGATGGCGCCACTCTGTTTTCCAAGGCTGATTTATGTTAAGATGTTAATATTAAGAAGGAAATAGCGTTAATCTGTGCCAAACTTGGTACCGATCTCATCAACACTTTCACAGTTACAAGTTGTAAAACCGATATTGGCTCGTGTGGCGTGAAAACAGTTGCAGATAGGTACAGACATGCTACTTATCATAACAAGCACTGGTTACAGGCTTTTTAGCTTTATTAACATCGATGAGCTTGAACGACCTTGAACTCCCCAAAAAGGGGGTTTTAGTGAATTTTTAGCAATTTTTGAATGCAGCGCACATTTCAACACTGAATTGAGACGAAATGGCTGTAGATTGACCTAGACAACCTGCGTATGAAATTTTTAGCGTTAAACATAGATTTCAGCAGTCCAAGTCCCGACTTCTTAGGTTCAAGGAAAATGGCGCAGGCGGCTGTCAAAGACGGCTACCCCCTCCCTAAAAAGTGGTTATTTTACCGCTATTGGCTCGTGTAGAGTGAAAACGGTTGCAGGTAATCAGACACGTGCTGCTTATCGTAACAAGCAAACGACAAGCTTTTTATTGGTGTCAACAACGATGACCTTGAATGACCGTGAATCTTCGAAATAGAGGTTTTAGTGTTTTTTGCAATTTGTGGCTGCGGCGCAGTTTTTAAGAGTGAATTGCGACGAAAGGGATAGAGATATCAAGACAGTCTGTAAATAGAAACTGCTAAGGAATATGTCGCGCGTCTCATGAGCTTTGCTCAAATTACTTGTAACACTCATTAAAGAGAACTGTTTTAACATTGCTTGTAGGTTTGACGTCGTTGGATTTTCTGAGCCACTCTAACGACAGCTGGTGTGCCTCTCTTGGAGCTCACAACGATTCTGTTTCTTTCTATCAGAGCCAATGGACCAACAACCAGCACTATATCTGCCAGTATGACAGTAAGCAACCGCAGAATGTTGTTAGAACAAATTACTGAACTCGGACGTTAATTGTGACCCTACAATGCAGTTTAATCTAATGTCTCGTATAGAGCGAATAGCCTGTGTATAGGTACAGTCAGTTAGTCAAACTGTCAAAACGCCGTATAATGTCACGAATAAATGCCAGGCCCCCAAATTCTAATAAAAGACGTAAATTCCAAAACCCGGTCCTTTTCATTTCTTTTGTTTATCGCATAAGATGACATATGTTATGACCGGGTTTTGAAATTTAGCTCTTGGATGCGCATAGGAACCAGGAATATGCACGAGACCTCCTGAGCCGAGACCTAGACGTTGAGGATTTTGTCTGAGATGAGACCAAGACGAGACGTAAGTACGTCTCGAGACGGTCTCGAGACGTCTCGACCGAGACCACATTCCTGGTAGGAACTTCTCTGTTTGTCACAGCTGCATCGAATTGGTCGACTTCGGAAATTATTTCACCGGCACCTTTAGCAATAAATCAGTGATTACAGCTGTACCATGTTTGCTGTGCAGATACGGCGGCGTCAGGAACAACGCTGCAGAGTGGTGCTAAATGTTTATCAGTTCGTTGGATTGTGCATCGTCACACGGCAATGCGAGGCACTAAGTGGCTGATCAATGCTACGTCGAAGCAACAATGTCTCGACGCCTGTTCGGCTAACTCGAGCTGCGTCGCCGTCGAATGGAGCGGCCAGTTCGGCTGCTGGGGCGACGACGGTCACTTTTTTTCGCACGAAGACGATCCCAATGCCACGACGTTTGTACTGGTCAGACCGTGCGACAATCCGCCTGCAGGTAACTTATGTGACCTCAAAGCACGTCAGTGGCCAAGATGTGGGTTCGATCGAACTTCCTCTTCCCGGCAGCTGTCATCGGAAAACACTGCGCAAAAACAAACATCAAGCACCAAAGTAATTTTCGGAATAGCTTTTCGTTTCTATTCGCCAGGAGACAGCAGCAATTTGCAATTGCATGTTCTGGCTGGCGGTTCGATACCCATTCTCCCTTTTCCCCGGGGGCCATGGATTCCACAAAAGTAACTGCCAAATATGACAGCCGACAGACAAACCACGCTACGGGGAAATGTGTAGCTATAGCGGTATAGCCGTAATCGCTTGTGCTGCAGGAAGCGTCATCTCCAGAAACGATTTTCGACTTCAAAATGCACATAAACGTGCATGCAACCGCTCCCCAGTGTTGGTAGCTGGATTTTAAAAGGGCCTATTCGCGGCCTAGGGGGTAAAGTCAAAGGGTGTAGGACATTTCCCTCTGGACGTGTTTCCCCGGACCTTTCCCCCTCCCTAAATACTGCTACATGAGAATCAATCAAGCTCTGGATAGTGGCATGTCAGCATGGTGAAAGAATGCAGCAAACATCAAATACTCTTGTGTTATCATTAATAGGCCTAAATAATACGTCAAACGAAGGGCAAGTCTCAAGAAGTCTCTCAACTTCTCAAGAAACAGCTGCAGACGGCGACGTCAAAATGCCACTCAAAGCGCAGTGTTTGCCACAGCAAGGAGAGTGTCTGCAATCTGTCGAATTTTGCTTTTTATGTAGCCTACGTAAAAATATCCTAAAAATAAAATAAATGTCACCGTTAACTAGGCCGACCCTGAAAAACATATCCTAGAACCAAAAATTACGACTTTATCTTGCACACAACGGAAGCTGTGACAGTTTAAAGAATTTTTAAATTTTCCCCATAGGCGCCATTGTAATTTTTTTTCGAATTTTTCGAATAAATAAGTCAAAAATTAAATTTTTATTTTGTAACATTAAAAAGGCACTTTCATGCGCAGAACCGCATCATTTGACGTATTATGCGTAAAAATCAGTCTAATGGACTCGCCTGTAGGCGAGTTCAAGAACCAAAGAAGTGCAGTAAATTTCGAACAGGAGGGGTGTATATTTCACCTATATGGGGAGCATAAACCCCTGGGCGGATTGAGCCTAATTTTTGGTGGTAGGCGTCCACGACGTAATCACGCCATTCAAATTTGGTGACGATCGGTTCAAGGGTTTTTGGTTGGCTGAGGGTCAAAGTTTGCATTTTCCCATAGACTTTGAAGGTCGTCCTTACAACACTCACACTATCGTGTGAGGTGTGAGGGGTGGGCAAAATTTGCTATATCCCGCTGATACGACGTTAGCAGAGCGATAGGTGGCAACCTCTGGTGAGTACAAGTAAATAAAACACTAGACACGTCTGGCGCCTGGCGCCTGGCGCCCTCTGGTGAATGACTTAGACTTTGTTTTACTGTATTTTAAACATGGACCCCGGCTGTTGCGCGTTTCTGTTTGCGTTAGCAGATCACTTGTTGTGTTTTGCGGGGCATAGCTGACTATGGCTGAGTTAATGCGCATGTTGTACTGCTAATTTAGGAGCTGGATAGCTAGGCTCGCCGTGGATATTAAATTTGCCAACCATATCCATATCCACAGATTTTCCGTGGATATCCATGGATATATCCATGGATATCCATGGATATATCCATATCCACAGACGCCTATCGTGCGTACGTAGATACTAAATTTTCGCAAAATACAGCAGTGCCAGAGCGTCCATTCTTCCCAGGCATTTCTTTTGTGAAACTGTTGAAAATAAATAAAAGTAAAAAAATAAAACACATTTGCATTAGGCCTAAAATATAATTTTAGAAAAGTATTTCCCGGCTGTCATGAAAATCTACCGTAATTATTTTATCGCCCTTGCTATAGCCGACCGTTGAGCCTTGGGTACCATATGTCGTCTCTTAGTCGTCTTTTTAATCGTTACAAATGTATTGTGGCTAATCGGTACGTCGTAAAAAGTCGGCGATACCGTTGGATAGGGCGATAACGACTACCTATTAGCTGTTGAAAGTAACCATGTCTTTGTCTGCAGCATTTTGGCCGCAATTTTGAATGCAATGCTTCTGCCTGCAGCTGTCACTTACGTGCGTTGAATTACCCTATCTCATCCTAGCATTGATTTTAGCAGTGTAGCAACGTCACCAGATCGTGTATGGGACTGCAGTCACTCTGGAAAATCGCTATCTTTCCGCAACCGGAAGTCGGACACTGGCCTTCAGATATAGGTGGTACGGTCGGCCCATCGCAGCAACACCGCGAGGCGGCGCTACGGCCTCTACCGGCTATAAGCACTGACGACGACGACGACAACGGAGAATTTTCAGCATAACGAAAAGTGAACTTCATAAATTGGTGCAATACAACGGCGTAATTAACGTTTATATATTGGCCACTGAAGTTTCAGACTGTTTCTTTAAATGCCTATTGTAATTGTTAATGTTTGTGTGAGAGTTGAAAAAGTGACGCGTGCGTTTGTCAGCTCAAGTTGACGTTTTCCTGTTCTTTTAATGTTAGCTTCAATGGCAGTTTTAGGCCCGGGCAGGGAGGGCACAGGCCCTTAGTTTTGCTCCAGTTCTCCAGTTTCGTGACCACCGATGATTAATTGCAAAGATAACGCAAATATCGGAGATCTTTGCGTTTTAAATGGTAGAAAAGTGGGCAAATTTGCGGCTTCCATTGAACGTCCAAAAACCAAAAGTGCTTCAGCTCGTGACCAAGGGCTTTGCCTCTGGACCGCGCTGGGGCTCGTTATAGGCTCACGCTACCGCGCTCGCCATGGGGCCGTGCCACTCCCCAGATGTTGCGGGCTAAAATCGCCACTGGTTAGCTTGTATGTTTATTTTTTCGCATTACCCTGTGGACATAAGTCGACGAATGAAGGTGAAATGCAACATTGAATCTGTTTACAGACGTGAGTTGCGGCGACTCCTTTCAGCTGAATTCTCGTTGCTACGTGGTGTTCAAAAACGACAGCGTGCC
>Ga0209671_1009564_pt1 | contig 10159 bp, 5 predicted proteins | sample WorMetHERISLAND2_2_FD_187401 | JGI IMG/M metagenome (GOLD analysis project Ga0209671, IMG submission 187401) | Marine gutless worms symbiont microbial communities from Max Planck institute for Marine Microbiology, Germany - Olavius geniculatus... | ecosystem: Host-associated > Annelida >... | reverse complement strand
GTTTTATTTTTTAAATAGCTCCGTGAAACATTGGCCGATTTTAATAAATTTTGGCAGGCAATATTAGAAAGAAACTTGACGCATGTGTCTTTAGTTTTGACCACCTCGCTCTAATGTCGCTGTATATTCGCCTAATGTTGACCGATATTCCATAGGCCTAGGCCTACTACTAATTAACCTAGCTGAAAACAATATTGCTTAACATTTCAAAGAACGTTACTCAACTGACCATAGTTACAAAGTTTGAGAATGTTATTCTGAAATTGGAAAAAGTACGAAAAAGTTATTTTACATTTAGACGAAACTGTTATCATATTTATCACCTGCCCGCTTCTACAATATGTCTATGTTCGTACTGTAACAGTGCACAGCAGTTTGCAAGAGTTAAGCCTCCTATAAGTTCAATGGCCACCCATCAGACTCAGAACGACGTAGTCCACAGACTTATAGGTCTACATTTCCATGCAAAATTTCGTCAAAATCGAATAAAAATTGCAACCGCTCGAGTCACGTACCGCACAAACATAGATTAGGCCTACTACAGGCAAAAGAATGATAGCGATTTAATAATAAGTCTCTCTTGGCTATTAGCAATGGAAGAGACAAAAAATCAGCCATAAGTAGAAAGGCGGGTGCAGAGTTTTAAACTTTGGCAAAAAAAAATCACAGGCTGTGCGGTAGCGCAGCACTGTTGGACAGCCTTGTCCAGCCATTTCAATGGGAAAACCCAAAATTTGAGCCCCCGTATATCCCTAACCCCTTAATTTTTTACAACAAGGTTTGCACAGATGATTATGTCCGACGCATTAGTGATATTACCCGACACGCAAAATTTTGTAAAAATCTGTTCAGAGGGGGCTTCACCACGAACAGGTGAAACATAACGCTTGCATGACTTTGTATCTTCTCTTCCCTTGTTTCTTGCCGTCCTCTACAGCAAAAATGACTGAAGTGATTTTAACGCACAATGGCTCATATGACGCGGTTTCGCGCAAGGAAGTGCATTTTGGGGCTTACAAAATTTAAATTTGATGTTTTAATTTATTTTTCACAAAAAAATATGAAAAATTACAATGGCGTTTGGGGGGGGGGAATTAAACAATTCTTTAAACCGTCGTAAATCTGGCTCTGTTTAGTTTTTGGTTGTAGGGTATGGTTTTTCGGGTCGGTCAATTTAACGGAGTCATTTAATATTTACCTCCGATCGTCCCTTGTTGACATGGCAACGAAAGCCATGGCAACGAGATTTGGGACAAAATGGGCTATGACTCGGTCCGTGTAAGAGATATTATCGACTATCGGTACTTGTCGTCTGATGCATCGTCGGCTATCGCAATTCGACGACGCATCGAACATAGAGTCTTGGACACTCGAAAATCAACTCGACAATTTTCTATGCATAAAGGTGCATAGTGCCTATCCTGCTAAATGTAGCCCAGTCATTGTCAGTGGTATCATTTTAGTAAATCATTGTGGGCGGGGGGGCTCTTAGTAACCTTTGGGGTGTCTCAATCTTTGTAACGTATCGTTCTTACAGTAGTAACACTGTTTCAAAGGTACGATTTCCAGGCGAAAAAAATAAAACTATAAATCAGTGGGGGTCGTTTTAAATAACACCCCTGGTCATCGTGGTCCGTTGTAGACATAGCGCATCATTTGTCCCAGGGTAGAGTTCAGTCGTGTGATGTCTGCCGGAGACTCGGGTATTTTGCTGTCGGCCATGTGGCGCCAGACATGGCACGAGTACTGATGCGACCAGTCGTAGGTCTGGTTGCCAAACATGAGTTCCAGACGAGACCAGTGAGGGTAGACCAGCGTTTCGTCCTCGATGTGAGCAAGTTCGGGGAACAACTCCAACAACCTACAACATTAACAACGTCATCACCCCGTCAGTTAGCAATTGCGTAGCCAGAAATGCCTCGTCTCCCTTCCCCTTTCCTTCCTTTTTTTCCTTTCGTCCTTTTTCTTTTTTTCCTCCCCTTTTTTACTTCTTTTTTCCCTGCTTTTTCTTCTTTTCCTTTCCTCCCTTTTCTTAGAAGTAGGATTCTCTAAAATCCATCTAGGGGTTTGGGAAAGCGCTGTGAACATCGAATTTGGTGCATTTCAGCTTTGAAAGATGAGATCTGGTGGCAACAATTTAAATTATTTTCCCGACAATAATCTGACGACATTGGCAAGTTTAGCGCAGTTTAAACGTATGCTTATGTCTTCTCTGCCCACCCCCCCCGTCTACGCCACTGCCAGTTTGGCGACGTGGGGCAACCAGATAATTCGAAGGTTTGATAGTCTAAAAGTTATAAGGTTCTTTCCTACGGGTTGGCTCAAATAACGAGGCCACTTTGTTTTACGGCTTGCGCACCAAATTTGGCAAGAATCAATAACATTATCTCGTAATTTAGTAGAAACAACTTTGGAAAATAAGGTGGCGTTATCTATCGAATGACAGATTTTCAGATGAATATCATGCTCTGCAATGCGTCAAACAGACAAGCGTAAAATGTCCATCTCCTTTTCAATTTCGTACTGATTTTTGATTTTTGACTTTTTTCGTGACTGCAGATGAGCTCCTTCGCAAGTTCGATGTTTTCCAAAATTGACGTGCGAACTGATGGCAGACGGAAGACGGGCCAGTGCCTTTCGGGTGTTATGTCACGCCATGCAATATGGGATAACGATAACACGCTTTTCTGAAGAAACTCACTTGGCCGGCACGTGGGTGGAATGGTACGACCAGACGCTTGGGTCGTATGTTTTGTACGTCTCCAGCCAGAGTCTCAGGAACACGACCCCCGGCCGACAGATGATGACGCCATTAGAGATGGTCACAATCGGTAGAATTGACTCGCGAGCCAGCGTCAGAGCAAATCGACGCAGAGCATCAAACGAACGCAACACGAGAACATCCGGATCGATATAGATTCCACCAAGTTCTACAGCACAGTATATAAATGCAGTCAAGTTTTGCAAAGACGTTGGTCTGATTTTCTGAGACTCAAACTAAAGTAGGCCTATGCTATAATTTGTCTCAAAATTTCCAACTTTTGGTCTAAGACTTTGGTCTTGGTCTTTTAGACGAAAGTAAGTAAGTAAGTGGGTAGCAATTTACGTAGAGCCAAAATCTCACAAGAGAATCAGGACGCATTAGAAAGGAGCGCAGAGGGCAAGATAAGCAGACTGAAAATAATAAAGTCTCAGCAAAAGTTGACCTCGCCCAATGTTAATCATAGTTGCACGCCTAGTAAACCTTTATGAGCATAATCTCTTGTTTACAAACATCTCGTTTCTGTATTCCTTTGCAAAGTTTTGTTTTAGGTGTTTTATATTAGTTATGGCCATGACGTCCGTCTGACCGTCCGTCTGCCTGTCACGAACTGGGCCAATTCCTAGTAGACCTAGTCTGTCATCGTGTCTCGATGAGCAAACATGGACCAGAGTAATTTGACGAAAAGCGGAATCGCTGGGCCAAGTTCACCCAACTTTTCCTTTGTACTGTCAGGCGCGGCAGCTTAGAATTGAAGGTTTGGCTGCATGCTTTTACTTGGAGCTCGACCCCTGAATCTCCGCTTTCCTTGGGGGTCAAGGACCCATCTGAAACAGTGTGTCACCGGACATTGCAATTCGTCCAAACCCGTTAAACAGATTAAGCAAACAATATGCACTGTTGTTTGCATGTCAAATTTGACGACAAATGAATCACGCTACGCAGAAACGTAAGAATAAGCGTTCACACGATAAAGCTGGCTTTTCGAGCAAACATCAAGCACACATCAAGCAGGTTAGATGGGTGGGACCTGCTGGTTCAAGTCTGGGCTTTGCCGACAGCGGATCACGTGTCTGTTATTATAATTCCCACTCCCTAATTAGCATGCTAATTACCATAGCTCGTCCGAGCCAGCTGGATGAATGCTTGCCATATCAGACATGTTTGTTAACTTAAGCATTTATCAAGTTGTTTCGACAAGCACACATCAAGCCAGCTCGATGTGTGCTTAATGTATGCTTGGTGGATGCTAGACGAGCGCTCGACAAACGCTGGACGAGCACTGGTCGAGCCAACTTCATCTTGTAAACGGAGTACAGGAAATACGGCAATATACCGTAGAGTATTCGGTAGCGCAGAATGTCGGTCCGATGTTCTATTCGCAGCAGCGGTTTTTCGTAGATTTTCGTCGGCACGTAGTCGCTGACGTTGACGAAGAAAATGTTCGCGACGTCGTTCGTTGTGCGTCGCCACCAGTCGCCACGGGGCAACGCGTTGCCGTGGATGAGAATTTGTGTCGGTCTTATGTGCTGATGTACGCCCAGGAAACTCAGATACTGCAGGAAGGTCATGTCTTGGTCGCCATGTTCCGCTGATACTTCGTCGGGCCGAATCATTATATAATGCACCACGTTCGGTGAGACGAAGCACTCCGTGTATAGTTAACAGCCACGCACACACAACACAGCTCGTACACAAAATCTTGCAAGTTAAGCTACACAAAAGAGGAAGAACTAAACTGTAAAGCCTTGCGCAAGGCTAAATCTGTCCGCGGTAGCCGCTCTGGCATGCTGCGATATTTACACCATTGAGTCAGCGTCGGCCAAGAGCTATCGGCCTAGCTAGCTTTGCCTGGCAGCAGCCAGTAGCAGCATGGTCCTATCTCGCAGTTAACGTATCCGAAAATCCGATCCTGTGACCTATGACCTTTGACCTATGAATTTGAAATTTAATAGAATTCTTACCGTTGTCGAGATACATGTATGTGTGTGCAAAATTTCATCAAATTCGGCATAACGGTTCATGAGACATCGCGTTAACAGGTAAAAAATAGAGAGACGGAGAAACATGAAACTGAAGATGTGGTCACACTAGCGGTCCGGACGGCGGTCGTCAAAAACATCAACCGTTCGAACGGCCGTTTGGGCGACCGTCCGGACAGCTAGTGTGACCTAGCGACAGTGCTGAAAACAATATTGTCGCCACAGCAATAATACGACACATAAAAAATATTATAAAGAAAACACACGAAACGGGTGGTCAGAAAAAAAGTAAATTGCCCGTAAGTGCCTGGCCGTTAGGCCCGACATACAAATAAATATAATCGTCATAAAATTTAGGTCATAGAATATAGGTACAGACAGTCTGGCGATAATTGCCAGAGCGACAGCCTGCATCAATTCAACAATTCAACATAATTTTTTCGTTTTACAGTGAGACATTAATTCTGGAATCCAGATTTATACTTACGAGGTAATGCGTGCCGAAAAAGTTTTGTCCGTCCCTCGGTCTTGCTGTCCTTTCTCTGGGAGATTTAACTCGAAAACAAAATATCGCAGGAAAGCCATAAATATTGGCGCAAACGTTTCCCGGAGAGTGGTGTAGGTTTATTATGTGCAATCGGCGTTAGGTTAAAAATTAAACAAGGATCAAGCAGACAGCCGCATATTTCCTACGTTTTATAAAATAACTGTACCTTCATTTCAGTTTTTCTCGTAATATATTTTAAACATTTCAGTTTTTTCAGTTTGTGCGTCAGATTAAACCGACAGCTTGTTTTGTCAGTTTTCGAGCACAAATTTGTATTGTATTGTAAAATATGTCGGCACTGAACCGACGTTATGTTTGTAGCTACCTGATATCGTTGGTCGTCGATCGACGAAGTGCTGAGACAGTAGGACGGGTCTAACGCCGTGACACGTTTCAATGACATCTAGAACACTGACGTCATCAGCACACATTCCCGACCAACCCCACGTCACGTGATCCCCTCTAACATCTACTTCCGGTTTTCCTACATTCTCCATTTCCGTCTCCATGGAGCTGAGGTCTCGCAAAAACAAACATGTGTGGCCTGGTTGTGCCGTCAGTTGACGTTTACCTCCTGACAACTCTTCTGTAGCTGGCCGACCCGTTGTGGGGCTCCTGTCGCAGATTTCAGCGTCGTCATCATCATATGTTACACCGTGGGCCATAAAAAACTTGCCACTTTACTTTTGTCCATATCTTCGCCAATTATTAACCGATTTTTAAAATTTTTTTCACTGGCAGACTCTGCGGGCAATTTGCAATAATGTGATTATTATACATTCTACCACATGGTGAATGCGTTTCTAGACTACCTTGTGAAATATAAATTTGAGCAAAGACTAACGATAATAAGAAAAATTCAGGTAAATGAAGAAAAACGCTTCAGACCAACATTGCGATGAATGATTCGTATGACACTAGACTGTGTTATACCCACACAGTCTATTGTCATGCAGATCATTCACCGCAATGTTGATCTGAAGTGTTTTTTAAATTTTATCAAAATGTTTCTTCGTTATTGTCATGGTGTATGCATATTTTATTGACATTTTACAAGGTAGTGTAAAGACACATTTACGATTTGGTGGGATCTATAATTGTCACATTATCGCCAGTGCACTAGTGAAAGAATTTTGAAAATCGGTCAATAATTGGCGAAGATATGAACAAAAATAAAGTGACACGTTTTGGGCCCATTCTGTATATGTTGAAAGTTGACAAGCGCAACCTCTAAAGGCGCGCACACAGAAACGTAACTAAACTGAACTCACTTGAAATGGTTTAGTTTTTGATTAAACTGACCAATGGGCAAGCAGTAATGCGATACAGTAGGCGCCATTTAATGGCGTCGATGGCCTACGCTCACGTACGCGTCAGCCAATGGCCATAGGCTTGCTCTCTTTGCCCATTGGTCAGTTCGTCCAAAACTAACTACGTTGCTTTTTACGCGCTTTATCAAGACAAACACGGAAATATTTTTTAAAAAGCTTATGCAAAGATATGCAAAAAACGTCTCGTGGCGTGTTCGCAAGTTAAAACCGACTTTAACAACGTAGGCCTACTTATGAAAAAGAACATTATTGTTTGTAAACAGAACAAAATCACGGATGTTTATTAGAAACATTAAAACAGCTTGAACATGCAAATAAATCCCGTGATGTGTTTTTAGGTTAGTATTTTTTTTAAATTCGCCACTGTTCAATCATTTTCATGCTAAGTGTTATTGTGCGTTTTCGTTGCTAAGCTAGCTCGATCAGACAAAATAATATTGTGGAAGCACATGTATGTCGTTTGCTAGAAAATGGCTAAAAAATTTGTCGTCTGCTTCTTCAAACATAGTACAGTAACAGTTGCTTGTAATATACGTTTACAAAGTTTTTTTTCAATTTAGTGTATTATAAACACGTTTATAACGTAAGACTTTTGCTTACACAACAACGTGCCAGGAAAACAAACATAATAAACATTTTTAACTAAACGGCATAAAAACAATGTTTAAATATATAGAAGGCGCTCGTGAGAGTGCATATCCCCGCCAAGTGAAGTGATTTAAACATCACTACTGTAAAAATGTAGAAGTTTTCACAAAAGGGCGCCACCGTTCCTGCCGGTTGTGTATGACACGTGGAGATGATGATAGGTCATCGTGTATACACATGCACAGACTGACATAACCACCAATCTCTGAATCTCCTCCAATGTAGGAGTTCACACTACGTTCACATTGGCGGAGATGAAAATACAGAAATTCGCGTAAACTGATAACTTACTTCAACGGGCGAAGTACAAATGTTTCGCGAGGTAGGAAGCCGTCTCGTAACTGAACCATTGGTTGATTCCATCGTAAGTAGGCCAGCGTTGAAAGTGTGACGAAATGTAGGAAGATTAAACTCATAATCGCACACAACAGACAACTTTGACGTCGGCAGATAATCGCAGATGAACCTTTTTGCTCAGCCTAATATCACAAATAACGATGCAATTATAAAGGCGCGTACAGCGCGAAGTAACTGAAATGAACGGACATGGTTTAGTTTTTGACGAAATTACCAAGCAGTAATGCATTGCAGTAAGCACTGTCCCGTCTAACGACTTGGTGGCCTACGTGACTACGTTTACGTACGCGTCAGCCAATGAACAATGAGCTCGCTTTGCTTGCCTAATGGTTGGTTCGTTAGAAACAAAGCCGTGTTGTCAGTTCAGTTCAGTTATGCCGCTCTTACGCGCCTTCAGAGTTGCGAAAATTAAAAAGTAGTCGTTAAAAATTTGTAGCAATCAATAGAACTTAAATGTTGACAACGTTTCTATTAAACTCACGCCACAATAGCCTAAAATAGACACGATGGCAAACGTAAGACTATTACTGTAGTTGGCGTCATGCGAAAAATTAAACGCTTCAAAACGTGTTTTATGACACAAATCAAAAGTCGCGATAACGTTTTGACGACTGTGGCCATTGCAGGCTATCTCAATATCGTGTTTATTCCAAAAGTATGCGTTGCTTGCAGGCAATAAATCGACTTACCTGGACTGCTGCAGAAGCTGACATTTACCTGTTAGGCAAAAACACGTAGGCCGACATGAACATCGATTATGTTGAAACAACGGCAAAAGGCACATTGTTCAACACGCTGTTCCAGTATTGACTATCCTCAAGTTGACATTAGTTTGATGTACAGTCGTTCTAATAGGCCGCATTTTGCCTGCCCGCCCGTCCGTCTGAATGTCTCGTCTGTGAAGTAAACATTGCTTCAACTGCAAGCCTTACCTAACCGCAGACGTGCTGGTATTTAAGAGGCTTAACTAAATCTTAAAAACGTGGTTGCTTGCTATTTGCATGTGCAGTATTTTTACGCGCGAGCGCAGCTACTGCTTTCATCGAGTCAGCCATCGCAATTCTGTCTGTCTGTCCGTCTGTCCGTCCGTCACACATGTGGATCAGTCAAAAACGGTGCGAGCTAGGATCACCAAATTTTCACCGTCGGCTGCCTGGAAGACTCTAGTTTCGGAAACCGCAAAGCTTTTCCATAAATTCGAAAAGGGTCACCGTTACTATTAATCACTAATAAGAAAACGTACACTGATTCTCAATTGCCACCGAATTCAATGACCTTGGATGACCTTGAACGCTAAAAAGTAGGGATTTTATGGATTTTTTAGCGATTTTGGGCTGCGAGGCACATTTTTTGCAGATAGGCATGGGCATGCTACCTATCACAACAAGCACTAGTGACGAGCTTTTCAGTCGTATCAACATCGATGAGTTTGAAAGATTCTAAATTTCCGAAATAAAAGGTTTTTATTGATTTTTGCGATTTTCTGCTGCAGCGCACACTCCAAGAAATGAACTGCGACAAAATGGCACTAAACACTAATGGGGTGTTTACACGATCCAGCAAACGTCCAGCAAACTCCCAGCAAATATATTTTAAATACACGTGCTAATGTGGACGTTTGCCGAAAGTTTGCTGGAAGTTTGCTGGACGTAAACACTCTATAGAGCAAAGAAAAAACAACAGGCACCCAGATACATTCGGAAAATAAGCACTTCGCAAGTAAAAAAAGTATATGCACGATATCCATGTCCAACATAATTATTAAATAACACGTTTACGTCACGTATGCCATATTTTCTGACAATAATGTAAGCGAAATGTGAACAAAAACTACAACCTATGTTTTTTTTTGAATTACTAAATTTACATCTATTGATAGCACTCTCAAAAATCCACTAAGTGCATCGCCTGCAATATTGGAGATTGAATTGTGAAAAATTAAACAGACAGCTATTGATACAGAGACAGTATGAATATCAGTTTCATAAAGTTATTTTAACATGCTTAGGTGGACCTTTCTTAGGAAAGAATCACACTATGAGTGAGGTCAATTTAACTGAGAAAGCGACCTAATTGAACTGAACTTAATTAACTAAAGCAAACTAAACTGACATGGTTACTTTTTGACGAACTGACCAATGGGCAAGCAATAATACATTACAGTAGAAATGACCGGGAATGGCTTTTTGCACTCCCATTCCTTCCCATTCCCATTCCCAATTTTGTAATCAATTCCCATTCCCATGGGATTCCCACCGGGCTTTTCTCATTTCTTCCTATTCCCATTCCCGAACAATCGTTCAATCGTTGCGGCATAAACTGTGCACTGCTTGGCGTTGAGTCTAAAACTGATCACGACAGTCAGAATCACGCTTTAATGCATTACTTTTCAGCATAACTGAACATCAAAAACTAAAGAAAATATACTTAACATGGTACTCTATTTCGACTAACTGTTGTTTACTATGCAGAACAGGATTGTCATCAAAACCAGTCGCCAATGGCAGGGGCGGCGATTATAGGGGGGACGGGG
>Ga0209671_1009563_pt1 | contig 10160 bp, 8 predicted proteins | sample WorMetHERISLAND2_2_FD_187401 | JGI IMG/M metagenome (GOLD analysis project Ga0209671, IMG submission 187401) | Marine gutless worms symbiont microbial communities from Max Planck institute for Marine Microbiology, Germany - Olavius geniculatus... | ecosystem: Host-associated > Annelida >... | reverse complement strand
CATTATGCCAAAGTGTTTTTTTTTCTGCCAGACTAAAGAATGTTAGTAATGAATTCTTAGATTCCGGGGGCTTGCGTTAGTGTAAATATGTTAACAGCTACCATGTTTATTTCTGTGTGTGTGTGTGTCTTGTCATTTATGTTTTCGTGTTTTGCTGGCAAATACAACTAAACAAACAAAAGAATCAAATAACAACACTTCATTGCTATGTTCAAGGATAATTGTTTCCAGAAATGTCCATTTGCTGCATCCGCATAAAGCACACATATTCCACTTTTTGGTAACACTCTGTAAACGTGTACACGGTGTTGCCTTTTACCCCTTTCATAACACATTCATTGTCTGTCCCATTGCTATAGCATAGCATGGGACAGATTATAAAATCACTTGCGTCTGTCTGTCATTCTGTCAGTCTGTCTGTAAACACTCCTACAGCCGCAATTTTGATTCAATTTTGCACAGTGATTTGGGGTCCAAAAAGTAAGATCGAGTTTGTGTGGGATAAAAATCTGACAACTCCTTCCCCTATTTTACCCCAATTTTTAAAAAATGCCTTACGGCCTATGGTGATTTCAAAGCGGTATAACTCAGTCCCCATAAAATATAATTGCGTGCTGTGTTTACCTACCCCTTATTTTCGGGGTCGGGCAATCTAATGGTGTTATTTAAATTTATCCCATATCGACCCCTGTTACCATAGCAACCATTCAAAAGTTGCAAAGTTTTGCATTACAGCCAATGGAGACTTCAAAGTGGTATAAATTGGTCCTCGTAAAAGATAATTGGACGCTATTTGCACCAGTCCCCCTATTTTTGAGATCGAGCTATCCGATGGTGTTGTTAAAATTTCTCCCCTGCCGACCCCTGTTGCCATGGCAAAGAATTTTGGGAAAAAATTGACTACAACTCGGCCCCTGTGAAAGATAATTGCTCTCTGCACCTACCCTCTATTTATGGGCCCGCACTATCCGATGGTGTGATTTAAATTTCTCCCCTGCCGACCCTCGTTGCCATGGCAACAAATTTTGGGACAAAATTGACTATAACTTGGCTCCCACAAAAGACGATTGCACGCTGTTTTGACCTTCCCCCTATTTTCGGGCTCAGGCTGTGCAATGGTGTCATGTAAATTTCTTCTTTGAAGACCCCTGTTGTCATGGCAACCAACCGTTTTTATTCAAAGACAAAATTGGCTGCAGGCTCACAAGAGCGTCAAACGCTGAAACGCAGCTGCAAGGCTATATAGCGTGGCAATGGGACAGATACCTCGTTCCACAGAACGTATTTCTGGTATGTCTATAAATTTAACCACATTTCTATGCAATGTAGCTGTCAAGATAGTAATTCAAAATCTAGAACAAAATATGGCTGTTAGTCAAGTATTCTTTGTTAGTTGTAATTTAACGCTGATGTTATGAAATGTGTAGTGACAACAATCTTGTTCCATGCTCGTCCTAAGCGGTGCTGTCAGTAAGTTGCTGAATAGCTACCCTGCTTCATGAACTGATGACAAAAAGGGTGAAGTTGTACCATTGTACAAAAAGAAATGCCCAAAACGTGCCTGTGGAAATAGTTTGACTTTTGCACGTTCTAGCAAGACACTGCACCAGCACACGGAGTTTGCAAGACGGTCGAGTTTCTGGCTCGAGAGATACCCGACTCCGTACCTCCCGAGGTTGTTAAGTGCTAACATGATGAACATTATTTCATCAGTGAACCAGATGAAGTTTATCATCAAAGCAGGGTAGCATTTGCTTAAAAACACTTGTAGTGACACACAAGCTTAACTACCTAATAAACAGGGCTCCCACGCTTCCTGGAAAGTCATGGATTTTTTCTCAAAAATTCCAGGAAAAATTTCAGTCCGGTAAATTAAAACTTAAGGTCCTGGAAAGTCCTCGAAAAATATCCTTGAAAAGCACTCAGGTTTTCATATGCTCAAATGGAAAACAAGCGGCAATAGTATACCACCCAGTTTGTGTTGAATATTGCTTACTTAAATAGTGTTGACGAATATTGGCATATTTGGCGTAGCATACACAGTACATATTGTAAGGAAATGATGTTTTGTGGTTATATTTAAACATTCATGGGCTACGAAAAGGTCTTGGAAAATGTTTCATGGGGTCCCGGAAAGTCCTAGATTTTTTTGTCACCAAAAGAGTGGGAAAACTGAATAAAAATGATAAAGCACATTGTTTTTTTGCTGAGCTAAGGTTGCAATCCTCTTCAGAGAAATTTGCTAGTATGATTAAAAATATTGGAAATTTTGTAACACTTCCTTAAAAATAAACAAAATAATCATGCCTGCATCACAATGACATCACAACAAAGGTAGTAATGAAAAGTCAATTATTTTACTAATACTATATGCAATAGAATACAGTATATGCATATGCAAAATTCATTTCCTGAAGTTCATGTTTTCATCAACTTGTCACGTAAATACAGCAAAAATCAGCGCACTTTTGCATAGTTGTGTACTAACCAAATGAACAAAATTTGGTACAGAAATATTCAGACATTTCTGAGATACCACAATTTTTGCATCGGGTGTATTTTTGGCTCACACTGTACACTGTGTCCATAGAATCTCACTGACAAGCTCGAGTCAGTACTCAATAGTAGCAATTCTGTGTTCAGCAAGCAATTATCCACAGATTGTTTGTTCTCCATCTCAATCTTGCCTGGCTAGCAAACTGATGTATCCCACTTTAGCAGACGTTTCTTAGAATGACTCAAACAGTCAGCTTTTGGTTGAAATATTTGCCACATGAAGCGCCAATAAACAGTTTAAAACCAGAGTGTGACGGCCTACGATGTTTGAATTCAACTGCCGTGCAGAAACACTTTAGACATTCTCAACAAACATACAGCTTTACAACATGATGACGTACATGTTCTTTCAGTTCATTGTGACTGAAATTCTTAGCTGAAAAGTGACACTGGGTGAAACAAGTAGCTTCGTTGCCAGACTTCACAATGTGTAACAGGCCCGTTGAAAGGAGGGGAAGTTTTCCCTGGGCCCCACGACGTTTGGGGGCCCGCCATCACTCAAAAATATAAAGTTCACCAGAATGCAGTGGCTTCTATCCCTATACCTGGTGGGTGCAGCTTGCACCCGGTGAAAAATAGGGGGGGGGAGTTTTCTTAAGAATGTAAATCAAAGTCCACCCCAATTTTTCACTGAGCAGTCTACATACACCTTTAACAAAACTTCCTCCCTAGCAAAAGAAAGAAGCCCAAAAGGGGAAGAGAACTTCAGTTCAAAAGTGGGGGAAACTTGAGCCCGAAACAAAGGGGGTAGTTGCACCCAGTTTTGATTCCAGATTTAGGGAGATAGAAGCTGCAGCTGGAATGCACCATTAAAAAGGAAAGTTCCTAAATTTTCACCCCAAACGGACCCTGCAAGAATTTTTTCCCTGGGCTCCGTTGTGGCTACCAACGTCCTGTGTATAAGAGAGAGAGAGAGAGAAAGTTTATTTTCCAAAATCAAAATAAACACAAAAACTAAACAACAGTTATTAATACAGGAAGTTTGCCAGAAGGGCATGCACCCATCAAATGCTGGTCACCCACTGTCACAATCAGTCAATGGCATTTTTATACATTAAGCAAAAAAAAGAAGAAACCAAAAAACACAAAAATTCAGTGCACTCGCACAGTCAACAAGATATTTATCATGCACAATACATTTAGCACACGTGACAGTGAACTATATGAGCCTAGCTGAAATATAACAGATGGCATAGGTTTCCTTTAAATTCAGATGTAGAATGCATTAATTTCAAATTATCAGGTAAATTATTCCATAAATTATGAGGGCCATCCGAAAAGTTTACGGCCTCGACATATTAGACAGCAATTCCACAACATATACATCAATGAAACGCACATCCTTTACGAACCCTAATGAGTAGGTTGCAGATATGACGTCATTGCAATTTATGATGTCACAGAGCATTAAACAGAGCATTAAATAGAACCGATTTCCAGCGTCAACGAAAGAGGCTTGAGTCGTTCATCATCACGGATAGCAGACACCATTATCAGATTTCAAAACAGATAATAGTCACTGGGGATAAGGTCGTTGCTCTATGCATGGTGGTCTTGATGTAGGAAGTCATGGTCATGAACAGCCAGCTGGGTAACTGTAGACTGGACTAGACTGCAGTGCTGAAATTTGGGTAAATTGTGCAGGGCTTGCTCCCAGGCCCCTCCCAGCCCCCCTGCCAATTAGGGGCCCATGTAACTAGTCACAAATTCTGATTGGCTTTTCATTAACACCACTGACACGATTAACATTTGAAATTTTAATAAAATTTTTCTGATACCATCAGATATTGGCACTGTGTCGTATTTTGGCTAAAGTGCTTTGATTTCTGGGTACCACAGATTAGGCTATAGTATATTCACAGATCCAAATGAGAAATATATAAACTTAGATGTCAGGGCTTTCATAAAATTAGATGCCAAAGAGCCCCACTTTGGTAAATCCAGCTACAGACTGAAAAAGTTTCATGCAACAATTAGCCTGATTCAAATGCTGCTTGCAGTAGTGCACCAAATCGTTTCAGCTTAATGCCCTATGACGTCATAAATTACAATGACGTCATTTGCACAATCTGCTCACATGAATACGCAAGATAGCTACCTTTTACTGATATACAGACAATAACAAAAATTTGTCCAATATATTGACACTCAAACTTTTTGAATGCCCCTCATATTTGCATGAAGTCGTGACTAAATCCAATGCTTTTATTGGTGGCTAGCACAAATGTAGGCTATTGTATATTCACATATGTAAATGAGAAATTCACAAACGTATTTGTTAGGGCTTTCACAAAATCAGATGCCACGGGGCTCCACATTGGTAAACCTAGCGACAGACTGGAAAATTGTCATGCAACAGTGAGCCTGATTCTATGCTGTTTGCGTTAGCGCTCCAAATCGTTTTGGTTTAGAGCTATATGACGTCATAAATTACAACGACGTCATATCAGCAACCGACTTATTATAGTTCGTAAAGGATGTACATTTCGCTGATATATAGATTGTAGAAAATATTATTGTCTAATATGTCGAGGCCGGAAACTTTTGGGATGACCCTCGTACTTGCCTTATATGCAACAGTCAAAGCAGTGTCTTTATGAGTGCAGCTTTGCACCAGTGTGGATCTGAAGGTGACAGGCCCTGTTATAACTATTTTTAAATATCATCCCACAGTAAGGACAGTCATAAGATTCATTGTCACTATGCACACGCAAATGTCTCTGCAAGGTGGTGGACTGGCTGAAACTTTTGTCACACCGTGAACACTTGTACGGTTTGTCTCCTGTGTGGACTCTCATATGATCGGTTAGACTGCAAGACTGACTAAATGCCTTGCCACACTCAAGACATTTGTATCGTTTCTCTCCAGTGTGAATTCTGCTGTGGGTAACAAGGTAATCTGATCGTGCAAATCGTTTGCCACAAGTAGCACATTCAAACGGTTTCTCTAAAGAATGAATCCGCCTGTGTACTGTTAATTCTTGATTGCCTCTACAACACTTTCCACATTCAGTGCACTTGTATTTACTGCTGTGAACATTCATATGGTGCCTCATGGAATACTCATTGGCAAAACGTTTCTCACACTGAGTACATGAAAACGGCAATGATCCAGGATGTATTCGCATGTGTCTAATCCAAATGCGTTTCGTGATAAACCATTTGTTGCACACTGTACACAAATACGGTCTTCGTTTGCCATCCTGCAGATGCTCAGTGATATCATTACTATCAGCTTCAATCTTCACTTTGAAGTTCATTCCTGTATATGCACAGCAAACTTGTACACATTCAAACCAAAAATCAAGTCATGTCAGCAGTCGATATGATGGTCAAATGTATCCAGTCGACAAATCGCTGGCTTGAAGGCAAAACTCCCATTTGCTGGAGAAACCAAGAAAACTGAAGAATGAACAAAGAACAATAGATGGACCCACTAAGACAAGAACAGTTTTTATAGTGTAGAATGGCATTTTGCAGAAAAAAATCATGTAACTTCAAATCAGTGGAAAACCAGTGAGTGACTATGTATTGCTTATAATAATATTGTGAGTAACTGTTTTTGACCATGCTACTGTCGTTTAATGCACATCTATAAAGAACCCTTGCTCATGTTGTCCACACAGTTGCTTCACTACATAACAGGCTAACACTTAGACCTGGCAGCTGAAACCGCAAAAGCTGAGCTGCAGAATGTTCGAGCCAAGCCGCATTTTTTCGAGGCGCCACCGCAAAACATCTGAGCCGACTCGCTCGAGCCGCAAAATTTTTCAGGCTGTATTTTTAAGTTGTCCATAATATTCGTTTATTCATCTTCAAATTGGAATCTGGATGCGTCGCAAAAGCATCTGCTCCTGTATTCTACCCGTTAAGCCTATCTGCGAGTATTTCGCTGCTGTTGGGCGTACATTTAGGTGGAACCACATCTGACAGCCTGGCAACCATAACAGTTTGAGCAAATAAGCAAGCGAAACTATCGTCATCAGTGTGCCTGGAACCTGCAAACCAGAAGCTACGACTGCTGGAGAAGTTGGAGTCTGACGACGGCGATGGATATAGTTCCACGAATAGTAGCAAAGACGACGATACTAGCACCTTTCGCATCATGCAAGAAGTGGCAGCTTACTTAGGCCAACAGTGCTCATGAATAACGAAAATATGTCAGCTACACTCCACTGGAGAGATCACGCTAACAGATATCCGAATCTAAGCCATATTGTGAAAGTTTATTTAACACCGAGAGCATCTTCTGTAACGGTCGAGATAAACGGTCAACTATGAAACTTTGTGTTTAAATTTAAAAATTCGCAACGCTCGGCAATTTTGCCGGACCGTCTCAATCGTGTCAGACAGTGTGCCGCGATTGATGAGCGGCACATAGGCCTATAGGCCTACAAAACTTTAAGCTCAGTAATGCGAGAACACTGATTTAACAGTTAGGCTGGCTGACCTAATTAGTACCATGGTTTCTGTCTTAGTGATTTATATAGCCTAAAGCCTAACGTCAGAAATTTAATGATTTGTGACTGTAGGGGCCTAGCTAAAAAAACTCTGCTAGTAAAATACTAGTAGTGCAGTGTGCAATTGTGAATGTCATGAATATTTTGGTTTTGTTTACAGTAGCATTCAAAGGTGCAAATCCATTATCGGTTATTCTACTGGGTTATACGGTATCCACACCACATACATTCGGGAACAAGGTTACTGGGATGATGGTAATCATGCTTCAAAGTATGAGCCACATTTTGCTGCTCAAACCGGTTAGCCAGCCAAAAAAAATTTATGAGCCCAACCACAAAAGTATCAGCGAGCGACTGCCAGGTCCACTAACACACATAGACAACATATGTAACAGGAAGAAATAATGGTAAGCAGATTAGCTTGTGAAAAAATTACTCCAATAAATGACTGCACGGCGACAGAGAAAACAAACATACCAATAGTTGGCTTATTATCATCTGAACACTCGGTGACATCACTGCTATCAGCTTCTGTCTTCACCTCAAAACGACTCCCTGTACATAGCGTACACATGAAAGTATACTTCTACAAATTCAGGCAGTGCTACTGTATAATGCACAAATGAAAAAAAATCCAAAATATGGGGACAGTTCGTATTTCCGCAATCAATATTCTGGCAGTTCCTATTTTGACACTTTCTACTGCAGCAGATAGGGTGTAGGATAAGGTTAGGGTTACTGATTGGGTTAGAAATAAGAGTAAATTGTATGTTTGGCAATGGCAGACCCAAAATGTTACATTACAGTATGCCTGCAGTTGTGGGAATAATGTAACGTGACAGTTGAAATAGTAATTGATAGAAATGTGACTGCAGAATCAAAACCTGTGCCAAAAATATGTAAATATGCATGAATGAATGAATGAACAAACATATAAAGGAAACACAACACACCCATAGTTGGCATTTCATCATGTGGATAATCTGCTGCGAATTCACTGTCAGCTTCAACCTTCTTCTCAAAACAACTTTCACCTGTATCCGCACAACACACAAACTAGTCTGTGACAGATATTTGAAAAACGTCCTCAAACAATGGGACACAAGCAAACTTCGTTTGTCACTGCAGTTCTCAGCACAGCTTTGGACAAAGGCAGAAACTCTGGTACATTGTACTATTACATACATGCAACTAGTTTGAACTTCAGACTGATTTGTACTTCAAGAAATAATGTAAAACTTCTAATAGAAGCTCCTGATTTCTATTAGAACATGCTACTTCTACCCCGCCTTATATTAGAGATCCAGCTTTTATGAAAAGTACCAGGTATTACAATATCCTTTGGCAAATAAAACCTTTTCTTCTAGTCAGCCAGCAAGTGAAACAATGTGCTGAGTAGGACACTTCATAACCTCAACTCTGCTGAGGAAAAGTAGGCAGAACACACAGAAAGAGAACTGATGAAATAAAATTGCAGCTTTAAAAAGCCCAAATTCCAGTACACTGACTTTCACCAAAACTTTGCCGTGGAAAGTCGCAGACAACAAATCATGAAAGTTGTGGACACAATCTGTGACAAACCATGAAATGGGGATCTCACTGAAAAGTTTCGAACTTTAACCATCTTGGCATGGCGAGGTGGTTGTGACAGAGTCCGTGATAAGTCCAAAACAGATCATTTGCGTCACTCATGGGATTTTGTCTGTGACGATGCACGGGGAAAGTCAGCAACAAAGTCCATCATGGACTGGTGCTGATACAAATCATGAAAGTCCACAGACTGCCATGATTTGTGTCCGCGACGAAGTCCAAAACCACAGAATACTGGTAATTAAAATTTGGGCTTAATAACTTCTTTGCTGGGAAAGAACATAAAAGGTTATAAGAAATCGCGTCAACCTGAAATTTATTTCAGTATCTGTGTAAGCCTAACTAACTGTATGTACTTTTCTTAGGCTACTGATCGTATGATGTGTGCTTTTATTGTTTTTAATTGTCTGCATTTCTGCGAAATAAACTCATATAGTACAAGCTGAAAGAAACCAAAAAGTTTTAAACGAATACAGAAGAAAATGATGCGCACAAGGAGTACATTAGATTGGTCACAATCTAATAATATTTCTTGCTTTTTCCCTAAAATTGGCTGACGTCTTTTATGGACAACCTCTTTAGTGGCGAAGACCAATAAATCAATTTAGCAAACTTGCTCCATACTAACTTGTCAGAGACGGCACCAGACGTGACGGCTCCAACGAGATAACCTGCCATGTAAGACGTGGACACAAACTGAACTAGAAAGCTCCAGCCACAAACCAAGTTAAACTGCAAGCGCACAGACAAGACTACGCTTAGCGTTGGTGCCTAAAACCTGCTTGTATGCTTTTACAATCCAACTTTACATATCACTTCAATAAGCTAGAACAATCGCAAAAGTCACCAAAAAAACTCGTACTTGCATAATTAACTCCGCCAAGGAGGTTATGTTTTTGCCAGAGTTTGTTTGTCTGTCTGTGCGTTAGCAAGATAACTCAAAAAGTGATGGAAGGATCTTTCTGAAATTTTCAGTGAATGTCGGGAATAGCAAAAACTACAAGTGATTCAATTTTGGGGGTAATCCGAAAAGAATCCTGAATTCTGGATCACTTTGAAATTTTCGTTAGCATTGCTTTAAATGGGACTACAATGTTGTGTCGAATCAATATGCTTGGCGGAGGTCTGCGCTCGCCGAGTGCTTTTCTAGTTTGGACAAGTACCGGTAGTCTTAAAGAATTCAGTGAGAAATTTCTCCGTTTTTACGTGCGAAAGCAGCTTTGCTTTCAACGCGTCTTAGGCTTAGCCATCGCAATTCAGTATGTCCGTCAGTCTGTCTGTCACACGGGTGGATCAGGCAAAAACGGTTAAAGCTAGGATATCCAAATCTTCACCATCGGCTGCCTGGAAGACTCTAATTTCAGGAACCGTAAAGCTTTTTAATAAATTCGAAGGGAGTCACCCCGAACGAGGGCCCTAAATGACAAGGGGGGGTCAAAATTTGCGATTTTCGGCCAATAACTCGCTGTATCTCAGTAACGGTGCGAGATAAGGCCTAGGTTACTATTAATCACTATAAATGTACAAAACATCAGTTTATACACTTGTTAACAG
>Ga0209671_1009560_pt1 | contig 10162 bp, 9 predicted proteins | sample WorMetHERISLAND2_2_FD_187401 | JGI IMG/M metagenome (GOLD analysis project Ga0209671, IMG submission 187401) | Marine gutless worms symbiont microbial communities from Max Planck institute for Marine Microbiology, Germany - Olavius geniculatus... | ecosystem: Host-associated > Annelida >... | reverse complement strand
ACTTTATAACCTTGACATTGCACCTGCGTGGATGTTTAGTAAATTAGTATTGATAAATACAGAAATAAACAAAATTACTACGGATGGAGACAGTTTGCCTTTATTCATTAAAGAAATATAACATGCTTGACAGAATCAACATGTTGATTTCTGTCTCCAATGCATTAAAAGCATAATTAGAAAAATGGGAGAGAGGAGGGAAAACGAAAAAGTGCGGGGGAATTGTGTCATCGGTCTTCGATGATCGATCTCACGCATTTTGGTATCTGGACCTTGGCAGCTACGATTCCATCCGTAAGGGACGGAATGGTATAGTACTATTTTTTTTATGTATTATTAGACATGGTTCTTAGCACATTTAAACTTCATTCTCCATTATGTAAAGCTAAATTGTTTGACTCTAAGAAGGTAAAGGAAGAAGGTAAAGGTCGGAATATATCTCTTTAGAAAATTGAACCCCTCACAGCTATGGAGCGTCACCTGCCGTATGGGATCACAGTGTTACCTGCCACTTGACACAGGTGAATGCACCCCACTTTAACCCCAGCCAGATAGGTCGGTACTCGATTTACCTACCCCAGAATAGACCTCTTAGCCAAATTTTTTTAGAAAATAAATCTGGCTGAGCCAAAAATACGGCTGATATTCGGATTAGTCGAATTTTGTTGCGAACAGAAATTTAGAGTTAAATTACGACTGGATTTTGTCACGAACAAAAATTTGCGGCTAAATTATGCCTGATCCTAAAATTTTTGGACAGCTGTAACAGTATATGTAATGTTTTAGTAGCCAGAGACGGACGGTCATAAGATCTTAGGTGTGGTGGTGGTCTGTGACCGACTACTACAAGAAGTTCAAAGTCATTTCAGTTCTGTCCCACAACAATTGCAGACAACAGTTTAACTACTGTTTTCTTCAGAACAGTAATTTATAATTATTGATGACATTGAATGACCCTGAACTCTGAAAATAAGGGTTTTAGTGATTTTTTGGCGATTTTTCGGCTGCAAAAGAGTGAATTGTGACGAATTGGATGGAGATAGACCAAGATTACCTGCAAATAGGAACTGCTATAAGCTTTCGTGCATCTCATGAGCATTAGCTCAGATTTCTTGTTTTCAGCTAAAGTAGTTTGCTGTGCTTTTAAATAAGTAGTCTGTGGATTACACTTGCAAGTTTTTGGTTATTGAGAACTGTAGCTATCAATATCTGATTGGCTGATTGGAGTGATACCGTTAGTTCTAAAAATTGCTTAGATTGTGTAAGGTTACTGTCAGTTGCATTCAACAATCAGGAATTGTATTTGTTGTATTTTTTAAAATTTAGGAGCACTGAAGATTCACATTTTTAGAATAATAAGATGGATGGAAAGGAGCTACTTCCATGGAATGCTATACCGAGATTTTACCGACACGCTTTGCAGTGCCAGATCGACAGATAACTGTTGCTGACTGCTGTAATCCTCTTTGCGCGCGTGATACAGACAAAAATGACAACACTGGCACTGATCGTTTCTATGGTACGTAATTATCAGCATAAATTTGTTGGCTAGCTATTGAATAGATGAAAAGTTTAAACATTGCTGAGGAGTTAAGCAATACTTGAAACATGCTAATATCTGAGATATGTAACAGTTTTAAGGATAAAAGAGAAAATACACATACACAGCAACTTGTAGGTGAACAGAAGTTGTGCAGTCTGTTTACAATTTGTAGACTATAGCTGGCATTGATTTCAACATTTGTAATGGTTGATCTTTCAAAATTCAATGACTTATTATTATTTTTTTTGATTACAAGTAAACTTGCGATTATTGTCCAAGAACACATTTATTTTCATTTAGATATGTTATCAGGAACTTGCTTAGCTCTAAGCTGCAGCATGATTACTTGTTGGTGCCAAGAAGCATGATCACATCAGCCGTGTTGTGGGACCGCTTACACTAGCTTCTGGTCCGGCACCACATCCAGTTCAAGTTGTGCTTGTTCATGTTCAAAGCACCACATGTATTTTGCACCAACATACCTCGCCAACGTGTGTCAACCAGTTGCATCAGTTGGCAGCAGGCAGAGACTGCGATCTACCACTTATGACGACCTTGCCATCAGCCCAACTGTCATGTACTTTGACACCTGGTCGTTTGCTGTTTCAGGACCCAAAGCCTGGAATCAGCCTCTGGCAGACTTATGTGCAAATTGTCTCAGTCATCTTATTTCAAAGTGCTCTGAAGACATTCCTGCTCCACTGTCTATTTCATATGTCATGCCCCTATGATGATTTGCCATGTAGCAGCACATTAGAAATCGTCAACATTCTATAGGTGTTTTTTATTTTTTGTGCCATGCTTTCTGAACTGTAACCAAAACTTTATGGTCAGTTTTTTAAACACTGACACTTTTTGTGGTTAACCACATGATTGGTTATTACGAGGGTCGTTCGATAAATAAGTACAAAATGGCACCATTCCATTAATTCTTGAAGTAGGAAAATTCCGAAATATACATTTTGTCGTGAATTTCATTCTAAACATACGTGGAAATTATTTTGATGATGACGTCATTATCGTGTCGTAATTGGTTTATAGAACACAGTCCATTTGTGTGTTATTTTCTCCACCAGTAATCTATCATAACTCGCAAGTGACAAACAGCATAGGGCAATGCTGTCCAACCTTTTTGACACCGCGGGCCACTTAGTCAATTTTCCACTAGCTGGCGGCCGCAATCAAGGGGGACTACGGCGAGCACGCGGAGCGCGAGCCTATAAGGGGGGTCTGAGTGTGGAGCCTCCAGCGGGGTCCAGGGGCAGAGCCCCTGGTTGGGGCGTCAGGGGGGCGAAGCCCCCCGAAGCTGAAACACTTTTTGCTTCCGAATGTTCAATGGAAACCGCAAATTCGCTCATTTTTCTGAAATTTGGAAACGCTAAGGACCATCAAACATTGTTGAATTTTGCAAGTTGATTTCATCTGACTAATCACCAGACCAAAACTACAATTTATGTGGGACAATGGTGGGCCACATAGAATCCCCTCGTGGGCCGCATGCGGGCCGCGGGTTGGACAGCACTGGCATAGGGGAAAGAAAAATAAACAAAAAGCAAGTTATTGGCACCTATTTAAATGTTAAACATTAGAATTTCATTTTTAAACATATCGTCCGAGTTCAGTTACACATATGTCCCATCTGTCAAAAAGCTTCTAAATGACCAATGCGAAGAACGATGCTGGCTGTTGTCTCAAGCCACTGACGAACGACTGATTGCACCTCGGTAATGTGGTGCACATTTCTGCCCACTTAACATTTTCTCACACAAAATATATACTGTTGGCTTCGTAAAACACTTGTCATCATATATTGGATGCATCTCAGAGTGAATCTGATTTATTTGATTTGCATTAAATCCACAAAAAACAACAGTGGCACACTATTCATTACGGGAAGATTTCTGTGATAGTGTTGCCGTATGTAACATTTATAAATATCGCCACAGCGATGTTATCATAACAAAAACTGCAGCAGACACTCAGAATAAAATTTCCTGCAAAACATATAATTTTGAGAATTAAGAAAATGGCGCCATTTTGTAAACTTATTTATCGAATGACCCTCATAATTTCCGCAGTTCTTGTTTCAGCTATTGATAGTATCCACTAATCACTGTTGTTTGTAATTTGGTTTAATTTCAGGAGTCAGTGTAGACTCGGCAGCAAGTCTGCAGGAATTGGGTGCACACCTGTTTGAGTTCCAGCAATCTGGCTACTTGTGTGACACGTTGATTCTTGCTGCTGATGGAACAGTCAAAGCACACAGTGCAGTTCTGGCTGCTGCAAGTCCTGTTTTTAAAAGGGTTCTGAAAAGCAGCTGTCAGCCACAGCAACACACAGTTGTGCTTCCCGCTGTTCAGCTTGTGGTCGTCAGTGTCATTATTCAATTTATCTACACTGGTGAAATAACTGTTCCACAAGATACATGTTGCAGTTTGAAGATGGTTATGGATGCAGTTAGCGACTTTCGCATAAAGCTGCATATAACTGTTACCAGGTATTTATACATTGTATGATTGTATCATGTCCAAATTTCATTAGGTTTACCTGGTTGGAGTCACCAAAAGTGTCACACTGCCCCTCGTACTGAAAAGGTGATAACATATGGGAAACAGCCACTATTCTGACAAATGCTGTTTTAACTGAAATTGACGTTAACAGACAGGTCAATACGCTTTACGTTCACATTTACCAGGGTGCATGTTGTGTGGTGGACTACGATTTTACACTTAAAATTACGTTTTTCGCTTACAGTTATGGTTAGGGTCAGGGTTAGTGTTAGGGATCGGGTTAGAGTTAGTGTTTTTTCAAAGATCTATGTAACAGTAATGCACACCACAAGTTAGCGTATCCAACAAAAATGGAGTAGTTGAAAATAGTGACTTTCAGTAATTCCAGTTGTCATATCTTTGGAACTCTTATAGATAAAAACCAACATTATTTAAACGACAAAGTGTGTACATGCTGCTTTTACGTAATAGGTAATAATAGGTAATAAGTTCGATGGTGGTGCATGTAACTACAAAAATTGCCAACAGCTACCTGTGACAGTCTGCTTGGTAGACCTGAGGAGCTAGTTGATCGACTGGCAATCTGTGAAGCTACGGCCGAGATCATCAATCACTTCTGCCGCTATTCCAACAGCCATCATGTCCCCACAGGGACACGGCACATGGGAAACAGCGGCTGTCGTAAAAGCAGCATGTACACACTTTGTCGTTTAAATAATGTTGGTTTTTATCTATAAGGGTTCCAAAGATATGACAACTGGAATTACTGAAAGTTACTATTTTCAACTACTCCATTTTTGTTGGATGCCTCCAGGGAAAGCCAACAAATATCTGCATCAGCCTTGCATTGCCAGAAAGTATTCCCTGGGTTACACTTTTTCCAGTAACAATTTACTAGTATATTTTTATTTTCTTTCAAACTGACTTCAGTGGTGATCTCCAAAAGATGCATAATTTGTGCAGTAGACGTCATAATGACTGTTCAAGGTCATCCTACGTTGTTGACTTTGGTACTGGTCAAATACATGCATGTGACTTCTTATTAATGATTATTGGTAACATTGGACCTATCCTGCACTGTTTCTGAGATCCAGTGACTTACTGGTAGTCACTAAAAATTGTGACAGTGTTTCCCATCTCTTCATTGTTTAATGCCGTCATTCGGGGATGATCCCTTTCGAATTTCTGTAAATCTTTTCATATCCTAGCAGGCTATCAGCTGAGTCCTTCACAGAGCCGACAGTGAAGATTGTTGGTCTGAGCTTGTGTCATTTTGCTAGGACAATAGGGTATGACAGACACGTGCACAGGTAGACACACAGATAGACGCCCTGTTCATAGCAATACTAGGCATCTGCAGAGCATGTTAAGCTGATGCCCTGTAAAAATTCCGAACACTTCTATATTGTATGTTCTGTATGAAGTCACTGTGTTTTTTTCAGAGATGCTGCTGGAAATGATGCTGGTGTTGTACAACCAGCAAACAGTTTGGTTCCTTTCAGCACTTCCAGTAATGTAGGAAATAGTCATTTTCCTTCGGAGAATGGAGCAGTAACATCTGATGAGACTGCACTAGCTGGTAACTGCTTAGAAATGCCAGATAACAAGCAACATGATTCATCTGCTAATCCTAGTCTTCATGATCATCAGCATAATTCTCGTAAATTTTGCAAACACTGTGTGCAAGTTCATAAACGAAAAAGGAAATGTTCTTGTGTAACAGGAGATGATCAGCTGATGAATTCTGATGTTTCCTGTGTGGATAGTGAATTGGCCGAGAAGCACAACGTTGTCAGCAGTAATGACAGTACCATTGCAGCAGAATTGAAAATAATGAAACAATCAACGGAAAAGGCTGACTGTGAAGACTTTAGTGGTTTCGTTTCTGACACATCTGAGTCTCCTGATGGTGATACAGTCAACGAGTCCATTGAATTTCGTGAAAGTGATTCTGTGAATACAAAGACTAACTCATATGTATGTCAGTTGTGTGGAATGACATTCGATGCAAGGCAGGAATTTTGCAATCACGTCTCAGAAGTCCACACGAGAAATCCTTGTGATGGCACTGGTGACAACCAGTCATCACCTACAGTTCCCACACTGAACACTGTTATAGCTGAAAAACGTAATGAGCAACAGGATGCAAATGAAACATGCAAACGTGATGTCAAAAAAGTGTATGATATATGTGGCTGGAAGAAGTCCAGTGTGGACACTTGAACAGCATATGAGTAAGCACACTAATGAGAAACCTTTTATGTGTCATAAATGCTCAGAATGTTTTAAACGTAAGGAATATTTAAAACGCCATGAGATTGCACGACATGCAGATGTACGAAAGTTTATCTGCCAGTACTGTGACCAGCGCTTTCGTCGGAAAGACTCTCTGAAGTGTCACACACTCACGCGTCATGCTGACAAGGTGGGTTCCGATCCCAACCACAGGCAATTTAGCTGTCGATTTTGTGGCCAGATATTTTCTAATTATCGTCTTCTTCAGCGGCATGTGATGAGAGAACACCAGTCAGCTTTCTGCGAGAAATGTGGGAGAAAATTGTCAAGCAGACGTGTATTGCAGAATCACAAGTGCGATGCTGTTACAGGCCATGATGCTGCAGCAGATGGTGTTACTCGTGTTAGAAAAGCTCCTCCTAGACTGGTAGGTTGTAGCACGTGTAACACACGCTTTACTTCCATGATCGGATTGGAGCGACACGTGGCAGCGCATGACAGTGGCAATATTGGGTCGGCATACAATTGCCTTTTGTGTGGAGAAAAATTTGAGCTAGCAATAGCATTAGATTGCCGTCTGTCTGAAGTACATTCCATTGTACGCCCTCAGCACATGTGCAATGTATGTGGTAGAGTCTACAGCATTGAAAGCCATCTTAAATATCACATGTGCATTCATACTCCTGATGCAATGATGTGCACCCTGTGTGACAAGAAGTTTATAACTCAGTCATCTCTAAAGATGCACATGATTACACATACTGAAGACAAACCAGCTGTGGAAAAGTTGTTTGTATGTTCTGTGTGTGGGAAGCATTTTACACAAGCAATGCAGCTGCAGCTGCATTAGTACATGCATTCCGGTGTGAAGCCTTATACGTGCAATAAGTGCGGTAAAGCATTTAGACAGCTTCCTCACCTGTATCGGCACAGACGCACGCACACTTCTGACAGACCATACCGCTGTTCACTGTGTAGCAAGACTTACCGACATGGAGTTGACTTGTGCTTTCACTGCACATGCGTGCACAATGTACAACTACCAGTAAAACACAGAAAGTATAATTAGTCTGCCTAGAATGGTAGTTCCTGGCGGGCTTATATTTTGCTGCTGATGTTTTTTGATCTACTTTTTTCATGGCGATATATCCAAGGAGCTTCCTACGTCAATCGGCGTGAGACTTCCATGTGACTGATATCTGATTATGCTTTATGCATTAGGCTTGAAAAATAGGGGGCTGTCCCCCCAAAAAAAATTTGGTCCAAAAGGCGTGCAAAATTTGGCACGATTTCAGACGATTTCAAAATTGGACTGTGAATGTCTTTGGAACGGATGAAGATATCAAAATTGGACAACGTTGCAACCAACAGTGATTCTTCCTGCATTTGGCAAAGGAAGTTGATCTGATGAACTTTGGTTCACTAAGAGATGGAGTCATAACCACCCAAATCAACTTTTTCAGAAGACCATGTTCACCCCTGCTCCCGGAAACTTTTACACGTACTAGAAAATGACTAGTTGTTGCTAGCACACACCACACTAGGGATCGGGTCCACTGACAATTTTTTTACAATAAAGTCAAAAATTGAGAATTACTATGAGGAAACATCTCGAAGGACTTGAAGAAATAGATGTTGAAAGCAATAGTATGTAGTGTAGCTTTTTACGATTCAGAAATGTGGACACTTAGAAAAGAAGACATTTTGCGTATGTTAATGCATTAATGAGTTTGGGCCACGTGACTTTGCAAGGGGACTTTCAACCCCTTGAATTTTCCCCCAATTGTACTTATGGTGCTGTGTGGACTCACATTAGGTTCTGCCCCAAATTTCTAGTTGTTGTATGCAACTATACGCTGTTTATTTACTTTCTGAACCTAACGTTACTGGTGCTCTTGTTTTACTTCATACCGGTATATCGTTTCCAGTTTTCAGCATTTTCTGTCCAGTGGTTTGTATTTTTCTGGGGCAAAGTCATTATGTTACCATCAGCAAGTTGCCGTGAAGTAAATTCTTTTATACGAACAGTATGGTTAATAGTAGTTCTGGTACGGTAATAATAAATGACTTGTGCCTTTAGTTTGCCATTTGCACATGAAAGGCAAAAGTCATTTAGTGTTTTCCGCACAAGAGGCAGTGATAGTGAAATTATTTATAATGACTGCATATGCAAAGCAAAAAGGTGACTGGCATCTTGGGGGGCATGGCTCCTTCCCCCCTAAATCCGCCTATGTACGTGTTGAAGAGAACGTGACCTCTGTGGATGAAATGGTAAGCTTGCTAAACCACAATGGCCAGAAACAAACAGCGTTCAATATGCCAGATATCCAATAAAACGTACTGACAAAGTGTAGCATCGTACATATCATTAACTGCATTTTTGGATGGAAGTGTATTTTGTTTATCAACACCTGTCTATTACTGTTAGTTTTTCTTGCATTTATATTTCACAAGGTAGTGTTGCGACACAGTTAATGCATGGTGGGATATTCAATAATCACTTTATTGCTAATTGTCCGTAGTATGCACGAGTGAAAAAGTTTAAAAATTGGTTAATATTTAGCGAATATATGGACAATTACGAAGTGGGACGTTTTTTTGGGACACAGCGTAGATATCTGAATGAATGTAATTGGGACATTATGCTCAAGTAAATTGGTCAACAAGAGTAATAATATTACTGTTTTAGCTGGTTTAACATGGTATTGTGAATGTTTGATCAGTATTTTCAGAACTTGCATTAATATATTTGGCATTGTACTTGCTACTCACTGTTTAGTCCTTGAAGTCAAGCTAATGCCAGTCAAGTTTTTTTCAGTAATTCACAAACTTTTTAAGTCCTTTCCACATTCACAATGGTAGCTGGCGAACTAGAGCACTACCAGGTATCTAAATTTTGATCAGGCCTACATTATGATATAGTTTTTGTATCATGTGTCTAATGACCAAGTTTCACGCAATGTTGGGAAAGAAGTACAGATGCTTAAAATACAGTTCATTGTGATAATTTCTGTTGTATCTACCTGTTCATGTCGGTAACAATAAATGCTAGCAATTTGTTTCTCGCTCACAAATGCAACAGTTGCAAAGATCTCTGTTAACCAAGCAGTGAACGCACATACACAAGTCATTGCACTACTATGCACAAAGATTACAAGAAAACGGATTATCAACAATAAAACCCCAAAACATTTAAAGAAAGAGCTAATAGCTAATAAGAGAAGTGTACAATGTGCAAATGGGTTTGCAGACAGGCAGACATTACAGCAGTCTGGCAACATAAACACCGTCACATGCATACACAATTACAGCTCTGTCAGCTCATCAATAATTGGTACTCACAGGGTGGTCCAAAAAAACTGCACAAAGTTAATGACACCATAATTTTGCAACCGTACGTCAGAGTCATGTGGTTTTTAGCAAGACGTTCCGAAAGAAATTTCTTACGTGACTAAAGTCAATATTTGAATACAGCAGTTAAATATTCTTTGTTATTGCCGCTGGAAATTGAACTGTGCAAAAAAGTATTATCCTCGACACTGCAGTCCATAAAAAACATGCCAGTTTTATTTTTTGAATAGCCCCGTGAAACATTGGCCGATTTTAATAAATTTTGGCAGGCAATATTAGAAAGTAACTTGACGCATGTGTCTTTAGTTTTGGCCACCTCACTCTAAGGTATAATTGAATGGGATTTACTATGACTGCCACTGTCAAAGCGCTTATGTTACGTGCTCCAAGAATTGTTCAAATTGATGAATTCTGTTGCCATGCAATAAGTGGATAGGTGTAAACAGTGACATATACCAAACCTGTCCGCAGGACTGAAACAGACTGGCACAATTCTATAAATATACACAGAATTGTGCCAGTC
>Ga0209671_1009559_pt1 | contig 10164 bp, 5 predicted proteins | sample WorMetHERISLAND2_2_FD_187401 | JGI IMG/M metagenome (GOLD analysis project Ga0209671, IMG submission 187401) | Marine gutless worms symbiont microbial communities from Max Planck institute for Marine Microbiology, Germany - Olavius geniculatus... | ecosystem: Host-associated > Annelida >... | reverse complement strand
GCCCACAGCTGATCACGTGTTATAGGCTATAGGCCTTCCAATTACAACCCGCCCGCCCTCCAAATTATTATGCTAATTACCATAGCTTGTCGAGCTAGCTGGATGAATGCTAGCAAACGAGCAGACGTCGAACAATTAGCGCTTGTATTTCGAATACATTTGCACGACGTTTGCTCGATGTTTGCTCGATCGTGTAAACGGGGCATAAGGCTACCGTTTGTTTGTGTATTGCAGGTACTGGGTCGGTTGCCGTTTGACGACACGAACCACAAGCGACTTTTGCGACTGATTCTGCAGGGTCCGACGTTCCCGGTCAATCGCGAGTCTTCGCAAGAGTTCCAGGACCTGGTGACCATGATCCTGAAGCGTGAAAGTTTGCGTCCGAACATTGCTGACATCAGACAAGCGCAGTGGTTCGTCCAGAACACTTCCTTCGTATAGTGATGACTGATGAGTCTGATCAGACGCTCAGCCGATCCGACGTGGAAACACGTTTTGATGCTGTAACAACCGGGCTAAAGGGGCGTTTACATGCACGTGCGATAAAACTAGAACTCAATTAGAACTGAACCTAGAATGACACTCAAAGAGCCAAAATCTCTGCCAACGTTGTGTTATTTTTGCTGTGTTCGCCGGATGGCGGCATCATAATATATTCGGCCAACGTTGCCTCCAAGTGGCAATTTAAGAAAATCTTTCACTCCTATTCTAGATTTAGACGCTCATCCGGATCACCAGCAAAATCTTACCACCACTAAGTTTAGCCACGTCTAACTTTCCCCGAAAATTTCAGCCAAATACGCATGCAACTCTTTTTATGTCATTTTGCTAACGAACCCACACTAAGAGCATCGCACTGCCTCCGCTTGGCAAAGGTCATTTTAAAAACAAAATTGCACGCAATAAAACTAAAACGTAAGACTTTAAACAACACTGCCAGGGTGTGCGAGAACGTTGCGAGAAACTGGACTAAGATACAAGCTGTCATTTATATTCCTAGAACTGATTTGGGTTTAGATTTTGTTGTTGTCTTGTTACACTTGTAGACACCGCTTTGACCTAGATATCGGAAGCGAGCTTTCAAAGCAAGCCCGTAGATAAAGATTTTCCATGAGTTCCGTCAAAAGTTCCCGTCAGTCGGAGCCAGGAAGCATTGCATGAAAACAACAAATAATGTTACTCACCACCAGATGCGATTTGTAACCTCAAAATGCATCAAAACAGGTTCGTCGAGAGGGGGGGGGTAGGATGGGTAAGTCATCCCGGTCCCCGTGACGTTCGGAAGGCGCCGTCTCTCAAAAATACAAAGTACATCAAAATGTACCATTTTAGAAAAAAAAAATTAAAAAAAAAATATTCTTCAAAGTGCTCCCGACAATGTTTCCCCGGGCCCCGCTGTGGCTCTCGACGAACCTGCGTACAGATGTATTTGCTCCTGAGGCAATTGGAGGAACTTACATCTGCCCCTCAGAGGCTCCGACCCCTTGTCTGAATCAACAAAAGTCGGAGTAAAATTCTTTTCGGAAAAGTCTGGTTAGAGGCTTGCGAAGTATAAGTATTTCTCATCATATTATCTTTAAGGGTGCACGGGGGTGACCCTTTCATGCTGGACAAGACTCCGGTCAGATTGTGCAATGCCATCATCGTCAAAGTTTACATAACGACGCATCGCGGTCATTGGACGTTATTTTAGGGTTACATCTGTTCGAATATATTGCATGTACCGTGGTTTGTGATTTTGTTTTAAAGATTCACGGCGGAGTCATTTTTATTAACAGCAAAGCCTATGTTAGATTATCAAGTCGCTAGTCCGAGAGGGTAAAAAGGGATATGAACACCTTAATGGGGTGTTTACACGATCCAGCAAACGTCCAGTAAACGTCCAGCAATTCACATGTATTTTGAATACATTTGCTGGAAGTTTGCTGGACGTTTGCTGGATCGTGTAAACACCCTATAAGCGAGATAATGTTTATTGCAGTGATACATAAGCGCATAGCATGTCAATGCGTTTTGAATGTTAGATTTATGAAAGGTTTATCACTGACGACTAGAAATATAATAAAAATGTGTTAAAATCTTAGAAAAATAAGTGTTTGAAAAAGCATTAAAATGTTCATATTCCCGGCATATGAACGCACTGTGCGGGTAATATGAACAGGGTGCGTTCATACTACACCAAGCCGTTAAAATCAAACTGTTAATATTACCCTAAGCATAAATCACAAGCATGTGATAAAATAGAAAATTTACATAACAGTTTAAATGTATAAACGCGTTAGTATTGCAAAAACACAGCTACATGTATAAGACCTGTTCATATTACCCGCAACTGTTAAACTTACTGTTCATATTTGGAGAAAAGCCAATTTAATGCATAGCTACTTAAATTGTCAATATCTGAAAAAGTAGGCTTAAAGGTCACTTAGTTCTAGACGTTTTGTATAGCATAACGTCCTAACTAATACGACGTCAGTTACTTATAAAAAAAAACTGTAAACATTGGGTTTCCCATAGCTGTATGGGCTTTGCTAAGGTGAAGGCTACAGCTAAATCTTACTCCAGGACGGTAGCCTGGAGGAGAAATTGAATATTAAGTAGCAGTAGGCTAAGGCTACGAATGGTATCGTCGTCGCTCCCTAGAAGGTTTTTCAGAGACTTATATGGGTTGGAGATAGACCCCAGAGCTGAATTTTTATGGCCAAACTCCGGCTGACACATTTTTTTCGGGCTGAGTATCGGCTAGCGAAATTTTCGGCTGGAAATACGGCTGATTTAGTTTTAAAGTTTTTTACCAGTGGCAAATTTAGAGTGGGGGCGGCCGCTTTATACTGGCTGGATGCATCTTACAATAAGTTGAAAAATTTTTTCACAAAAATGCATTATTTATGCATAAAATTTCGACAAATTTTGGGGGGGGAAGGCTGTAACCTTTGCTCAAACCACACCCTCTACCCTTACCCTTCCGCCCCTATTCTCAAATTTTGGATTCACCACTAAGTTACTCATGGCCAGGGCTGGAAATACCATAGGTTTTCAAAAAAAATTTAAGATTTTTGGTTTTTAAGTTTTAATGGTTTTAAAAAGTTTTAAAAAGTTTTTTTGGTTTAGTGTCAAATTGAACACCGTCTTAATGCGAAGTTTATTGCATGGGCTCTAACAGTACAGCCGAATTGCAGAAGGCAATGAAAGAAGAGAAAGAACAATAAAAGCAAAAAGGTGGGGAGGAGGTGGTGAAAGTGCTGGAAGCAAGAACGCATTAAGTGCTGCAAAAAGTGCTAACAAAGTGCTACAACTACAGTCTTATAAGTGCTAAAAATTTCAAAAGTTTCAGCACCTTAAACGTGCTCAAACGAGCGCGATAAGTGCTGAAATAAGTGCTACAACTAGCTCTTGAAAGTGCTGAAACTTTCAGCACTTTCAAAGTGCTGCATTCGTCAAGTGCTATTGTAGCACTTTCAAGTGCTCTTATTTTTCGAGCACTTCAAAGTGCTACTTAAGTGCTGTTTGCAGCATTTATTTTTTCAGTGTATACAAAATTACGACCTAGGAAACATCCTATAGGCCTATACCCTGCCCGTCACATAATCGAATTGTTTTTGTATAAATTATAGCAAAATGAGCTAATGGCGTCGTGGATTTATAACTCCAAAATCGTGACTAAAGTATGAAATTTTTTTTCAATTGAAAAACCAGGTTCTTTCTGATCGGTTTTTTAGCTTTGCTCATGGCTGTTTTACTCTAGACTATAATCTATTTTAAAACTAGACTACATTAGTAAAATAACAAAAAAACCCAGCTGTCGCTAGTATAGCCGACCGTACTGGTAGTCAATGACTTTCAAGGTCATCCAAGGTCAATGATTTTCATTTCGTTTGACAAGGTGTATGCCATTTCCTATAAATGATTAATAGTAACCTTTTCTTCTTCTGCTTTTCCAATAATGCACATATCCTCTTGCGAGTAATGTCGTGCAGGTATCTCTCAGGGTTTCCGAGATATGGCCAATTTTCCGTTGAAAAAAACGCACATTTTTTACCCCACGCCATTCAACCCCCAACGTAAAAATGTTTCCCTTGCACTAGATGGCTGAAAGCTTGCGTGCTCGAGTTTCACACATATGGCTAATTATTCGTGCAACAAGTTTTCCCCTACGACCTTAAGCTTAGCCACAATACATTGGTTACAGACTCATAGACGGACAGACAGACGGACGCGTCGGTACCAATAACTCGACCGTTACTAAGTACGGTCGGCTAAAACAGACAACGGTCACATGAATTCAGCAATTCAGTTTGTTCTGACCACGGAGACTAGACTGTAACTGGACTTCGTACTACAGACTATTCGTACCATCACTGTCATTCGTAGCCTACCATTTTCTTCACCTGTGATGACTCATTAGCGACCAGAAAGCGCCCAAAATTAAACTGTTGTTGATTGAAGAAAAAAAATTATACTGAAGTTGTAGCACTACGTCAATTTTTTAGTTAACAAACTACTAAATGTGGTATTTTACATAAATATGTGGTCAAACTAGAAATTCAAACTTTTTAATAAAATCATTTAAGTTATGTAACGCAGGACTCTGGAAAGCAACCAGGCTGAGGAGATCTCCATCCCCAAGCTGCTGCATACTGCCAGTAAGCTCTTAAAAGTATGGTACAAAAAGTCCATAATTTGACGAAATGCTTGAGTTGAGTATGTCCTTCAAAAAGTTCAAAGCCACGATGGGTTTAGGGTTGGTTCACACAAAAATACATACTCTGCGGAATTTAATTTTTGATGCCTGGAGTTGTGTCAACTGCCAAAATATAAACTGGTAAAAGTTAGATTGATTAATTCACTAAGCATGTACGTCACATAAACGTTTCGAAATATATTTCGTGCAGTTTTGCTGAATGCACGTAGAAACGAAACCACAAAAACCGAATAATTTTTCGGCGGCTGAGGCGACGCCTACAATTCGGCTTAGCCGAATTTTTTTTCGGCTGATATTCGGCTAAAACTAAAAATTCGGCGGCGGCGGCCAAATTCGGCGGCTCTAGGGTCTAGTTGGAAATGGAGCCTAACGACGTGTTTACATTTTGGGGCTACAGCCTGTAGCCAGGAAATCGCAGTGACCTGGGTTCGGTAAGGCGCGAGAGATCCACGCCTCTTGACGTCACTCCTAGGCTACGAGGCTTTTTTGACAGTTAATTGACACAATTGCTTTCTCGGTTTCGATCTGGCAACATCGTAGCAATGATTGTGCGAATAAAATCGGATTGAGTTCCTTTGCTAATTCCGTCTGCTACCTTTCTTCTATTAGAGTAACTCTTCTATATTACCTTTTCTATATTACCCCACTACCGTACTTTCAGTGTCATGTTCACATTCCCGACGCTACTAGTAGGCCTACTCAAGAAATTTGCTGCTATACGCTGATAATACAGCACAGATTGTCGCCATTTTTGCTGTATGTCGTAACTACACAGATTAGTATGCGGTATAAATCAAGATAGTGTGCCATTCGTGACGTCGTGCAAAATTAACAACGTCTAATGCAAACGTAGAAATGATAAGAAAATTCACGAAAACAAGACCACAGAAGTTTGACCCTGATATAAAAAACCTGTGTGCAAAAAATTTCATATTTATGTCCGCAGCACATCAAACACGATGGCAATAGTGCGTCATAAGTATAAATACAATAAACACAAAAAACTAAATAAATATCATAGATAGAAAAACCATGTTCATATTACCCGCATGTTCATATTTACCCTTTTATCCTACTATGCATCGCGCGATGTTCCTGTGCATGGATTACCGCGTTACAAAATCATTGTAATTTTTAATTTCTGAATCTACGCCATTTATTCAACAAGAGCGATATAACATGGAAAACGGTTTATAGGAATGTTGTTCACGAATCTTTAAAAATTTAAAACTTAATATCTTTTTTTTAAAAAAAATTACTCCCGAAACTCACGCCTATATATGAGTTTATTACGCAAAAATGCAGACGATTAAAAATGGTAAAAACACACATAATACGGTCGTGGCCTGTGCTCGAGGTCGACTACTAAGCCTGCAATGAGCTACACGCTCGTTGTAGCATGCACACTGTGTTTTTCTACGTGACGTTATTATCTCCGCCAAGTGTGAACGTAGTGAACATTGGAGGAGATTATGAGATTGGTCGTTCTGTGTGTCCGTGTGTTTGTTTGTGTACATGTACTTTGAGGCGCCATATCTCTATAACGGTGCCAGATAGACGCATGGTCACAATGGACCACCCATAGGAAATCGCCCACTGCGAGTCGAATGGTCACGTGACCAATGACGTCACGTGACCCCAAAAGGTCAAGGTCATGACCCCATTATCTGTGAGGCGCCATATCTCCATGACGGTGCCAGACAGACAGTAGTAGTTGTTGTAATGTTTAAATTACTTCACTTAGCGGAGATATGCACCCTTACGAGCGCCTTGTAGTATTGTACATGTAGCTACTGTCCACATGTCACGGACGACCGACTTCACTTCTCATAAATCAATTGCAGTCTGCGTGCACTGAGTCGAAATACACGATGTGGCCAAAAAACTTTCTTAACCTAAACGACAATATGTACTTATTTTGTTCCAATTTTTACAGTCTGTTCAGCATGTCTCTCTGCATAACATTACACCGTTATGGAAATTTTGTGAAGCAAAACTTTTGTTTTATGTAGAATGGGGATAAAATTGTTAAAGAGGCGTTGTAACAACACAAACAACTTTGCTTGTATACAAATATTTTAGTTTAATGCATTTACTGCTTTATACTCTATTTAGCATTTATCATGTTAGATACCTGCATCGATGCTAAGCAGAGTTTTGGCAAAAGTAGCGTGATACGGTGATACTAAGGAGCACCGTCAAAAATTGTATTCAGGTCCAAAACTGAATCAATCGATTAATCGAAATACAAACTTTTAGAAAAATCATTAGTGGTTTACAATATAAGCCTAAAACCTACGACAAAACTTAAAGATGGGTCCGAATTCAACAAAAACATTTGCGATCATTTCTGTCAGTTGTCACGTTTTTTTAAATATATCGTTTTTTGTTCACAGTAGGCTAAGTGGCCAAAGTTAAACCTGCGCAAGATTTCTAATAGCTTATACATTGTTTTGATGCAGTTCAGAAATGACAGAATGAAGATCAATTTAAGTTTATACAGATACTGTCTATTTTCGTTGAAAATTACTGTATTATTTTTGTGAAAGAAAAACATTTAAAATCGGCCTTTACTGTCATAGGTTACTGCAAAATAAACCCGTTTTACTGGTGCAAACACTGTTATGAAATAAAGCCGGAAATGTTTTTTCCTGCTTCACCCTGTAGACGGTACGTCGGTTTACTGTACATCGTCACAGTACGCTGCGCCCTGTGAGCGTAGCTGTTAACAACCCATGGTACGCTTGTAATACAACTAACCACCTACCCGGGCTGATGACATCATGGCGAGGTAAGCTGCAACATGACTTCGTGTAGTAGAGTGGTTATGGCGTTAAACTTGCGATCAAAAGGTCGTGGGTTCGACTCCCGGTCAGTCCGCTGCCAGGCAAGAACTCTGGGCAAGTTGTTAACACACACACACGTGCCTCTCATCACCAAGCAGTATAATTTGGTACCTGTCAAAGGGCGATGACGCTCTCTGGCTGGAAGGTAACCGCGGGCCTGGTGGAAAGTAATGGCAGCCTACTTACTGTTCGGCTTACTGCTTTTAGCTACGGACTACGCCTGTAAACGGAGATTTGATCTTCAGCCTGATTTTGGAGACTGAATTCAGATTCTGATTACTTTTCATGGCACAAGTCTAACGGTTTAAGCAGGATGCACGAATGTGACAGACGACAAACAGACGACAGACCACGCCACGGATAAATGTCTATGAATAGGCGGAATCACTTGCGATTTCGCCTAGCAATATAGCAGCCGGTAGCCTAAGGTGCTCGCGAGCTGCTTGTAATAGTCTGTCTGCAAGAACAAGCAGCAGACAGACGACGAGCGACAGACGCAGAGACACAGCCACAGACACGGTGCTTGACAGTAAGGGTCACTTATAGCTTGCAGCTCCCAAGCCAGTACCAACCTAAAGGTGAAAAAAACGTGTGCTACGGTTGCGGTCCGTAGTTTATAGAAAAAACTGCATATCCAAAATTTTTATTGGACCTTTTAACATATCACTGCAATTCTTAATATGCTTTCGAGTTTTTACTGAAAAATAACGTTTGCATCTAGTGTGAAATGTTGCAGCAACTTTGATTAAATTCTAGTGAATATTATCTAGCCTGTCAGTTTGTTGAGTAATATTACATGAGACGCCATGACGTAAAATTAAATAATGAAAAAAATTCGCCGTCTTCCGTTCTTAGCTTTTTTACAGGCTGCAACCAAAGACACAGGTTTTTAAGGCTTTAGTATGATGCTAACAACGGGTGCATGTTATTTGTTGCATAGTACTGCGTCCGTGGCTACAATCGTAGTACTCGCTCTGGTGATAGCTGCAGGTGCTATCACGACCTGCGTCTTTCTAGTCCTAGCAGTCGTCTCTCCCACGCCCAGACGCACAGATGACTCGTCAAAGCCGGACTCTGCCTACGCCAAGTACCGCTACGCTGCCGTCACGACCAACAGCGAAGTCTGTTCTGACATCGGACTGTAAGTGCGCAACTAGACGAGGAGGTATATAGGCGAAAGTTAGCCTGTAGTCGGTATTACCCCGTTTACACGATTAAGCTGGCTCGACTAGCTGGTTCGGCAAGCTGCTATATGTTAGCTAAACAAGCCAGCTTGATGTTTGCTCGATGTTAGCTCGGTCGTGTAAAACGAGGTATAAAGCATAGCCTACACGAAGCAAGCCTTAAGCAACCATCGAGCAAACGTCGAGCGAAAATCGTCAAACATCAAGCTGGCTCGTCCAGCTAACTAGAATCAGCTCGTCGAGTCAGCTTCATCATGTAACGGGGTATATAGTTTTCAACACGGTCTACAGTGTATTATGCGACTGTAACGAAACATAATACATTGTAGACCGTGCTGAAACGTTTTTATTTTGTGGCTGTGGTCGACGGCGAGTTCTGCTTGAGGACGGGTGTTGTACACAGACCCGAGCCACGTTTCGGTCGTCACGCTTGATTGGAGTGAGATTATCGGCAGTTATAACACTCCAGACACTGCAGTGAAAAAGAGAGGCGACAAAAGTAGGTCATGAAAAAAGCTGTGTTGATAAAATCTTAGATCACAGTCGTATATAGCATGGTCAAGTGATAATGGGCTAGCTTAGAGTGTTAAACTCTTAAGCCAGATATATACCCTCACGAAAATTTTTTGACATTAATACCCCGTTTACACGATCAAGCAAACATAGAGCAATCATCGAGCAAACATCCAGCAAATGCATTAAAAATGCAGGTGCATGACGTGTGCTCTAATTGCTCGATATTTTCTCGACGTTTGCCTGACGTTTGCTCGATGTCTGCTCAATGATTGCTCGATGCTTGCTCAATGTTTGCTTGATGTTTGTTTCGTGTAAACTATGCTTTATGCATGCTTCATATTTGCTTGATGTTTGCTTAATGTTTGCCTGATGATTGCTTGATCGAGTAAATGGGGTATAATGTACACAAACTTGCTATGAATTCGCGGTTGTGGAACTGCACGCGGCTCTGTTGCTATTGCCTGATTTGAGATGGGGCTTCTGAATTTTAAAGTTTTATATCATAGATGTCAATTTTTTTCTTATGTTTTTGTTTTACAAATGTTAAAATATGTTTCTGTGATGTATTGCTGCACAAAAATTCGACGCTGCTGTCCGAGCTTTTCTGGGCTGTGGCCGAAGATGTTGAACATGCCAAAATCTGTTTCTGACACGCACTAGCTATTACTATGATTTGGCTCCACCATTCCGAGCGGCCGCTATTTCGACTGGTCGCCAAAAACCTATTTTGGACGACGAAAAAACCGTAGGCCTACTTATTAAATACTAAACTCTAAAGGCGCATGCACAGCGACGTAACTGAACTGAACTTACTGCATCAGCGCTGGTCGCTCCACGCACGGTGCGTTTTACCATTGGCGACCGCACCTTTCCAGCGACTGCTGCATCGGTCTGGAACAGTTTGCCGGAGTCAGTC
>Ga0209671_1009557_pt1 | contig 10165 bp, 2 predicted proteins | sample WorMetHERISLAND2_2_FD_187401 | JGI IMG/M metagenome (GOLD analysis project Ga0209671, IMG submission 187401) | Marine gutless worms symbiont microbial communities from Max Planck institute for Marine Microbiology, Germany - Olavius geniculatus... | ecosystem: Host-associated > Annelida >... | reverse complement strand
CGACCTTGCCCCATCTTCAACTCCTGGATCCGCCTATGGATAAACCAAGACAAGCTACGTACGAAATTTTCAGCAATTGATGTATATCTTAACAGTCCCGACTCCCTACGTTCAACGAGGCCTGTGCACGAGGGTTTATTTCCCTAAAAAAGGCTTTTCCCGATATAGTCTTGTGTAGCATGAAAACGGTTGCAGATAAGACAAGACATGCTGCTTAACAAGCAACAGCGACAAGCTTCTTAGGGAAGTCAACATCGATGACCTTGAAATGACCTTAAGTAACGAAAATGGGAAAGTTTAGTGATTTTTTGTCGACATTTCGGGCTGCGACACGCATTTCAAACAGTGAATTGCGCCGAAATGGCTGGAGACAGATCAAGACAAGCTGAGTATGTAATTTTCATCATTAAATGTAGATTTTAGCAGTCCAAGTCGCGATCCCCTACGTTCAACGAGGCCTGCACACGAAGGTGTTAAAGAGGGGTACCCCTAAAAATGGTTACTTTTCTGCTATTAGCTTGTTTAGCGTGAAAACGGTTGCAGATAGCACAAACATGCTGCTTATCATAACAAGCACTGGTGAAGTGCATTTTAGTGGTATCAACACTGATGACCTTGAATGATCTTGAACCCCAAAAATGGAGGTTTTTATTAATTCTTTTGGCGATTTTTGGCTGCAGAAGAGTGAACTGCGACAAAATGGAATGACATAGACTAAGACAACAGGCGAACAGGAACTGATGTAGGCTGGCATGCGTCTCATGAGCATTAGCTCAGATTTCTTGTTACATTTATAATGCACTCCCAGTCTGGGCTCGAGAAAATAGGACACTACTACTTCTGCCTGCTACTAATACTACTACTATTCAGAGACATTTCATTCAGTAATATATTTCAATAAAACACAACTCATACATCCAGCGATAGAACGACTTACATGTCATGCCTGCATTATACAGCAATACAAAATACAGATCAGAATTTGACATATTTAGTGAACTCGATAGTACAGCTTTGCTAGACAGAAATGATTGACATCTATTAATAGAGTAAATGCAGAATGTTTGTGACAAAAATAACAGTTGCAGATTCTGTACTGACACCCGAACAAAGATGTGTGCTAACTGCGCTACAAAAATCAAAAGGCAAACAGTGAGTAACAGTACACTGAGTAAAAATATATCCTACTTCTGTAGCCATCACTCAAATACCACCCCAATGCCGTGTGTAGTACCCAAAGTAGCTGAGCTGCGTTTGAAAGTATACAGTCGAAGTTTTTGAATACTGAAATGAATTTCTACACAAATGCAATACCATGCTGGCCAGACAGTTTTGCACAAATAGACCACAGCATTTATCAAACTTTATTACACACCAGACAGCCACTGGTCCTTGTACAGTTAACACATCCTAGTATTATTGGCTATAATATACTGAAAATAAGCCGATTTTCTAGTTAACAGTCTACATTTTCTCTATTCAAACACACGCCTAAACAACCGTAGCATCAAACTGTAGAAAAAACAAAAGGCAATTCATAATATATTGCGTCATGAGCTCAAATGCTGCAATGATATGAAAAAGTGGAACAAATGTTTCTCCTCAATATTGGAGAAATCCGGCAGCTTTTAAAACTGTCCACCTATAAAAATTGCCAAAAGTAAGACATGCTTAGCACAGAAAACTAATCAACAACGCACCAATTACGAGGGTCGTTCGACAAATGTCACAAAACAGCTGTTACTTTTACTCCTCGTGCGCTACGTTCCTAACGTAGCGAAGAGGAGTATATGAGATCAGTGTAATATTGAGGACCGACCGACGAATGACCTCTGTTCCTGGAAGAGCCTTCCTGGAAAAACTTCAAACGGCCATATCTCCATAATGGTGGTAGACAGACACATGGTCACTATGGACCACCCATAGGAAGTCGACCACCTCACGTCGAATGGGACGTCACGTGACCCCAAAAGGTCAAGGTTGTAATCCCATTATCTTTGAGGTGCCATATTTTTATAACGGTGAAAAAAAGACGGGGAGACGATTTCCAATAACAGCTTCGACGCCAGTCACTACTAGTATAATATTAGTCCGGTCTCAAATTGACGCCAAGTCTTTAATACAAGTTGAAAGAAACGAGAAAGCACTTAGAAAAATACAGGAGAAAATAATGCACACGAGGAGTGCATTAGATTGGTCACAATCTAATAATATTCCTTGTGACAAATACAAAAATCCAAAATATACTGTGAAGTCACTTATAAACAAGAAACAAGGTGACGTTTACAATCACGACATTATCATCGAAAGAACTTTGTACACACACAATGTTGTTGAAAATAAATATTTCCTACAAAACGTATATTTTGAATTTTTCATATTTGGAAAACTTACAGAATGGCCCTGTTTTGTAACTTATTTATCGAACGACTCTCATACAATACGCTGCAAAGCGGCAGCTACTGTACATTACATTACAAAATCATCAAACTAATCCCCAACGACACTTTGTTGAAAACAGTGTCAACAGACATGCTGATTGTCGATAATAATATAACAGATGCGGAGCTCCGTGGCATAGAAGGAAGCAGAGACGAACGGAGGAGACGAAATGCATTCAGAACATGACTGACTTCAGTTAAAGCAATATAACCAATGACATAGGCTTGGGGTGACACTAGCCCAGAATCTAGCCTGGAGTTTCATTTTGCATATTTGCGGATGGGTAGCCAAATAGCTGAATAACAGTGGAAAACAACAGACAAACAAAAATGTTGACAGCAATAATAACATAGTCCACAATGTGAACAAAACAAAGATACCACTAGGGTCTGACTAAAGTTACATAGATGATTAGTACTTATTGAGGGTGCAATTTACAAATGATTGAAACTTTTTTGTTCTTGAGATTGGGCTGGAAGTTACGGAAATGTTGCAAGGGGTGGGAGGAGGTGATGGAGACATGAAGCCGGATTGCACATATTTTGGAAAAAGGATCACAAAAGTTTATCTAGTTTAGCTAGTACAGATGTCAATCCCTCCAATGGTTGAGAGGAAATACAGTGGTGAATTTTCCTAATATTCTTTTCTTTCCTTTCCCTCCCCCTTTAATACTTTAATACAATACAATTTAGAGCGAAAAATGCAAATGGCACCACAGTCACCTCACAGTGAACTGTGGGAAACAGGAGAACAGACGAGTCTTAAGTTTAGTCTTAAATGTTCGCAGGCACTCTGAAGATGGCAGACGGTCCCAAGTTCTTGCCCCTAAAATCCAGTTAGGTCGTCTGAGGGAGCGCTGTAAGCTCCCCTAGTGGGGCCCCAAAACCGAATTTGGTGCACTTTAGCCATAAAGTATATTGGGTGGCAAAGATTTTAATAATTTTCCTCAGAATCAACTGATCAAATTTCGTGCAGTTTACATTGCTATGATAACTTTTGAAAGTGTTAATCTATCAGGAAAATGTTGTGTGGATAAAAAGTATCCGTAAAGATAACTGCTATCGGCCTACTCATCAAATATTGGGGAGATGTTTGTTATGGTACCACCCAGTCCAAGTATAAGGGGGGGGTGTCCCATAGAGATTGACAAACGCTGCTAATTCTGCAAGGTCAGACTGCTAAGCTAAGCACTAATGTTAAATGACCAAAACAAATACTTGCAAAATGCAAAGTTTCACCAAGATAAAACTGTGGAATGACAGTCTGTTGGTAAAATTAACCAAATGGGGTCAAACTGCTTCACAAAAAAACAGGATATCTATGGTCCCATTTCCCAAGCTGCAAAACTACAAAGCTTAATAGAATAAAGCATAAATAGGTTAAAACAGCTGTTTTCAGTATCACAAATCAATGCATGCTTAGCAGCGTAAAGCCTCAGATTAGCAAACGTACACTGTACAAACAACTCGCTCAAGTTCTGATCACCTTAGAAAGATTCATCCAGCTTGACTGAGTCGATAAATGACAGTAAGCAAGTCTAAATAGGGTTCCCAGGCCTCCTGGAAAGTCCTGGATTTTCCCTCAATTCTGAAAAGTCCTGGAAATCAAAGTTAGAGTTGTGCAAAATGTGATTAGCTGATGAATTTACTGGGAGATTTGAAATAAACAACATATGAACTAGCATAGCACTTTCTTACTGAAACAGAATGATGAGATAAACTTCAAAATACTGGCCACTTCATAAACCTTATGAAAAACTTTGAGCATTCAATTACACTCGGTATGTACAGTAAGTAATTGCTGTCTTTATATTTAAACACTGGTATGCTCCGAGAAGGGCCTAGAAAAACGTTTTGATGGTCCTGGGAAGTCCTGGAATTTTTTTCCAAGTAAAAGTGTAGGAACCCTGTATACATGCTCGTGAATTTCCTCAAACACGATGCGTCAATGTGCATTAAATACACTTCTGCCATATACAACTGAATGGAGATCTAGCAGTATGGCTTCAAGTTAAAGCTAACGGAATTAATCAGAAACGGTGACTGGTTATAAGTGATTGCAATCCCGGGACTAAGTGATCATGACTTGTCAAAAAAACAGTACACAGAAAGTACTCTTACACTCACATGCAACAGTTAAAATTGTTTCTGCATCATAAGTTTTTAAAAATTTTTTAGGGCTGCAGAAATTAATGATTAATTAAATGAATTAATTTTTCTTATAATCTATACGCTCTGACTACACTGTTTAGGTTACTGCATCATCATCATCAATTTTTAAAATTCTGTTTTAGTTTGCAAATAATAACAGCAATGTGTGTAGTTGCTTTCTGCACTGTCGCAGTCTTTTTTGACTAGAAAAATTAACTGAAATTATTTTTGGAAATTAATTAATTAAGAACTTTCAATCAGTAGTGGCAGCCCAATGTTTTTGTGATCCCAGCTAAGACTGCCAGGATCCCGGGAATGCAATTACTACCGGCTCATGGCTAACCACCAGCTAGAAGTGTCGGTGTTTACATGAAAAATTGGTCAAACCATTACAATGCAGTGCACAGAAACAGAACATGACTAAACAAAACATGACAAAAACAGCATCACATTCATGTCACACATACTCACAAATAGCATAAATATACGTTACAAGTCGGTCAACGTAATCACAAACTGACAAAGTCAAATGGCCGTTGAAAACTTCCTACATGCGTGATTAGTGGCTTCTATCCCTATACCAGGTGGGTGCAACTTGCGCCGAGTGAAAAATGGGGGGAGTTTTGTTAGGAATATAGATCAAAACTTCCCCCCATTTTTCACTGGGCAACGAGAACGGGAGAAGGGACATGGAGGGAAAGAGGGATAAAGCATAGGAAAGGGGAGTACAGAGAAAAAGGGAATAAGGGTGGATCGAGGGGAAGGCAGGGAGAGGAATGAGCCTGAAAGGGGAAGGACTTGATCCCAAAAATTGGGGGGGGGGAACTTGAGCCTAAAAATGGGGAAAACTTGCACCTGATTTCGATTCTAGAAGCCACTATATGCGACAAATTACTGCACGTGACAAAAAGAGAATGCGGCTACATACACTGCAATTCAATCAGTTCGAACACAGTTGTATTGTGCAATGCGCATGTGGTGAACGGTTCCCTGTCAAAACCTGGACCGACAAAACTAGCCCACTACACGAGCCCTAACCCTAACGCCTGCCCTAACCCTATCCCGATTACTAATCCATAATCCCTAACACTAACCCTAACCCTATTCTTAGCCTTATTTCCTAAACCTAAGCCTATATCACTGTGTCCCGGTTTTGTCAGGACACCATGATGAACAAACCACAAGGCATCTCATGCAGTGGCATGGCCAAACACTAGTAGACTGACAGCTGCACTGTATGTAGCCCCGCCCTGTTGTTGTCAAATGCAAAGTTTTGTCTCACATGTAGGAGCCTCTCAAAGGGAAAATAAACCTTGAAAGCAACACGGCTCAAAATCAAAGTATATAATTAATTATCTTAAGTGGCGTTAATAAAAGTGATACAATTTTGTCAACGTATTGCTGCTATAGCAACCCCCAATTTATCTATGGTTTTGCTAATAAAAAATGCCGAACATTACTTTTTATCCTCAAACACTGCTTTTATCTGAAATTAGAGCTACTGAAGCATTAAATTTTTAATGCGTTCATGCACTGCACTAATTTTTTAACGCTTGCATTAACGAGTAAAAAACGCATCATTAATATTGCTATTTGCTAATATTGTAGGTCGACTACATCGAGAGGGTGACTGGAATGAAGCGAACAAACTTGTGGCTGTGTTGCAGGACTGTGACAATAGTGATGGATCGGCAACAAAACAATTTCTAATTACTGGAATCGATCGTCAAATAACCATGGTTTAATGGAATATTGGAACTCCTGCTTTACAAAATCAAGTAAATTTATGTATTTGCGTTAATTTTTTTAACGTGCATTAAAAAATTAATGCGCGCTAATTCTTTAACACGTTAAGTTAATGCATTAATCAGACAGCTCTATCTACAATCTTTTATCACTTATATTAACACCACTTTAAGTTTATTAATTATTTAGTTTAATTTTAGGCGATGTTGTTTTCAAGGTTTATTTGTCCTTTAAGGAGAGTGGCTGTTGAGGAAAAGGGGGGGGTTCGGTGGATATGATTGAGAGCTGTACATGTACGGCTGTTTGCAGCTATTTCGCTGCACCCGTGATCGCCTGCTGTACTCCACCAATTGTCTTTGACATTAGCACACCGTTCTCTTCCACCGTCACGGTCTCTTCACCGTTTTCAATCACCCTATGGACAGAAACAAATCATTATTATTTTTTGGCTCCGTTCCAAGGCAGACTGAAAATTGACTCAGCAATAAGGTGGGTATAATCTTCAGTCCGTGCACGACGTACAGTCAGCGGCCGGCAAACTGCTGTGCAACAGAACAGCATTGAAGTACTGCACCAAAACAAAGATCCTCCAAAACAGAAAGCTTGCCTCTCCAGCCTCGCCAGTATTAATTGAGATCCTTCTTTTAAGATCAGCCAAGAGCCAGAAGTTCTGATGTGTTGAAAACTCCCATACATATCAAGGACATTTGCGTAGCACACTTTCGTCATGCCCCAATTGTACTGACACAAAACCGTTCTTTGATAACCCTCCGATGTCCAGGGTTTTTACACCTTAAAATGTCCAACAGGGGGGGATTATCCCCCACATGTATCTTGAGTTTTATGGCACCTACAAGAAAAATTTTAACAGGTTAAAAAGCTTAAAGGTTAAGGGTGGTGGTATAGCTCTTTATAGGAAGCCCGACTCAGAGCTATGGAGCATAACTTGCCATATGGGATCACACAGTGTTACCTGCCACCTGACATAGGTGAATGCACCCCACTATAACCCCAGCTAGATAGGCTGGTACTCGATTTACCTACCCTGGAGGGACGGAAGGCTGAGTTGACCTAGACGGCTGGTTACATACCGAGATGGTTGACTGCAAGTCTGACACCTTACCGTCACACCAAAAGTCAACAAAAGCTGCCAAATGTCAGAGAACTGCAGGGAAATGTAATATTTTAACACAGACATGAGTGCAAAATCAGAGCACTCTTAAACAACTGTGACACAACGATGCAATAAGTGATCAGCAGCATTGTGGATTAAAAAGTAGGAACTGTAGGAAATTGAAATTTTCGAACAAATGTTGCAATTTTCTGACAAATAGCTGCAAATTTCCAACAGTAAAAATTATGGGTGCTCAAAATTTCATTTTTGCCCCTAAACTTCTCCAAACGGATGGTTTTCAGCGCAAAATGTTGCATTTTGGGACAGAAATATTCCAACAGAAAAATTTTCAGACAAATTTTCTGACACAGCCAATTAATTTTTTTGGGGGGGAGAGGGGAGAACCCCTCCCTTCTGCTACAAAGCCACTGTATGTAATTCTAAATAACACTGGAATCGACAAACCGTTTGGTGACAATCTTCCTGCCGTTGACAATTTTAGTCGACGTGGACACTGAACGGACATTCCTCGACGGAACGCTCCCTCCGTTTGACGAAGACAGACTGGAAAATGACGTGAATCTACACATGAAAATCTAATACGCATGCACTGCCTTCACGTGACTTAAAAAAGCACATACAGAGCGATGTAACTGAACTGAACTGACATAGTTTAGTTTTTTGACAAACTGACCAATGGGCAAGCAGTAACGAGTTACAGTAGGCACCATCTACTGGTGTCAGTGGTCTATGTGACTATGCTCACATACGAGTCAACTAATGACCAATGGGCATGCCCACTTGTCAGTTCATCAAAAGCTAAACCCTGTCAGTTCAGTCCGGTCCTGTTACGTCACTCCGTATGTGCCTTTATTCAAAGGGAAACATTCTGAACTGTAGAAAAATTAGACGAATCTAATAACACAGCTAGCAGTAACAATGATAAAGCGTATACTGTGAAACTACAGCCTTAAGACTCCATTCACAACTGGCAGTCAATGACAGGTAAAATGAATCAGTACAAAAACGAAGCAATTCAATTTAAACTGCAAAAAGACAACTCATAATATCGCTTATTCAATACACGGTACCACAGACCAAACGTCGAAGATAAAACTCAACAAATGCTGGTGCATAACAATAAAATATCACAAAAGTTAATGAAATGAACTGCAAACACACAAACTGCAGCAGTGGATGGTACAGAAAACAATGTCATACTGTCAGCAGCCAGACAAATGCAGCCTTCTATAAAGCGGGCCAAAAAAAACCAGACCTGTTTGAGCTTTGACAACTCAGCGATGGTTAGTGGTAGAAAGACGTACGATATGTCAAAAGTTTCAAAATGCTGTAGAGAATAAACGAAAAATTTGTATAATGAAGCATTTAAATATTCTTTGCCTAATTTGCATGAATATTCGTCAACCCCAAAATTCTGCCAATTATGACTGTAACATATGGATTTAACATGGACATCTGAACTTTTATAACTTAGCGATGTTTACTGATGGAAAGGTGTGTAATATGGCAAGTTTCAAAATTGTGTACAGAAGAAGTGTACAACTTGCATGTCTCAGCATTTAATTATTCTTTGCCTGATTTACACAAATCTGTACCACCCCTAAAATGATGCTAAATTGGCAGTAACACATAAATTTAAGTTGATTTTCATTCAGCATACAGTGAAATATCAACAATCATTAACACATACGTTGAGTTTAGATGAAATTCGACATAAGCAGTTGCCCAGCTTTTGCATTCATAACCGTCATCAGTCCTTTTAGGCAGCTGATCGATCACTGGAGTCAATGTGTTCAGGATCAGCTGAGCCCAGCATTCGACTAGCACACGTTTTAGCTGGTCAGTTACTAAAATTTTGTGACCATGCTATTTGTTGCAATGCCCTAAACTAAATAATTCACAGAATTTAAATCTGGACTTTTTGGCAGTGAGTTTTTGAGTTCAATGAACTTGGGCACGTGGCAGTGCAGGTAAATGCCTAATTTCAGAAGTAATGAAAATTTATGCAAATTAAGCAAAGGATATTTAAATGATTTGCTATGCAAGTTCGGCCCTTTTTGTCTACAACATTCTAAAACTTTTGACATACCACATGCCTTTCTATGGGTAACCATCGCTGAGTTATCAACGCTCAAACAGGTCCGGTTTTTTGGCCCACCCTGTAGAAGATGACAGTTCTATATTCAGATAGTTAAGTAGCTATCTGTTGCACAATCCAATAAAGTCTGCTACTCAAGGACACATGGAAAATGCACAGGAGGGAAGCATGCCGATATGCTGATACAAGCGAAGCCTGAATAAAAAAGTTGCTATTATGCCCATCATTATTATTATTCTTCCTCCTTAGCTATCATCGAACATTTGGCTTTATGCTGCACATTTGTTATCTTTGACCTGACTGAATGTTTAAAAGCCTTTGCTGGCTCTCATGCTTTATGGAAATGCCTCAACTTCACCTCTAGTTCATACAGCTTCCGGCCATTTTATTAGTCCGCCCAAAAACCATAGTTTTCAGAAGGACTTACGTTTTAGCCCAGATGTTTTTTTTGTTTATTTTGTCCACGCGAGATCTCCGAGATGCGTGGGCCGACCGGCGTGAAATTTTGCACGGTGGTCAGTACTAGGCTGAATTTTATAATGCCAGTCCAAAATTTTGGGGGGAACACCCCAAAAAAATTTCAGGGGCCAAAAA
>Ga0209671_1009555_pt1 | contig 10166 bp, 4 predicted proteins | sample WorMetHERISLAND2_2_FD_187401 | JGI IMG/M metagenome (GOLD analysis project Ga0209671, IMG submission 187401) | Marine gutless worms symbiont microbial communities from Max Planck institute for Marine Microbiology, Germany - Olavius geniculatus... | ecosystem: Host-associated > Annelida >... | reverse complement strand
GCCTACAGGTCAGACCGATCGGCGGATTTTTACGCGCAGTGGCTCAAACGACGCGGTCTTACGTAAGGGTGTGCCTTTTTAGGGGTAAAAAATTTAAAGTTAATATGTAACTTTTGAAAAATTCTCTCCAAGGCGAAAATTGGGCCAAAAACGGACTGAAATTTTCGGCCAAAAACGCTCCTGTATAAAATTTTCACCTACAAACGGCCCTTATCGTCATCGTAGCCCGATAATAGTTGTACAGTGAATAGGCAATATAGCACCGAGAATTCAAAATATGTAAATTTTTTTGACCCCCTGCCTACAGGTCACGTGACATCGGGCATGCGCAGTAAACTTTTAGCCCAAGATGGGCTTAACACAACTGTGAGGCTTTATATCTCCATGACGGTGCAAGATAGGCGAATGGTCGTCGTTGACCATGCACCAATATATTCAAATTTATTCACCAATAGGAAAGTGCTCACGGAGAGTCAAATGTCACGTGACCGATGAGTTCACATGACGCCAAAAGGTCAAGATCGTGACCCCATTATTTTTGAGGCGTCATATCTTCATAACTGTGCCAGAGAGACACATAGACACATGTCACAAAGGACCACCTATAGGAAGTTGACCACCGCGAGTCGATGGTCACGTGACCGATGACGTCATGTGACCCCAGGAAGCCAGGGTCTTGATTCCAAATTCTTTGAGGCTTTGCGTCTTCACAGTGGTGCAAAACATATAAATTATTATTGACCACCTATAAGAGAACATTATTTTAGTAATAAAACAGCAAATATAAATGTATAAAACATCAGTTTATACGCTTGTTAACGGCGACATGCAATGACTGACACTTCGAAAACAGCAAAAGTAATAAAAAAATGATATTATTGAACAGCACATTGACAGTTAGGCGATGTGATGGTGAGTGATATCACCTTTTTATTATTTTTGTTGTTTTCGAAGTGTCAGTCATTGCGTGTCGCCGTTAACAAGTGTATAAACTGATGTTTTGTACATTTATTTTGCTTATAACTTTGTAATCGGTCAAGCATAACATGACAGTACTGTTAGCTGCTGTTGTCATTGTGCTGTCGTAACTAGCTACAGATGTTGCTGTGCTGCTGGGTCAACTGAACCGCCGATGACGAGCAGAGAAGTCGCCGAGCTGAATGTCATTCATCGCAGTGTTGATGATGTCGCGGCCGCAAAACATCAGCACATCAACGGTGATGTCAGCAGTTGCGCACCATGCAGTCCTACTGTTGTCAGCTGATGATAGCAGACATGTAGTCGAGTTTTCTTAGTCCGAGTTTGATTCTGAGTCAGGAAGAATAAGAACTCTAGTCCAGCTCAAGTCCACTGCCGAACTCGCGTATTACATCACTGCATGAATCAATGTACAGCAAACACATACACACAAAACATAGAAAAATGTGCAGGTAATTTCCCCCAATAAATAAAAAGTGACAATTTTTACGCGCGAACGCAGCTACTGTCCGTCCGTCTGTCCGTCACACGGGCGCATCAGTCAAAAACGGTACAAGCTAGGATCGCCAAATTTTCACATCGGTTGCCTGGAAGATTCTGGTTTCAGGAACGGTAAAGCTTTTCCATAAATTCTAAGGGGGTCAACGATGGCGCTAAATAAGAGGGGGTGGGAAAAATTTGCGATTTTCAGCTAATAAGTCGCTGTATCTCAAGAACGGTGCAAGATAGGGCCTAGGTTACTATTAATAACTAATAGATAGTCGTACACTGGCTCTCGATTACCACCGAACTCAATGACCTTGGATGACCTTGAACGTTAAAATAGGGGTTTTTATGGATTTTTTGGCGATTTCGGGCTGCGAGACACATTTCAAGAGCGAATTGCGCCGAAACCATGCAATTGAGATAAACATAAAAAAAAAACTGCCTATGAAATTTTCAGCATTGAACATAGATTTTAACGGTTTAGGTCTTAATTTTCTAGGATCAAGGAAACTTGCGCACGAGGGCATCAAATATCGGTACCCAAGTAAAAGTCATTATTTTGCCGTTGTTAGGCCAGTCTTTCGTGAAAACGGTTTCAGATAGCCATGGGCATGCTAACTTTTATAACAAGCACTAGTGACGAGCTTTTCAGTCGTATTAACATCGATGACTTTGAAAAACCCTAAACTTCCGAAATATGGAGTTTTTATTGATTTTTGCGATCTTCGGCTGCAGCGCACATTCCAAGAATGAACTGCAACGAAATGGCTGGAGATAGACTGACAGTTTGCGAACAAAAACTGCTACAAACTTTCTTGCGTCTCGTGAACCTTAGCTCATTTTTTTGTTTTATTTAGTTCCAGGTTATTATCAATACGAATCCACTAGGTTCGAGTTCGAACAACGAAGTTTTGAGTCCGAGTCCATGTCACGAAAAGAAGGAATCAAGTTGGACTGGGTCCACTCCGGACTACATCACTAGAAGATAGAGAAGCAAGGGGCGTCTCTTTCCCTGTTAAGCTAATTCGTCCACATCAAGAAGCCAGCGCGAAGCCAGTCCATGGCGTAGGCCTATATAGGTTTATTTTAGTGGAAGCAGCCTGCTATGGCTTTCCTCGACTCTGCTAAATGTTTTAACATATAAAAATTCAAACTGAAGTGGAAACCTGACAGCTACAGCCGTTGACACTCGATTTTGTGTTGCTGACAGATTTTTTTCTGTGATATTGCATTTCTGTTGAAATAAAAATGTTGCGCTTTAGAGCTTCTGTACGTGTGCTAGTTATATAGTCAAATCATTGTGTTGTTGTTGTTTTTGTTGCTGTTGTTTTGCGCAATAGTGCTGAAAACTAGCTCGTTTGTAAGTGTATTTTATTGAGCGGTGCCAGTGCGATTACGAATTGCTTCATCGGTCTAAAGTTTTAGCTTCATGTGGCCTTGATAGGCAAATCACGATCCTGCAGGCACCTAGGCTTTTGAGCTCGAAGGTTAAGGCATGCTATTTTTGTGTTATGGCCTTTGCGATTTTCTTTAAAAAACTTTAACAGAAAAAAAACCAGGTGATACTCCGCCCATTTTGTTGCAGTGTTGCAAGTTTTATTGCAGTTGTAATAGCTTTTGTTGCAAGTTGCATGCTACATGCAGTAAGTTGCATTGTTGCAAGTTGCATGTTGCATGTGTTATTGCAGTTGTAATAGGGGTCTTAGTTCGTTTGTTGCAGCAGTTGCGCATTTTGAAGAAGTATCCATATTTGTCGCTCCTGTACGGAAGACTCCTTCAAGCTAAAAGGCCAAAATTTAAACTGCTAAAGTCTACGTTCAATGCTAAAAATTTTATTTGCAGGTTGTCTTCGTCCATCTATATATATATATATTGCTAATAGCTATTTTGTCGCAATTTACTCTTGAAATGTGCGCCGCGGCCTAAAATGGCAAAAGTCGCTAAAACCTCGTATTTTGGGGTTTACGGTCGTTCAAGGTCATCGATGTTAATACTTTCGAAAAGCTCGTTACCAGTGATTGTTATGGGATAAGCAGCATATCTGTGCCCATGTTCAACCGTTCTTATTCAGGTCGTTTTAGCCGTCGCAATTCCGTCTGTCCGTCTATCCGTCCGTCTATCCTTCACATGAATGGATCAGTCCAAAACGGTGCAAGCCAGAATCAACAAATCTTTACCGTCGGCTCCCAGGAGGACTCTAGTTTCAGGAACCGTAAAGCTTTTCTATAAATTCAAAAGGGGTCACCCCGAACTAAGGCGCTAAATGAGAAGGAAGTAAGACAATTTTGCGATTTGTAGCCAATAAGTTACTGTATCTCAGTAACGGTTCGAGATAGTGCCTAAGTTGCTATTAATCACTAATAGAAAGTCGTACACTGGCTCTCGATTGGAGCCGAATTTAATAATCTTGGATGACCTTAAACGCCAAAATAGCAAATTTTATGGATTTTGTGGCGATTTCGAGCTGTGACACAAATTTCAAGAGCGAATTCCGCCGAAATCCAGTGAGATAGACATGGAGAAGCTGCGTACGAAATTTTAAGCATTGAACGTAGATTTTGATGTTCAAGTGTCGATTTTCTAGATTGAAGGAAATCTGCTCACGAGGGCATCAAAGAGCGGAACCCCCGTAAAAATCGTTATTGTACCGTTGTTGGCCAGTCTTTCATGGAAATGGTTGCATATAGGCATGGGCATGCTGCCTATCACAACAAGCACTAGTGACGAGCTTTTCAGTCGTGTTAACATCGATGACTTTGAAAGACCCTGCACTTCCAGAATAACGGGTTTTATTGATTTTTGCGATCTTTTGCTGCTGCGCACATTTCAAGAATGAACTGCGACCAAATAATTGGAGATAGACTGACAGTTTGCGAACAGGAACTGCTATAGCCTTTTGTGCGTCTCGTGAGCATTAGCTCAATTTTCTTGTTACATTACACAAGCCAATAACCGTAAAATAACGACTTGTTAGGGGCCAGGCACGTATCCCTTTCTGACGCTCTCATCTGAGGGGAACTTTCTCGCCGAGAGGCAAGAAATTTTGTCACGAAAAACTAGAAGATTTCGTGATCCTAGCTTGCACCGTATTGTTAGGGCTGCGGGGTGTGACGTTGAGACGGACGGACAGACAGACAGACAGACAGACGCGTACGCCTAACAGTAAAGTGAGTGACAGAGGACAAAAAACTGCAGAGAAAACTTCAGTTTTAAGGCATTGAAAAATTTTCAGTGACGGTGCAGATGCGACAGTTAGTAACAAACTGTTCTACGCCCGGGCCGTGGCAACGGTGAAAACTCAGTCATCGACATCGAAGAGAGTCATCGTCATCGTCATCATCATCATCATTAAGCATTCATTCTATTTGCTAAATAAAGTAAAAAAAATCTACCAGTAAAGATTTGCAGCGAAAAAGTTTATATCAGCAAAACTGGTCAGGTTCATACGGCAATCGAGCGACTCATGACAAGTGACAGAACAATTTAAACGAAAAGATAAAAATTGACAATGCATGCTTACATTGATGAAAAAACTTCCCATTTAAGACAAGAGAAATACTTGGTTAATTTGGAAAAATCGACGCTGTAACTAAATGGAATACTTAAAAATGGTTAATGTACTGGCGTTCTAACGTAAACTTTAAAAACATTGAGGAAGAAGCATCTCTCACTAGGGAACAGTGTCACCCTTTCCTCGCCTGCTAGCCCCGCAACGCTGCTGTCTGTGTGTCGTTTGAGTGGTCATTAACTCCAGGCGTCAGGTCACGTTGAAAAACTGCAGGACACGGCGGGTTCAACTAAAATAGAATCGGGTCACGTTAGTCCAAAATCTGCAGGCCGCCGAGTATGCGGCCGGCGACGCGACGCTTTGATGTGGTTTGGCGCGAGAACTTTCACTCTGTCTGCCAGTCAGTGCGCGTTGTCATCATGGTCATTAAGCCATGCTGCTGCTGCTGCTGCTGCTAGTAATGCAGTTGCTATAGAGACGTCGTGATAGGAAGGAATCAACGTGTGTCGACAGTTGCCGTATGTCTGCTGTCAGCCTCTGTATCTGTGCATGATTGTGTGTTGTGTGGGTGCACTTGTTCAACTCGCTCAACGACGGTCAGTAGACCGCGCCGCCGTTGCACCAGATAACCCGCCCCAGCGGACGCCATTCCTTCTTCTCCTCCTCCCACTTCCCTACTTCCCTCTCTGAGATATCAGGCGTCGCGGGATGCCCGCGAATCGCTTTTAAATGGCGTCACGTGATTGCTGCGGTCAACCGCAGAGAGCGAGCATCCGGTGGTCTTAGTGGTGTGTGTGTTGACTAATTGACGGCCAGCCGACGATGACGATTAATGACCTGCAGTGTGCTCGATCAACGTGCTGCGCCGGTCAACCGCGTCCGATTGACCACAGAGTGGCACTGAGTAGTACTGACCAGTGCACTGTCTGACAGCTGACCACTACTGAACAGTCAACTGATTCGGAATGAACTCAATGAACTCTGCAGTGTACGGCTTGTTGTGGGTTGAAACTCGAGTCTTACCGAAGTTGATCATAAACCATCTTTTTAACCGACCGTACTTACGTAAACGGTCGAGCTTATGGTACCAGTTGTCGTCTGTCTGTCGTCTGCCCGTCTGTCTGTCACAGATGTATTTTGGCTAAACAATGCGAAATAGGGCTTAGGTTGCTACTGATTACTAATAAAAAGTCGCATATTGTCTTTCAAATGTCATAAAAATCATTGACCTTAGACGACCTTAAAGGGTCACTATGGTATGCCAATCGTGCGGTATTGTGGCTAAACTATAACATTTATACTATGATTATGATTAAGGGACGACGAAACAATCATAAAATTTCCGCTCGGTGCAAAAACACGTTGAGCGCGATCGTCGGATCTGTGCGATCATGAGACAGCATGCGTACGTTCGTGCAATGGTCAACTGATTGCGCTGCGTGATTAACGCCGACATAGGCCTAGACCTTAATCCGACTTGTTTCATTAAACTGATTTAATCTGGGTTTCACAAGTTCTACGTCAGTTTGTTCTTAGCTTATTGCATATGGCCTGCAATACGTGGTGTGGAGTACTGCCAGTCATTAGCAAGCTCGACAGTTCACGACGTGTTGTCTCGGTTTGACACGCACGAACGTCATTCTCATTCGTATCTTAACAAAGTCTTAACTGAACAGCGCGACTCGCGGACTTGCCAGCGCGCCGTGCGACGTCGTAATCTGTTTATCTGATAGCCAGCGACATGATTAATTGCTCGTCGCTGTTCGACTGCAGTCAGTGACGCCGATGCCGACACACTGATGCTGTCCCGCGGGGCCCCAACGCCGCAGACAAATTTAATGGCTATATAACATGCCGTGGAGCTAGCTGGACGCGAGAACGGACATTAAGACCTCAGAATGACGAGATCACTCCGACGAACGAAGGAAGTCGGATAATTCGTGAATAGCACTAAGAGTTGCTAATAAGCTTACTTCGGGTCAACTCAGCTTAGCCGTCCCTCCGTGGGTAGGCGCAGTAAGAGACACACCGTGCGATGCATTAACTCCGTATCTTGTTTAAACTGGCGTCTGACAAAGGGCTAACAAAGCGGAGATCAAGCACCGCTTTATGGGCCTTGGCTCGAGAAGAATTTTACTTTTAGACAAGCTTTTTAAATTTTATAAGCTCACACTGTTATATTAGGTTCTACAACATGTACGTTTCAGAACATCACTCAACTTTCAGCCAGTATTTGCGTTATGTTTGTGTGGGTGGGTCTTGACATGTCTATCAACAGTTAACGATAACGTTGTCAAAACTGGCTGCAGAATAAAACGCATTGACGCAAAGTCGCAAAACGGTAACCAATACGAGATGCCATTCAGACAATTTCCATGCAGTAAGACCTCAAGGGGCCTTTTCTATGGAAAGGTTTATCATATCTTAAAAGGGGCTAAGTCAGTGATACGGGCGACTGGTCTAACTTCGTGTGCGGTCGACACGGCAGCAGTGCGAATTTAGCATATGTAAAGCTGAGCGCCGATGTAGAACGAAGCCTATCATTAGTCGAACGAGTAATGGGTGGTCATTGGTCAATGGCAATTAGATGAAAGCGACGTGTTTGCACCGATTGACCGCACACTTGACATTTACGTCCTTTGATTTACTCGCAAAAACTAGGACAAAAGACACCAATACACTCAAAATAGGGAAGAGGCCAGTTTTAGGCCCGGGCCGGGGGGACAGGCCCCCAGTTTTGCTCCAGCCCCCCAGTTTCGTGGCCACCCATGATTTTTTTGCAAAGATAACACAAATTTTTGATTTTTTTGTTTTTCCAAATTTTTGAAAAGCGGACAAATTTGCGGCTTCCATTGAACGTCCAAAAACCAAAAGTGCTTCAGCTTCAGGGGGGCTTCGCCCCCTGATCACCTGACCAGGGGCTCTACCCTTGGACCCCGCTGGGGGGCTGTGCCCCTAGACCCCCGTTATAGGCTCGCTTTACCGCGCTCGCCATCAGGCGGGCCGTTTTCCCCAGATATTGCAGGCTAGAACCACCACTGAAAGACGCAAGCTATAGTCACTGGCTATCTAGAACCCGCACAATGCAGAAAATTGAAGTAGTCAGTTCGTCGTCGTCATCATTATCATTATGACGCGAAGCGTTCAGCCGTAGCATCCCGCCGTTGCGATTTGTCGCCAAAACGAGCGATCTTCTGCCACCTGCAGAGCGTCGGTCACTGATATTCCTGTGTCCCGGCAGATCTGATGGATCCAGGTAATGGGAGGTCGACCACGAGCGCGTTTCCAATCAGGAGATGGCCGGGCACCGTCTTGGGCTTCGCAGCAAGTCCGAAGGATCTGGTTTGCTGGAACGTCCTCTGTGAGTCTGGCAACATGACCAAACAGTCCGAGTCTTCGCTTGCGAACGATGGAAGAGACTGCCAGGAGATACGAAATCGTACCATCTGATGTGAAGTATCCGCCGCTGACACCGTGTGTGAAAGGAGTCCAATCGTTTACAATCTGCTTGTGTAAGGGTCCAGGTTTCTGAGCTGTAGAGGAGAACTGCCAGCACGCATGTGGAGTATATACGAATTTTCGTTGGCATGGTGAGATTTGTTTGATTCCACATACGGTCTAGGCGTTTCGTTACTCCATCGGCGAGTCCAGTACGTCGGGTACATTTGGAGCTGGAATTTCTGTTGCTCGTTTGGATGCTGCCCAGATATGTAAAATCTTGTACTGGCTCGACAGTGTTACCGTTGACTACTACAGGGGAAGGTGTCGACCCACAGCCGAGGTTCTGGATCTTCGTTTTGCTCCAGGAAACGTGAAGGCCAAACTTTGAGACTTGAGTGCGTCGTCGGATCCGAAATATTCTGCGAATCACGGGGTCATTGGAAAGCCGACAAAGTACTTTATGTCGCTGTATAGTAATGAAAACTTTATGGCTCTAAAGATTCTACAGATATGGCGACCGAAAAGTACCAAAATTGTAATGTTCTAGCACATCACTGTCGTTTGAGGCTCATCGCTATGGAACCTCTGCGAATATCCACACGAACCTTACTGAAAGTAGAGTTCCTGGGCTACATTTGTGCTGCTGTAGGCCCCTATGGGTTTATTTTCTTCGTGCTTGGCTCCGAAAGATGCATGATTTGCATAGCAAAGTATGTAATGACCGTTCAAGGTCATCCAGGGTCATCACGCTTGTTAAGTGAGGTTATACACTGTGAGACATAAAAACACACCAATTTTTTTTACCATAACTTAAAGAAGAGTTATCCAATTTTAATAATTTTTGGTAAACATGTTTCCGACACAACTGGCCATCAAATAGCCGTTCAGTTTCCTACCTCACCCAACGTCTGCTTTTTGCACTACCTAGGAAAAACAGAATAGACAAAATATGCATTAAAATCAACAAAAAAACTTGATAAAATTTCATCTTTCCAAGTATGTGGCCACCAACAGCCAATCAATTACAAGGTTTGACTGTTGTACAGCAGCACGTCTATTAAATAGGCCTAACATTCAGGAATACTGATGAATTCAAGAAGCAATTGGTGAAGTCTGGATTGGTCTGGAACAGAACGTTATCGACGCTGCTATCAACGAATGCAGAAAGTATCTTTGATCCGAGCCCATGTTCTTGAGCCAACGTTTCAAATATTTTTTTAGGCAGTTAAAAATGGACAATTAGATAAACTATCAGCTAAAACGATGAAAATATAGACAACATGTGTTTTTTGTGTTGTTTTGATTAAGCAATAATGCTAAAGTGGTTAAAATGCAATATTTTGTTCGTTTTCTTTCCCCAAGTAGTGCAGAAAAGACAGTAGGTTAAGTTAAGTTAAAGTTAAGTTAAAAACGAACTTATAAAGCGCCATAAAACTAAACGTGTGTAAAGATACAGAGGCGCTGGAAAGATACAGAGACGCTGGACATTTGGAAACTAAACAGTCGTTTGATGGCCAGTTGTATCAGGAATATTCTTACCAAAACTTATTGCAATTAGATCACTTTTCTTCAAGTTATGATGAAAAAAATTTTGGTGTGTTTTTTTCTGCCTCACAGTGTGTATGCTTATTTCATCATTGGTTACGGTTATCGACAAAAAAGAAACTGCGACTTATGCGTATGGTAACAGAATATTATACATAGGCCTAGCTAATATGAAGACTGTGGGCATACTGACCCACAGACCCAGCAC
>Ga0209671_1009554_pt1 | contig 10168 bp, 4 predicted proteins | sample WorMetHERISLAND2_2_FD_187401 | JGI IMG/M metagenome (GOLD analysis project Ga0209671, IMG submission 187401) | Marine gutless worms symbiont microbial communities from Max Planck institute for Marine Microbiology, Germany - Olavius geniculatus... | ecosystem: Host-associated > Annelida >... | reverse complement strand
TCTTTCACTAATACAGTCTGTCAAACTTGCTGGTGGTGTACATTTTCGATTTGCCATATATGTGGCACGATAAACTGGTGAGTGGGGCTTGGTACGTGAGCGGCTGTTGTCGCAACCCGCATTCCGGGTGCCACCACTGATGCCAGTCTGTTCCCGAATGTGACGCAACTTGCTTGTTTTTTTCTGCTTTGTCTGGTCGTAGTTATTGTGGTTGTGGGTTTTTTTTTTACGTTACTTTGTTTATAAACAGATTTATTTAGCAAAAGCAGACGGTGAAAGTAATAATAGTGTGGCTTGGTAGTCTAGTGGTTAGCGTGTCGGACCCAATGACCGCGAGGTCCTGGGTTCGATCCCTGACCACTGCACTCTTAAGTTACAACCTTGGGCAAGTTGTTCACGCCACAGCCCGTCGGTGCGATGCCCCAGTTTGGGGACCCTGCCGACTAAATATCCAAATCCAAATCCAAAATAATAATAATAATAATAATAGTAATGGTATTAGTAGTAATAAAATGCTCAGAGTAATTTCTAGAATAAATGTAGAAACGTTTATAACAATAATAATAGTAGTATTGGCTTACACAGGGAATAGCACTAAAAGTTTAGTTTTATAGCAGCAGAAACGTTAATGAGATCAGAGACCTCGAAGTGACTGCTACCATATGTTCTGATGAGCAGTTGTATTCTGTCTGTTTCTTGCAGGTGTAAATGCCATTTACAGGGTGACCACTTGTCTCGAAAACCTGGAAATGTCGGAGAATTTTACAGATGTCAGGGAAGTGTCGTAGATTTCAGTATAAATCAGGTATTGTCGGGGAAAAATATTGTCAGGGAAATATTTTTAAAAGCTTGCCTAACAATTGCATCAACATGCTTTTTAGTATCATTCACTTAGACAAGTACTCTATGCCAATTATTTTGTGTTGTTTGTCGTTGAATGCTGCTTACTTAGGCTTTAGTTTTCACATTGTCATTGTCTGTCCAGTGCTATGCATAGCATTGGACAGAGTATAAAATCACCTGAGTGTCCGTGCGTCCAACTTTTGTTAAGCTGTCTTTCTTCCACCTTTCCCTTCCTCTTTCTCTTTCTCTTTTCCTTCTTTCTTCTTTCTTTCTGTGGTCACGTTCATGCGTTTAACATTTGAGGCGCTATATCTTCACAAAGGTGCAAGATGGACGCATGGTTTCTATGGACCACCCATAGGAAGTCGACCCCTGGGAGTCGAATGGTCACGTGACCGATGACGTCACGTGACCCCAAAAAGGTCAAGGTCGTGACCCCATTATCTTTCAGGCGCCATATCTCCGTAACTGCGCCAGATGGACACATGGTCACGAGTCGAATGGTCCGTTTGTAGTAAAGCGCTGGCGACGAATCAAATGGTCACGTGACTGACAATATTTATTGTTTAGTTATATTAACAGCGAAGGACGACAGTAACATTGCTGCTGTACAATTTAAAATTACTTTTTGATTTTTTCCACCAGTCTAAACAGCTCACTGCTTATATTTAGACGGATATATATATTGTGAACTATCGAGGTGCGTTGGACAGACTCCGTATTCGTATGAACATCATCTTGTTGAATATAAACTCGACAGTCTGATCATTGACTTTAGCACTAGTTAGTGGTGCAGGCATAAAATGAGTACCAGTTAAAATGGTCAGGAGAGCCCTTTTTATTCGTCAGGCAAATGTCGAGGAATTTCGTAGTATCTGGAGAGTGGTCACGTGGTCACCCCCCATTTAAACAAGTACTTGTATGATATCGTCCTGTTCTCTATACGCGCTGGATGTTTGACAGTTTTATCCAGTAGTCTCCGATAGTTGTTGAAAAGAGAATGGGGGAGGGTCAGATTCAATGTCTCCGTCTTTGTTGGATATGCTGTTCATTCTGCATGGAAAACTATGATTTATCTCGCCAAAGTTCCATGGATGAAAAAAATACTCGTGCTCGAAAAAAATATATACGGCAGTCAAACTTGAAAAATGGATCCATTTATCAACAGCTATCGTACTATTATAGAAGTTGCACGGTTTTATCTATATATATGTACCGGTTGTAGCCAATGTTTGTAGAACATGGATGTTATTGTTAGTCGGTAGTCTATATCGTTCGAGAGTTCGTCACTTTCGGTTTTAGAATGCCTAAAAATTCGCCAGTTTCATAACATTTTTAAAATTCGTAAAAATTTGTTGGCCATTTTGGAGTTATGGGCCCATTCGGTTGGTTAATCTGGTGCAGCACCGCGACCAATTAACGTGCAACATGCATGAATTAACGTAAACTTGGGACTGTAGATGGCCTAGTTTTTTGTTTTTAAATAATGATTAGGAGATCACTGACGTTTGACTTTGCACCTTTAAAATGCAGTACTATGATGTGTCGGAATGTAAAACAGCAAAATTTGTTGTGTGTTTTGAAATTCGCAACACTTGGCGAATTTTTTTAATTCGTAAAATTCATAAAATACGAATTCTCGGACTATGTTGTAGTCCTTGCAGCTGTTCGGTCGTGATTCATTCTGCAGTTAGTTTGTTACCAATATTATAAATATCAACTCGGTTAACCAGATAACGTCGTTTTTATGGTTGTTACACAGTTACACTGCATGTTCATACACACGGTGGACCATTCTGCTATTTCAGTCTTCCTGTCTTATTGTTAGACGCATTTTATTTGCAATTTTTGCTTAGGCCTACTCTTTCCGTCCTTCTTCTTCTGTTCCAGTTATGTACAGATCCTTTTGCGAGTAATGTCTTACTCCACATGTCAGATGTGCACGAAGTGACGGAAACAACTGCAGAACTCTAAGAACAACAAGAAATCTGAGCTAATGCTCATGAGACGCGCGAGAGCCCATGGCGGTTCCTGTTCGCAGGTAATCTTGGTCTGTCTCCATCCATTTCGTCGCAATTCACTCTTTTGCAGCCACAAATTGCCAAAATCACTTAAAATTAATTTTTTGGGGTTCAAGGTCATTCAAGGTCATCGATGTTGACATTTCTGAGAAGCTTGTCGACAGTGCTTGTTATGATAAGCAGCATGTCTGTGCCTATCTGCAACCATTTTCACTCTAGACAAAACACTTTTTAGACGTACCTGACACGAGCATGCGCAGGCTCTTTTAATGTAGAGGGTCCGGACTTAGACGGCTGAAATCTACATTCAATGCTGAAAATTTCATACGCAGGTTGTCTTGGTCTATCTCCAGCCATTTCACCGCAATCCACTCTTGAAATGCGTGTCGCAGCCCAAAATCGCGAAAAATTAACTACAACCCCTTATTTTGGGAGTTCAAGGTCATTCAAGGTCATCGATGTTGACATTTCTAAGAAGCTCGTTGCCAGTGCTTGTTGGGATAAGCAGCATGTCTGTGCCTATCTGCAACCGTTTTCACGTTAGCTGAGCCAATAGCGGTAGCATAACGTTTTTTTAGAAGGGGTGCCCCTCTTTCGCCCTCTCGTTCGTGGGGACCCCTTTCACGCAGTGGCATGAAATTTTGTCACGAAATACTAGAGACACTAAGCTATCATATAATGAAAACCCGAAGTCTCTTATCTCTACTGGATTTGAAACGGTACCGGGTCGTGACGGACGGACGGACAGACAGAATTACCATAGCTAATACGCGATATAGCTAGCTCTCGCGCGTAAAAATGACATAAGCGTGCAAAAAGTGCTGATAAAAACAGGATGGATCTAACCTGTATCCCGTATCATTTATTATTAAATTAATCGTTATTCGTGTGCCAGTGCAATCGACTTTTGGTTTTATATGAATAAATAAATTGTAATTTCGTCACAACAATTGCATTAACTGACTTTGATTCACTACGCGCATGTGGAGACACCGCAGGGTTTACAAAGAATTGTGAAAATGTTTCCTGATAATTGAACACATTTAAACTGTGAATATTTAATGACTGATAGCAAATGTTAAAGTTTACAGTTTATGTGGCAGTTGGTGCAGTTTAAAAGGGCGTCACTTTTTTGGCCCACCGGGTAGATCGGCTATTAAAACCACATCGTGTTAACGTTGTGTGCAGTTGCTATTGACAGAGATCCACTATGTTCGCGGGGTTTTAAGCGATATGACCAATTAGCCCAACATTTCACTTGCATCTTAATTTCTATCAGTTCTTTGTAACAGATTTTATTCAAAAATAGGTCTTTTTATCGTTTACCACACACTGTAGCAGTAATGTACTACACTGTGTCTCAAAAAGTATCCCCGATATTTTCGACTGTAACTTGAAAAAATTATCAGATTTTGATAATTTTGGTACAAATATTCCTGACACAACTTGTCATCAAATGACCATTCAGTTTCCCATCTCACCCAACGTTTGTTTTTGCACTACCTGGGGAGAGCACAACCAGCGAAATATCACTTTTATCCAATGCGATGCGATTGCTTAATTAACATAATACGTAAAAACACATTTTGTTCACATTTCTGACACTGTGGCTGAAATTTCATTCAGTTGTCTATTTTTCAACTGACTGCGATAAAATTGCTTGAAGTGTTGGCCCACTATGCGAACACAGGCAAGAAGACGCTTTCTCCATTCATTGACAGCAAGATTGATAATGTTCTGCTCCAGACCAATCCAGGCTCTACCAGTCGCTTCTTGACTTTGCAAACATTCTAAACTTCATCTGGGAGACACACTGCTGCAAGACCTGCTTTCGGGGCCGACAAATTAGGATAGATGGAATTTATTGACGTTTTTCATTCATTTTAACACGTATAATGCTTGCTCTGCTTTCCCCAGGTAGTGCAAAAGCAAACGTTGGGTGAGGTGGAAACTAAAACATTTATTTAGTTGCGTCGGAGATATTTCTGCTAAATATTATTAAAATCTGCTAATTTCTATTCAAGTTACGATCGACAATGTTGGGGATTTTTTCAGGTTTTCTTTTATTTTAACACATTTCGCTTGATTTGCTTTCCCTAGGTAGTGCAGAAGCATACATTGGGTGAGGTGCGAAACTGAACGGTTGTTTGATGGCATTTTATGTCAGGAATATTTTACCAAAATTATTAAAATTTTATAATTGGTTTTCAAGTTACAGTCGAAAATGTCAGGAATACTTTTTTGAGACACAGTGTATAGGCTATATTCACTGCAGATAGACCAAGACAAGCTGCATGTGACAGGGGGCAACTGGTCTCCTAACTTTTAGCCTGCCTGCCGGAAAACTTACTTCCGAAGTTTGTGACTGAAAATGCCCCATTTACAGAAATTTGGGGACAAATTGAAAATCGGAGGTTTCAGTGGCTGGAGCATAGACTCGGCAGCGGATCCGATCCAAGATTTGGATTTGTGGGGCTATGTCGAGGGCCGAATGCGCGAGGATAAAGGTCGCACAAAATACACGTCAAAGACAATAGAAACGCGACGACATCAACGAAAGTATGACGCTAATATAAGCCATCGACTCATCGCTGTCTAACTTTAAGCGGAGTTTCCGTCCAAAGTCACGCTCGCAACGTACGCAACGTAACGAATGGAGCTGACGAAACGGACGCAACGATCGCTTCTATCCTGGGGGCATTTGGGCCGTTGCATTTGCTGCGTTTGTTACGAACTTTTTCGCGTTCGCTGCGTACGTTGCGTGCATTCACTGCATTGCATTGCATTGGATGGAAACCCCCGCTTAATAGGGTGTTTACACGATCCAGCAAACTTCCAGCATTAGCATGTGTACATTTATTTTGAATACATTTGCTGGAGATTTGCTGGACGTTTGCTGGATCGTGTAAACACCCCATAAGCCAGCGACACAGACTTGACAGCCGCCGTGCGTCATTGCAGGCCTAGCTTTAGCGGCCGACGAATCTGTTACCGGAAGTAGTGATGTGCCGGGCGAAGTTCTTTAGATACCGATTGAAGCAGGTCGATTTCCGGCCGCCGGCCGCCACATACGAACTGCACAGCTCCATTATAGCGGACATGTGACCCGGCTGCAGACGCTTGTAGACCGCCGGCTTCCTGACATCATCGGTGACGTCACCGGGCATAACGGCTGTAAAAACGTGCCGTCGACAGTAGGGTGCTTCATCGTTGGCAAGTTGCTGAACTCTGATAACCAACAGTACAAACTATAGCCTATCGTTCAACGCTATCCTTGTTTTGCTCGTTCGAATTAAGACTCGACATGTTCTCAGAAACTGTGTAGGCTTAAGTAATTTTTCACCAGTTAAGGTGGCAGCAGTAAGGCAGGAATTCATCGTTGGCGAGCTGGCAGAGGTAGCTACGTACGACGTCACTTCTCGCTCTGTGATTATATGTCTGCCGTGTCGTAGCGACACCTGGTGGACGCCGTGAGCTGTCGAACTGTCTGTCTGTCTCGCTCTTTCCTGCTAGTCTTTCACGGCACCGAACAGGGCTGTTACAGTTTTTCTGCCTGTCGTTCAGTGGTCTTATGACGAGATACCAGCCAAAAGTAGTGTTTCATGGCACCGAGGAGAACTGTGGGAGGATGCCGTCATGTGACGCCTGTGATATAACTTGTTGACAACGTCAGCGTCACAAGGCATTCTTAAGTACTGTTTTGTCGTTCACACTCGCAGACCTTCTTGTCCAACACTGACGCGGGGTTCTAGAAATAGTGTCTATTGTTTAGGCCACGCCAAACTCCTCGATGATGATGACGATAATGATGATAAGTAAAACGCTTTAAAAAATCTCTATTGCGAATCTGACGATGATGATTGTGACGATGACGACGTCATAGCTTGTTGACTACGTCAGCGTCGTGGCTAGATGGTCGTTGTCGTCTGAGGGCGTCGGTAATCATGTCGTCAAGGGGGTCCGGTGCCTCGTCCTCGTGACGGCGCCTGCTCGAAATCTCCACGGAGTCATCTTCATCGTAGTTGTTGTCGCGTGGTCGCTGTAGTACCGGTACTGCTCCTGAGTTTCTCGCTGCTACTGCGTCACTGCCTACGCACAGACACAGCGCATATTTCGCACGTGTATAGGGGGTAGGCCTGGTTAACTCTTAAGCAAAAAAATCTCGCTCCGAGGTGTTGGGGACAGATACGACCGATTTTTCGGCGGAATCAATGTAGGCCTATCGTGTCCCCTGCGTTATTCAACTTGTTTGCAGAGATGAGTATGCGTGAAGCACTAGATGTTTTAAATGGTGGCATTCGAATTAGAGGGAAACTTATGAAATCTTGGATGATATTATGCTGATGACATTGTTCTTATAGCCACCACACTGGGTGACTTGAAAACCCTAGTCCAGAAACTAGTTGAGATGGCAAAAAGACACGACATTCTAATAAAAAATGCTCAGTAAACGAAAGTCATGACTACCACAGCAGAATCGGTTAACATAAAATCATGAATGAAATATTGGAACAGGTTGACTCTTTTGTCTACCTCGGTTCAGCTGTTTCAGCTTGTGGTGATTGTAGGGAAGATCTGAAGTGTCGACTGGGTAAAGCCAGAAATGTCATGTATAAACTTGACAAGCTGTCGAAGGGTAAGAGACTTTCGACAGAAACAAAGAAGAGACCAGAGCTGGGCAAATTACTGGCTAAAAAGTAATTCAATTACAAATTACTAATTACTGACATAAATGTAACTGAAATTAAAGATCACAAATTACTTTGGAATCAGAAGCCAAATTACAAATGACATAATTTCAATTACTTCAATTACAAATTACATGAAATTGCTAATCTTGTTTCCCAATTAGTCTTATAAATGATAACCTAAATACATTCATAGGTCTAGCAAACTATAGCTGCAGTAGTAGGCTTACACTAGTAAAGCAGTCACTATCTATTATTAGACCAAAAAACACCAGGAGCAAGCAACAACACACCACTTGGTAATGTCAACTGTCTACACTATTTACAAGCACAATTTATATTTAAAAATGTAAGTTACATCATGTAAATCACATGAAAGTCTATGTCACTTTAAAGACCTGGAAAAAAAGCAATTGCAGAAATGTTCAGTGACTTGACAACGATCGGCGATGCAGACTGTTCAGTGTTCATTCCACGATTAGCGAAATGAAAAGTCTGCTATCTACAGTCTACACTATTTACAAATCAACTTATGCAGAAAAACAGTTATAACTGAAAATGTAAGTCACATGGCAAAGTGTAGTTAAGTAAGTAAGAAAAATCGGCATGATGCTTAATATGAAACTAACAGATGTTACCACTTGAAACTTTCAAATACATGTAATTGAAAACTGTAATGTAATTTGTAATTACAAATTACATGATCATGTAATTGAATTACAAATTACAAATGTAATTTGTAATTGAATTTCGTAATTGAATTAGTGTAATTTCGTTACTGGCCAGCTCTGGAAGAGACTGATGTCTACCATGGTCTGGCCAGTTGCTGCATGTGAGAGTTGGACGATAAACAAAAAAAAATTGAAAAAGATCCAGTCACTTGAAATGTCAGAATATAGAAAAATCCTTTGTGTCTCATAGGTAGGCTTACAAAAAACGACCATTGACAGTGTCTTAGCAGAGACCGGTAATGATCTTAAACTCGTACTGAACGCCAAGGCTAGAAAGCTAAAGTACTATGATCACATAATGCGCTCAGAAGGAAATAACCTATAAAAAGATGTCATTGTCGGTGCTGTCCCTGGATCAAGATAAAGAGGTCGACCAAGAAGGCGCTGGATGCAAGACGTGGAAGACTGGCTGAAGTTGACTATCAACGATGCTGACAAACTTACTGGAGAAAGAAGTATCTGGAGTAAAGAAGTCCATCGAGCTGCCTACCTGCATTACTTGTGCCGCTGTAGTTTTGTCGAATTGAATCACACGATCGCTGTAGTCCAATCACAAATGAATCACATGATTACAGTGCGATATTTCCGAATTTGAAAAATGAAGATGATAATTTGTATCACGGTTGCGTTATTACTTTATTAAGGCGCGTACATCAGAGCGACGTAAACTGAACATGAAATGAACTGAACTGAACATGACGGATGGCACATGACATGACCTGACCTGACGTGACCTATGGGCAAGCAGCAATGTATTACAGTAGACACTTCTATGCACGTACGCGTCAACCAATGACTACTGGGCTCGCCCTGCTAGTCCACTGGTCAGTTCGTTAAAAAATAAATCCTGCTAGTTCAGTTCAGTTTACGTCCCTCTGATGTACGCGCCTTAATGAAGTAATAACGCAACCGTGATACAAATTATCATCTTCATTTTCCAAACTTGAAAATATCGCACTGTAATCATGTAATTCAATTGCGATTGGACTACAGCGATCGTGTGATTCAATTCGATAAAACTACAGCGGCACAAGTAATGTGCACTGCGTCCGGAAAAAAAGTAACCCCCTAAACATCGTACAATAGAAATGTCAAATCTGAACGAATTCGAACACAAATTTGTGCATTTAATCCTTAATAAATTGTTAAAGCAATCATTAGAATTCATTAAATAATATTATTTCTTAGCGGAGTTATTAATTGTTGAATATCGATAACAAAATATCTCTTTACCAATATGGCGTTATACTGCAGTAGCTCGATCAGATGCAATCAACGTAACCAATAGCGTGAACAAAATGGTATTTTCTGCAAATGGTCGTGTTTTAGTTAAACTTTTTAGGCAAGATAAAAGTTACGGTGCTAAAAAGTTTCCCAGCAAACCGTGTACACTGTCAGCATTTAACAAAATAATGTTGCGTTAAATCCACCCAGACGAACAATTCACGTTTTGGAGTGTCCTCACAAACGCCGCTGTAACTATTGTTTGCGTTGGCGGATTTAGCCGAAATTTTGAACTTTGATTGCCAATAAATGATGCATTGTTGATATAGAATTTTGCCAGCGGATGTTGTTTAATGGAGTTACGCAAAAGTACAATTAAGTGTGCGAAATTTTGTTCAAATTCCTTCAGATGTGACATTTTTATTATCAAATGTCTATGGATTACTTTTTCCGGACACAGTGTATTTTGGTTAACTTTCTTATTAAGATTGTAATTTATTTGATTATTAATTTTATTTGTTGTTAGCAACTAGCTTGTAAAATATCATAAGGTGAGCGCAAACATGGCTTTCTGATGACCAGTTGCACTGCATTACAATATTTTTGTCGTATGGAGCGTAGTAAGAATATAACATTGTATAATTTTTTAAGTGTTTTAAAC
>Ga0209671_1009553_pt1 | contig 10168 bp, 3 predicted proteins | sample WorMetHERISLAND2_2_FD_187401 | JGI IMG/M metagenome (GOLD analysis project Ga0209671, IMG submission 187401) | Marine gutless worms symbiont microbial communities from Max Planck institute for Marine Microbiology, Germany - Olavius geniculatus... | ecosystem: Host-associated > Annelida >... | reverse complement strand
ATGTCAAACTTATTTGCTGCTCTGTATTATACGCTAGTAAAACAATACACTATGAAATAGTGCGTGTACATAGCATCAGCAACTTAGCAAGCAGAGTTTTTCATTGACAAAATGTTTAAAAGTAAACACACTTGCAAAAGTCAGTCAAACAATGTCACAGCTTGTGTTCAAAGTGTCCGCCTTTAGCTGACACACAGCCGCGCAGGCATTTTCGCCATTCGTCCACTGCCTCGTCGATAACGCGCTGTTTCATCGTGGACCACAATTCAACCAAGCGCTGCTTCAGATCGGACACATCAACTATCGGAGACCTGTACACCTGCTCTTGAAAGTAACCCTAGATTTTATAATCGACAGGGTTCAGATCTGGGCTGTTGGGAGGCCACAGATCTGGACCGATGAACCTGAGCGTCTCATGTGCAAGCAGGGCCACTGTGTCTTGTGCTCGGTGTGCCGGTGTGCTGTCCTGCTGGAAGATGAACACTACCCAGTCAACAGTAAGCTGGTTCCCAGCCACAATGATTTCGTAAATGAGTAAATAAATATGCACCCATGTCAATAAATGTCTAGGCTAAAAACGTGCCAAATATTATCCAATTTCGTTTATATTTGACAAAGTTATTACAGAAACAAAACAGTTCCACTTTTTTATGGTTCACAGTGTACATGTTCGGCTAAACAGCAGCCCCACAAAAAGACCCCACAGACCAACTGGCGAAAGAATGTCGGACAGTACTGTAGAGCAGCATTTTTGCCTGCGTGCCACTGCGGTGTTATACACGGCTACAGCGACGATATCCACATATGGGTTCGAGACCAGCATTTTCAAGGCTAAGGCCATTAAGTAAGTAAGTAAGTAAGTAAATTATAATGAGTTTATACAGGGTGTGCCAAAAATGTCGCAACTTTTTTGTCAGAATCTCGTCAAATCTCCACCAAATTTGATAATTTTTGCCACATATATGTCCAAGACGATATAATTATGTGAGGTACACTCATTGTCCATGTCCACCTTACCTAATTTATGTCAACGCACTACCGTGTATACGTGTAAAATGCAGATGCTCCAAACTGTTGCATACTGCCAAGTTGCTGTGCCCGTAAAAGTTCTAACGATATAATTAAGCACAAAATTAACTAAAAAGTAATTTATTTAGCAGAAGTATAAGTTTGTGTATCAACTTGCTTCCAGATTATCAGAATTTATGCCCAAAGTGTACACAATGGCTTATACGTGATGCCACGGCTGATAGCAGCATTAACGATCAACTGATCAAACTGCACAGCACTCATTCATGGATTAGATTTGTTATGAGCTCATCAGTCAGCTTTTGTCACTTGTCTGCTATTTTCAGCGTAAAGTGTTAATTACAACAGAATTATTAAATCATCTAACGCTCTCCGTCGAATTGATAATGAAAAGGGGAGCAATATGATAGGCCTACTGATAATTACTGCGTATGTAACAATCTGGAGCATCTGTGTTTTACACAGTAGCGCGTTGACATAAATTAGGTGAGATGGAAAATAAGTGTATCTAACATAATTCTATCGTTTTGGCCATCCGTGTGCCAAAAATTACCACATTTAGTAAAGAAGTTCTGACAAAACAAGTTGGGACATTTTTTGGCACACCCTGTATATCGTATGCGATCAAAAGCCAGCTTAATCATATTCAAACTGCAATGAAGCACAAAAAATGCCCACGGCCTCAGACAAAGTAAACATAGTTTCAATGTTTCAGACTATAGCCCTATAGACCTAGTTATACTTCTATATAGTTATAGTTATATAATGGACCATCACTAATGACTGCCGCTGATGAATATCCGTCACGTACTCACAGTCACAGTCAGAGGTCGATGACGATGTGACGCTTTCCTACCACTTAATGCACTCCGCCACGGCTACCAAGTTATAATAGGCTACCATCGATGCGTAGGGGCCTATGATAATCCCTTTCCATCCAACTTTCTTCCCTTCGCTTTTCCTCCCTTCCTTTGCTTTAGAAATAAGACCCCTTTTAAATCCTGCAGTTAGGAGGTCTTCCCTAGACCTCCTAGGGAAGCCTTCAAATCTGACATAGGCCTATAATTACAACAATTTTACGTAATTATTTTCCTCAGAATAAACTGAACAAATTTAGTGAAGCTTACAATGAAGGCACATCGCGACCAAATAGACTACAGGCCTAGTTGAGTCTGAGCGGCTGACGAGGTTATTAAAAATTGCGGGTGTCAGCCACTCAATGCGGCACACTGCACAGACTAGGGGCCTATACCAAACCGTCTCTCCGCTGCCAGCTAACCCGTCACATCAGAGGAACGCATCAATGCAGCCAAGGTGTCAAAAGGTCACAACAATCACAGCCTGCGAAGCGCCAGCCAGCGTCACGATCACACGGTGTAGCCAGCTCACCCAGTAACGCTGACCGGCGCCGACAGGGTGCGCCAAAACACGACCTGTTTGAGCGTCGATAACTTTGCAACGGTCAGTGTGGTAGAAAAACGTGCAACGGTATGTGAAAAGTTTCAGAGAATGTTGCACAGAAAAGTGCAGAACTTGCAGAAGCGAAGCATGTTAACATTCTTCGGCTGATTTGCTGAAAACCTTCACCAACCCTGAAATTACGCTGAATTTGACTGCAATGCATAGATTTAATGTGATATTTGAGCACCGATAACTTAGCGACGTTCAGTGGTAAGAAAGCGTGCCATGTGTCTATAATCATCGCAAACTGTTATCAACGCTCCGATCGGCTCAAAGCCTCAAACAGGTCCGCTTTAATTTCTCGGCCCACCCTGACGTATTTCTGCACAGAGTGCTGTGTCGCCGATGGCGTGGTGCTATGACCTCATGACCTGTCGCTGCTGCAGCTGCCAGAATGCACCTCGTAACATTTATGTACATGACATTGTAGCCTACAGTGTATATAGGGTATACACTATACAATGTCACGGCGCTAGCTGCAACTACACTGAAACCGCTACTGTCGTAGCCTGTCATCAGCTATAGCGTCCTTTCCTTTCTACGACTTTCTGCTCCTTTCAGTTCTCCAACTCCACGTCCCACTGAACCCGCTGGGGACTTCTGTCGCCAAAACCCGTGTAACGTGTCGCCCTTAGCAAATTCATGGTTTGGCGTAAAAAAAAACCTAAAAAAATCTGTGCTTCCAGTTTCAGCCGGCAAAAAGTAAAGAAAAGGGTCATCTAATATTACACAACAATGCCGTTTGAAACACAATGACTTGTAACACTAAATAGGCCCAGTAGCCATACTTACTGCAGCATTGCGGACTGGATGCAGACAGTATTTTTCAGAATAACTTTGAAAGGAAACTACACTAATATTTTGAAAGATCCAATAACAAATTTAGAGACACATGTCTTATTCTAAAGATGGACGGAAACCGGAAACACATAAATTATGGGAGTCCTATGCCTCCGCAGAAAAACAATAATAAAGTGAAAACACGCAGAATTCGATAAAGCTCGTACAATAATGTAATGTTTGATGTCTGACATATAGGCCTGTGCAAGGGAACGACGGACGAACCGACAATTTACAATCACACTTAGTAACTGTTAGCAGCGGCATCCTGGCAAAGGAGAGAAGCAATTGCCAACCCTATATAAATTTGTCACTGACGGAAAATATTCTTCTTGTCTGCAAATTGTCGTCCAAATACGCAAAATTTGGCTCTAAAAAGTCTAATTTGAAAAAATGTAGGGAAACAATCGAAAACTCAGTCAAAATCAAAACTCCGAGCAGTGAGCACTCATAATCTCCTCTGGGGGGACGGGAAATTCGCAGTGTCTTGTGAGTAAAACGCAACTTCCTGCACTGCCTACTGCTTGTCGCTGCCTGCTAGTTTCACAATGAAATAAAACTGATCATCAGTATATACACAGGACCTCACGAGTATGCTGGCGACAAACCACTGACATAATAAAGTGCAGGCCTTATACACATGCACCAAGAAGCGGAAAATGTACATCACGAGGAAAACTAGCCAATTATTGCTATGTGTTGCAGCACTTGTTTTTACACACAATCAAATAAGTTCATTAAATACCATTAAACACTGCAATTAATCGTCGTTGTCGTAATAATACGATAATAATACACATATTTGTGATATACAGGGTGGTCCAAAAAAACGGCATAAAGTTAATGACACCATAATTTTGCAACCGTACACCATAGAGTCATGCGGTTTTCAGCAAAATGTTCCGAAAGAAATTCTTTACATGACTAAAGTCAGTATTTGAATACAGCACTTAAATATTCTTTGTTATTGCCGCTGGCAGTTGAACTATGCAAAAACACTATTACCCTCGACAGGCGGTCCATAAAAACGTGCCACTTTTATCTTTTCAATAGCTCCATAAAACATTGACCGATTTTAATAATTTTTGGCATGCGACATTAAAAAGAAACTTGTCGTGAAGGTCTGCAGTTTTCGCCACCTCGCCCTAAGGTTGTCGCTACACTACCTTGTGAAATGCAGAAGTTGTATTTTGACCATTGACAAAAATGAATTCATACTGGGCAGTGCATGCGTCAGCTCAGAAAATTACTGAAACCGTAAAATTATTGAAAATTTGTTGCTTCATCTTTATTTTAAAATTCTAAGTCAACAAACTGAAATGATACATCAACAGCGAGTGGGCTGCTTGAGTCACGCAGTTACTGAACGTGCTGTTGGCAAATGGTGTCAACGTCTACCGCTTGCGTTTGTGCTGCAGGAGGACATTTTGAGCACATGCTAAAATGAAGATGATGTGATGTGATACGTGTAATTTTTTGAGTGATAATAATTGCTTTTAATTGCGTTTGTCGCTATTCAGCTTATAATTTCTGAGCCGACGCATACGCTACCCGATAGGAATTCATTGTTGTCAATTGCCAAACAGCGAGTTTTGCATTTCACACGGTAGTGTAGTGACAACATTAAGGTGAGGTGGCCAAAACTACAGATCTTTGCGTCAAGTTTCTTCTTAATGTCGCATGCCAAAAATTACTGAAATCGGCCAATGTTTCACGGAGCTATTGAAAAAATAATAGTGGCAAGTTTTTATGGACCAAGGTACATTGAAGGTAATTCTGTTTTTCAATAGTTCACTTGCCAGCGGCAAAAGAAAGAATATATAATTGCTGTATGTAAACATTGACTTTGGTCAAGTAAAGAATTTCTTTCAGAACATTTTGCTGAAAACCGCATGACTCTGTGACGTACGGTTGCAAAATTATGGTGCCATAAACTTTGTGCCGTTTTTTTGGACCACCCTGTATATATATAGCCCCAGAGGCACTTGTGCCGTATACACAAAACTGTCCGTCATCATCAAATTTGGAGTTAAAAATGTCGGCAACAGCTAAAACAATATGCAGTCAATTCAGCAATAAATCAATGCAAACAAAAACAAGGATAAGTCCTGTGCCTACTGAAAAGCCTTCAACTTAGCCAACTAATGGTCCCTGACCGAATGCGTGAAACAAAGTTTATTTGCCATAACCACAAGGCACAGTAACGAGCAAAGCCGACAATAAACGGCTTACTCCCAACAATTTCGCGACATTTCCCTATACAGCTTGTGGTCGAAATGGCGTTAACTTATCTCTCAAATATATGGCAAAATGGCATGCCCCTTCGACTACACAACTGATGAACAGTAAACGACAGCAGATCTGCCTGAGTCAGAGATGGGACTATCTGGCCATTTCCCCCAATAAGTTGTAACTAATTAATTAGGATTGCCATTTGCTGCTTTGTAATAAATGGAACTATAATTAGTCTAAGTTGAAAGTAAGTAAAACGGAACACAATCCACTGACAGTATAATCATACCATACTGAAGCTCTCATGGACCAATAATCAGGGTTGTTAATATCGCAGTATTGGTATCGCTACCAATACTATCGGCGATACTTTTTCAGCTACTTTTTGGCAATACTCGATACCAATACTTTTGTCAGCAAGCAGCGCCGCTGCGGCTGCTGCACAACAACGCCCGAGGCACCACATCGCGGGTGTCTGTCCGCACGCACGCAGTTAGGCCTCGGTGCACCGTGCAGGGAGACGTAAACTACATGCGATGGACACACGTGCTGGGGTCCGTCTGCTTCGCGGATGAAAGAACAAGTGTCAAGACTCTCACAACAGACTCACAAACGTCTGCATTGAAAACCGACCACTATAGCTACAGTCCAGTTGACACTCCGCGCTCTTGCTCTGCGGGTGATAGCCCACCCCCTTCCTCGCGCAACGTAATTAGTATAATTACTGCCGTCAACTGTCGACCACGACTCATTGACCATAGCACTATAGGCCTAGAAGTTGTTTATTGCGTCCTATTTAGACTGTTCAATTTTCTAAGGCAAGAAATAGAGATAGAGATTTTTCTCGAGTCTTGAGTCTCATGAGTCTCGTTAAGATCTGTACTTAATTCCATGGTGACAACTAGATTTACTAAATCACTGCATCAGCAAGTGACTAAACATAACATTACCCGAGGTGGATTCACGAATTTTATACAGAGGTGGGCGAACGCAAGCCTATAGCGAGGGTCTGGCAGTGGAGCCCTCCCGTGGCCCCAGTGGTGTCCTGGGGCAGAGCGTCTGGTCAGAAAGAGTTTTCAGCTTTTTGTCACCTGATAAACAAAGGGCAGCCGTCAGTTGTATGGGTGTTACTGCCTATGCGTAGCATTTCTTATTTGGACAACAACTCAACTTAGTTTTATAGCAAGCGTGGCGAGCAAAAAAACTGAGACCACTTTGCTGTCCAAGTTGTTCTACAGAGTTCCACATAGGGGGCTTTAATGAATTTTGTTAACTTGAGGTGGAAAATATGTGGCATGGAAAAATCTAACCCACTGTTGAAGTTGACTACCACACCGACGAAGGAAAAAAGCGCAGCCAGCTGGGCCCCCTCTTAGACGCACCTGTGATTGCGGAATGAGTACAAAAGTATTGCCTGTAAAAGTATTGGTATTGGTATTGTCAATACTTTTCTGCAACAGTATCGGTATTGGTATCGGCAATAGTTTTTGGCCAAAGTATTAATATTGGTATTGCCAATACTTTTCACAAGTATTGTTAACAACCCTGCCAATAATTCACAAAGCTTCCAAAAACTAATCAAAATATATACATATTATTACTATTACTATTTTTTTCCTACAACAAAACATTAGCAATTATGGTTATAAATACCACACAATGATTTGGTCTGCTGAAAATGATAAAAAGTGACAACGCAGGACAAAAATACTCGACAGCAATTAAACAACATTATTCACGGGAATGCAGATTGCAGAATCACAATGCAAAGATATCATCAGTTCATTAAACACTGTACAAAAAAAACAAAATCCAAAAATATTGGTTGGTCGACACAGACATGAATATTCAGTTTCACAAAATAACATCATGCTTATACATAAAATACATAACGCATGCATGCATGCATAAATACGTATGCAAAGATGAGAACTGATCAGTAACAACTAATGATGTATTACACTGCTAACGATGATAACACAACATTAGGGCGCATTCACACTGGGGCATGAGTCCAGGGGCCACATGCTCCAGACTTAATTGGAGAAAGACGTTTAGATAAATTTAGGAAAATAATTATGTAAGAAAACACTAACCTTGTCTTCAGAAAGGAAGCTGTATAATATAATGGATTTATTTTACAAAATGTAGGCATTGTTGCACTTAGTTTAGAAGTCATATATGACGACATATATCAGTTTTGCAAAGATGTTTTTCGAAAGAAGTTCTGAAACAGACGTGCTTACGTCACATTGTCTATATATGCACATCTGATTACAGACATAAGAAAAGAACTTCTTTGCAAATGCAAAAAAGCCATCAAAAATGTGTTAGGAAAGTTACAAGAATGTACATCAATTACTTTTGCAAGGGTTTTACTCAAACAACAACGACAAATTCTGAAAGCTTGTGTGAGCAGCTACATTGTAAGCGCACGTACATAGTCGTGAAAGTGTGAAGGAAGGCGCCATTACACCATCCTTCAGTGAGCAGTTGATGGTAAACTCTGAGTGAATGAGTGATAAAGCTTCTGATTAAGACGCCAAACAGTACACTGTAAAGAAGTGTTCATAGCAACAGAACTGTAACTAGAAATATGGGGCAGAGCCCAACGTGAAGCCGCCCGGCACCGTAAGTCCGATTGGGGGACAGTTAAAGTTGAAATTCCGTTTGCAGCAAAGTCAAGTGGCCCGAAAGCAATTCCATTATACTATACAGCAAGCGCAATGTTGAACTTGGGTGGTTCGAAATGAGACAACAGAACTTTGTTATTTGTGAACCCATGTTCACCAATTTTTTTGCGTTCAATGTGAAATTGATCGTAGTTGAGAACACCATTTTCCTTTTATCGATATCTTTATCCATTTCCGAGATATGTGCGATCAGTCTAAATTTGTTCGAAAATTTGCGCACTGTCAATTTAGGGTAGGTCGAAATAAGCCCATATAACTTATTTGTTAGTGGATAAAAGTTCACATTTTTTTCTGTTCAACGCCGTAGGGACAGTGCTTAATAACGCCGTTTACCGCTTGTCAACATCTCCATCCATTCCAGAGATAATCGCGGTCAAAGTCGAAAGTTGTCCTACATCGCGCTGAATTTTGGACTTTTGCCTTCCCAAATTTTAAGAGGATGGTGCCCCCTCCGCACCCCAAAAAATTGTACCCGGCTTAACACCCTCAGTTAGCGGCACGTAACATGGTAAAGTTTCGTTAGGCTATTTTCTTTAGCTCCAAAGTTATAGAAACTCATACACTACATTTTAAGCCAATTTTTGACCGTTCTTTAAAAAAAATTGCTGGGAGAACCCCCATTCCTGGTGGGGCGTGGGCTAGCAAGACTTGGCAATTCTGTAGCACGTGTAAAAATTTTGGGGGGCAGCACCCTTTAGGGGCCAAAATATGGCATTCTGAAAAAGGCGATTTGGTGGGCAAACATTAGCCTGAGAACGCAATGGAATGTAGACCAAAGTTCACCAAATTTTTTTCCGTCTAATGTGGGACGAAATGCTGTTCGATAATTTAGCTTTTGAATATCTCTATCCATTCCGGAGATATTCGCGCTCAAAGTGGGAAGGAATCCAAAATCGGGCCAAATTCAGCATGTTTTTTGCCTCCCAAATTTTTTTGGAAGCAGACCCCCAAATTTTTTGACAGGCATTTATAAATTGAACATGCTTCCGACCATGTGGCAAAATTTTGCAAAGATCGGCCCATGGACCTCGGGAGATATCGTGTTGAAAAAAAAAACTGTTGTAAAACATAAGGCCTTCCCAACTATCGTTCTGGGCGGCCTAACTAGATGGCACTCGTGAGAGTGCATATTTCCGCCAAGTGAAGTGATTTAAACATTACTACTGTAAAATTTATAAGTTTTCACAGGAGGGCGCCACCGTTCCTACCAGTTGTGTATGACACGTGGAGATGATGACGAGTCATTGTGTACACACACAGACGGACAGAACGACGGACAGCACGACCAATCTCTTAATCTCCTCCAATGTTCACGTTGTTTCATTGGCGGAGATAATGAAACAAAAAAAAAACACACTGAACTGAACTGACGTGCACATCGTACTTCAGTACAGTTTGTTTCTGTCGCTGTGAATACATCTTAAATTGTCAGTCACTCCGCAGGAACTAGTTGACATTTTACACTCAGAGAGTGTTTATACCAGTGGCATCATAACTCTGCCCCTCACCCGCTGATTTTTGGGCTGTCAAAGAACTGTCAGAAAATCTTCTTCTTGTCGAAAAATTTCATCTATTCAGAGCTAAAAACCTCATTTTGGAAAAATCTGGAAGCTCAAAAGAGTTTTGAGCATCCGTAATCTCCTCTGTTGCAAATTTTTAGCTGCCAGAAAATTCCAACTCCCTGCCCCACCCTACTATTTTTAAACGCACGACTTGCTGGTTCATAAAGCCTGATTAAGATGTCAAATACACTGTGTCCCAAAAAAAACATCCCTGACATTTTTGGCTGTAACTTGAAAACCAATTATTAGATTTTGATAATTTTTGGTACGAATATTTCTGACACAACCTGACATCAAATGACCATTCAGTTTCCCACCTCACCCAATGTATGCTTTTGCACTACCTAGGGA
>Ga0209671_1009552_pt1 | contig 10169 bp, 5 predicted proteins | sample WorMetHERISLAND2_2_FD_187401 | JGI IMG/M metagenome (GOLD analysis project Ga0209671, IMG submission 187401) | Marine gutless worms symbiont microbial communities from Max Planck institute for Marine Microbiology, Germany - Olavius geniculatus... | ecosystem: Host-associated > Annelida >... | reverse complement strand
TACCAGTTTGTATTTGCTCATATTGAAAAATGCTGGTATGTCATGCAGACATCATTGATATTTAAAAAAGAGAAAAATGTCCCAAGCCATACAATAACAAGCAGAGATGACTGCAGCATACCGCTGGCATGGCATATGCAAACTTGACCAGATGCTTCTTGAAAAGATCCATATTACGACCAATAATTGCACTGCACAATAGCAACAGCGACGAACAGTAATCAGTTTCTTGCAAAGAAATCTCATTAACATTCTACCCGATACCAGATAACTATTATAATATAAGATAGCTATTACAACAAAATTATGTACACAGAATTGACAGTGATAGCAATGGAAACAATGCTTATTGCATTACAGCACAGAAAGTGTACCTACAAAAAAAATTAATACTGATCTAGCGGTGAAAATTTATTAGCAATTACACATACACTCTACGCAAAAAATTTTTTGAGTATGTGCTGTATAAATTTACACTTTTACTTACTCACTTACTTAATTACTCAGAGAAAAAAATTGCAACTCATCATCTAAAACACCTAAAGCAGTAGTTTTCTCCACAGTTGCTTTTCCTGACTACACTAACAAAATTATATAACTCTACGTTTTTTTTCTACGATAATGAAACTAATCAGACATACATTAAATATGAATACACTCAGTTTTTTTTCTTATAAATTGCCCATTCAGCCTGCTACTGAATTACATGTACATGTACATGCCACATGTAGCTAGTCTTACTAGCTACATGTACAAGCTTTAAATGTTCATCACTAAACAGATAAAGAGAGGTCACGCAAAGAGCACAGAGCATAAGAAACCTTTCTATTGATGTTCCATTCTGTATCATCCACACATCACAGTATGTACGAGCAGCCAATGCCATAGCAACCAGACATATGTACCAGCCCTGGCAACACATCCATACAGATCACTCAAACTATAATATACTTGGACACAACATATGACATCAACCAAGAAATATAACTGACTCTATTCAGTATTTGACAATAATTAAAAATCCCAATGTTCAATGAATGCACTCACAACTGTCTCTGGTGGCTTGCTAGCATAATGGTTTGGGAGTTGGATTTACGCTCGAGAAGTCGTGGATTCGACACAAAGTTGGGTCATTATCAAGTGGTTACTATCTGGACGCATGACTGTCTTTGAACAGGAAAATCATATCATCATATGGGTATAAAACCAATCAGCAAAGACAACTCAGCATCCCATCCCTTCCAGGTAAATAAATCAAGTATCAACCTGTCTGACTAGTATTAAGGCAGGGTCCACATGTCTGCGTCGAATGATCTTATATGGCAGCTGACGTTTCGTAGCTCTGAGATGGGTTACCATTAGAAGCTAAAGAATATAGACAGACTTCGACCTTTCAAGTCTGGCAATGCATACCTCAGCTGTAAACCATCCAGGCATCAGAATCCGCAATATCTTACTCAGCTGTCTGCACACAGAAACAGCATCAACTGCACTTCGTTGCAAGGTAAACCACAACAGCAGAAACATCTTAACAATCATCCTTGTGATAGTGCTGCTTAAATATTCACTGCAAATCTGCAATGCAGCACAAACATGTTATGCAAACTCAAAGTAACTACAGAGATTAACAAGACTGTCAAGTGTCAAGCCTTGCTCAAAGCTAAGCACTGCCCGCAGTTATCATGCACACAATATCGCACAAAAAACCACAATTTGGAGTTCACTCAGGCGCAATAACTAAGAGCAAGTGTATTCTTCTACTTGGACCTAATTTATTAATCACCTTATCATGCATTCTTAATACTTCGCAACAGAATGAACTGACACACTAAATGGAAAGTCTACTATTATGCCAACTAACAGAATATACCATCTTGGCACAGACTTGTGATAAGTTACAATAATGTACATATACAGATAGCAAAACAGTGTGACTACATAACAAACTATTACAAACTCACCTAAAGAAGACAATATCAACAGCAGCTTTCTCCTTCTTCTCTGTCTTGTCCTGTGCGTAAGACAATAGACAACATACAACTGTGATGGTGCGGTCAGGTAGTTAACATTCTGTGTACAATCAATATAGTTGAGACTGGTTATTTATTACCTGCATGGGTGACTGAACATTGTTCTACTGATAAACCATCTTGGTATATAACCAACTGCACACGTCAAGTCAGCCTAGCATCCCACCAGGTACAGTATGTAAACTGAGTACCAGCCCGCCTGCCTGGGGCTAAATGGGTGGGGCACATTCACCTCTGACGGGTGGCAAGTAACAATGATAAGTGCAAACCTACAGCAATCAAGACTAAATAACTACAAATATTCCAAACAAAAAACTTTAACAAAATATAACTCTAAATTGCAGAAACTGCAACAACAGTAACTCCTGCAAAGTCACACAGTTTAAATTGGACCTAGTCGTTCAAATTTATAATTAATATCATTACAAAGATATCCAACAAAAACTTTTTATAATATAATAACTTAAATACAACATATTATGCTGCTGTACCCCGGTAGCAGTAGTTAAATTACTGTAAAACTTCCAATAAAGGCCGGGTCCCCAATAAGTGCTGGGTCTCCATTAAACGCTGGGGAGTTTTGTCAAATGTACAAATAAACGCCGGGTCTCTAATAATCGCCAGGTCTCCAATAAAAGCCGATCCCAAATAGACGTCGGGTACAGTCACAATATACCGGTGTATAGGCCTCTGTTTGGTATTTATTATGAAATCGTAGACCCTACAGAAGTACAGTTAAAAATCAACAAAAATAACAAAAAAACTCTACTCTACTAAAACTGCACAATACGTAGGCCTAATCATGTTAAACATACAATAATTTCCAATAATACTGGTAATCAAACAATGCAAAAAAAAGCCAGTCTGAAATTAGGCCTACCACGTGCATACTTCCGTAATGATAAGAATAAAATCCATCTCTAAATTACACATACTACAAATAAAAAAACCTGTTAGCTTTTTGCTAACATCATGACATTATACTGTACTGCCGGACCGGGTATGTGCATGAGGTCAAAGTTGGAGCTTGGAATAATCGAATAACTTATGGTTGAGACAAACGAGACCAGTCGGAGGAGGTTACTTCACTATGACATGTGAGTGCTGTTAGTGTTCGACAGTATCATAAGTTAGATGCACCAGAACATGCCCAGTGCGCATGGGTCCCATACACGGCGATTGGCAGTCGTTAGCATATTAATGAACATTCGATAGATGTGCAAGAATGAATGCCACTGCCCCGTTGGCAAGATCTAAAGTTGGCCTGCTTCTGGCTATTCATTAATGATAATCATGATGATGATAAAAGTTTGTTGTATATGCATTAATTTTCCTGACAGACATGTACCAGTAATTGACATTTGTGCAAGATACAAATAAACGACGGGTCTCCAATAAGCACCGGGTCTCTATTAAACGCCAGGGGGTTTTTGTCAAATGTCAAATGTCAAATGCCGGAGGCATTTATTAGAAGTTTTACGGTACTATCACACACATCCACATCCACAAAGTAGAACAAAACAAGCCGATTTTGACACTGCATGCATCGAAAGACTCATTTAAAAAGTTGATTAAACTGATTATAACTAGCTAGCTACATATAACTATTGTACCAGAACAGAATTATACTCACTTCCTTTATCACGATTGATATTTCATCTTGAAAAGTTTTGAATCTTGCCCTGAAACAGCAAACGTCATATGTTCAAACTACTGCCATTATCTCATCGACCGCGAGTTGTCAGTGGCACATATTCAAAACTGGCACATGCTTTTTTACAATTTTAAGTCATTAGCAAAAACTGCAGAATGCCAAGGCTGATGGCACATGACCCAAGTTCTCCACACAAAAATGGTACAGAAATCTGGCACCAGAAACTTACATTGTGCACATCAAACACTTGAAAAAAAACCTGACACCAGAAACAGGACATCTCCAATCTCAGAAAGTGTATTATGCTGGGCAAAACGCCGAAAATTTGCATATTAATTAGAGCTGTCAAATTAACGCATTAATTCATGCAATGCATTAATAAATTAACACATTAATGGGTTAATAAATTAACGAGCATTAAAAAATTAATGTGCATTATAATAATTAACGCACATATGTAAATTTATGCTAATTTACTATATTCTGTTAAGCAAAAGTTCCAATGTAACATTAAACTGCAGTTATTTTACAATCAAATGAATTCAAGTAACTAAACTGTAGTTGCCGTTCTATCACTACTGTAAATAAATAATTATTTTTATGACAGGCTAATAGATTTGTATGCTAGCTATGACAGCAGTTATTGTTGATTATACGTTCAAAATGTGTTTTTACTTTCTATATTCTGCAGGCAGAGCCCCCCAAACATTGCGGAACAGAGGGTAACTTACCCCCTCTACTCTCCCTCTCGACGGGCTGCGTTAATAACGCGTTAATTAATGCATTAAAAAAATTAATGCAGTGTGTTGATACATTTAAAAAATTAATGCTTCGACAGCTCTAATTTAAATGGAATCCAATCTCGGCAGTCCATCATAGATTAGATTTTTGTATATATAGGTTTATGTATCATAGGCAAATTTTTTAAAACTTTACATGCAACTGACACACCTATGTCATTAATATAAATTAAGAACAAAATTGGAACTAATACCGAACCTTGTAGAACTCCACTTAAAACATCTTTCCAACTGGAACACTGACCATTCAATGTAACTCTTTGCTTCCGACCAGATAGCCAATTTTCTATCCACAGTAACAACTCACCCCTAATACCATGTGCAGCTACCTTATGTAGTAATCGCTTATGCGGAACCTTATCGAAAGCTTTTTGAAAGTCTAAGAAGTTGGATCGTGTCATCGTGTGCCATGGGCCTAACATACTAGCAAAGCCGGCATACACATACACATACAACTACGGCTCAAGAAAAAACTGGCAACTTGTAAAACCTGCGCTTTTGGTTAGCACTAGCTTTTCTCGCAAGTGTCCAGATTACGGCTACTGCGACAACAGCAGACGCCGAATTCTTCGCCGTTGCTAGTTCATACAATTTACTTAGCACAGCCATGTTTTGATATTTGTACGATCACCTTATCCGTACTTAGTAAGTAAGTAAGTAAGTAAATGATTTATAAAGCGCCAAAGTCTCAGAAAGAATCAGGGCGCATAGGATGATGGACGCTAGGTGGCAGAAAAGGCTGACTGAAAGTAGTGGGTCTTTAAGTGACAGTATAGGGTGATTGACAGGTGCTCAAAAACGTTTTTAGCCAAACTTTCGTCAAAACTGGCTCCAAAAGTAGCCAAAATTCCCTATGATGATCAACCCGCCAAAAAATCCGCACATGCCGCTCAGAAGTAGCCGAGAAACTAGCCACCCGCCAAAACACAAAATTTCCCGCCAATGCTAAGCCCAATTTGGCGGAAAAACTGTGCAACTGGCAACACTCAGAAGATGTGACCGAATGTGATATGAAAATGTCAGTATGGATAAAGAATGGTTCATGTGTTCTATGCAGCAAATTGTGTCGGAAGTTGAGCTGTCGAAGAACGTCGTTGAGGCGACAAGTCGACCGAGATTGTTCGAACGACTTGAGAAGATTCAGCAGCAACTAACGATATGTGAGAAGGCGCTCGCAGAGTATCTAGAAACGAAGCGACTGGCATTCCCGCGCTTCTACTTCGTGTCTTCTGTTGACCTGCTTGACATATTGTCCACAGGAACTAACCCGTCAGTCGTAAGTGTCACAATCTGCTTCATCTTCCAGAACTGAGTGATAAACTCACTTTAGTCAAGCATGAAATAATTGTGATTTTTGCAGTGACAGATACAGTTTTTTTTGTGAATGCAGTTTATCATGACATTGTAGCTAATGGTTTGCTGAAGTGAATGCATTTTGTCCATCTGTCGTTCGTAGGTTGCTAAGCACTTGACGAAACTGTTTGATAGCATGGCAAAGCTCAGGTTTCGTCAGGAGGACGGCCATGACACAAAGATCGCGCTGCATATGAGCAGTAAAGATGGCGAGGAGGTGAAACTGTCAAAGCCCTGTGATTGCGACGGACAGGTAGGTCGTCTATCATTTATAGACCTATTACATTGCCGTCATATTGTGCGGTCTTCTTTTTCACTTTTGCACTTTTAATCTGAAAATTAGTGCACAAATTACTCTTTACTGCGTTTACACGAGAAAGCATACATGAAGCACGCATGAAGCAAACTTAGAGCACACGTCGTGCACGAGTACAATGAATACGTGTGCTTCATTTGTGCTTCATGCGTGCTTCCTCGTGTAAACGGGGTATTAGCCTGGCCAACGTTTAGGGCCTACGTCAGTTTCGGTTTTCCGGCTACTCTTTGTTTTCGAGTCAGGAGCCCGTTCGTGAAAAACAGAAGAGCGGACGGACGGACGGACGGACGAGACGCGTAATGCGGACAGTTAGGACAACAGTGGCAGCACTTAAATATTTGGCGATCAACTGGCATTCGGGGGTACGTGGAGTAACTGCAGAAAAAGTAGGGGCGTAGGCTGGTCATATTTGTAACAACAACGCCTTACTGTCGTAGGGAATGTACGGCGCGATGTGTTTGTTTTGTCAATCGTGTTTTGGGTGACTTTTCGCGTTACGCTGCTGATAAACAAAAGTAACTGAATTCAGAGGCCGCGGGCGGTATATTTCAGTCAAAATTTGGGGTGCTTTTCGTAGTACAATAGGTCATCGACTATGAGGCTCTGAGTAGCAAACATTAAGCTGATTATTCATGTCATTATTTAGCCCTACCTATATGGCCACGATACATCAGCGGTGTGTGGCTTGGTAATGTAACGGTACTCTGAGGTTGCAGGTTCGACTCCAAGCCTTGGGCAAGTTGTTCACACACATGTGCCTCTGTTCACCAAGCAGTACAAACTGGTACTGGCTTCACTGCCGGGAAGGTTACGAAGTAATATGCGGAGGTCTGGTCCTCCTCCCATATATAAGGCAGGGACGGGTTCACCTGTATCACCTGTATCTGCGTGATTCCATACGGCAGGTGAGGCGTCTGCGGCACACTGCCGGCTCGGAGTCTTGGAAAAGGAGATGAGCACCGCTTGCATCGGTCACAGAGCTGTGAGAGGGCCTGTTGACTATCGGCGAGTGTTACAGACAGACGCGGAGAACTTAAGATGGCATCGTCGCGTAAAGCGTAGTTGTTCTGCTCGTGCAAACGTACGAGAACTGTGGCAGCATGATTCGCTGCTGTTGTTGGTCTGTCGCTGTAGGTGGAAATCTGGTTGAATCGTCTGCTGGACAACATGAAGGAGACGGTGCGGGTTGAAATGAAGGAGGCGGTCGTTTCATACGAGGAAAAGCCGCGTGAGGTCTGGGTCTTCGAGCCGCCCGCCCAAGTCGCGCTCTGCGCCGTCCAGATCTGGTGGACCGTTGAAACCAACCTCGCTTTCCTACGACTCGAAGAAGGCTTCGAAAATTCCCTCAAGGACTTCAACAAAAAACAGGCGCGTGCGCTTTACTGCTGTTATTAACCTAATGTGGAGCTGGCGTGTTTACATCTAACTAGTTAACGCTTGCAACCAAGGGTTAAAGTGTAGCCTAATTTCGAAGGAGCGCGACGTGTTAAATGCGGTTAACAGTGAAACGGCCCATGTTGGTTGGACGAACCTGACAGCCGTTTAAATCTGAGAGCTTATTGAAGTTCATAATGTTCAAGTGTACACTGTAAAACCTGTATTATTGGGCCGATGATTGTGTTTTGTTGTTGCTTACTTGCTGGATTTGCGGCCCAGGTACTAAGAACTTGTGTTCCGTCGGAGAAAGAGCTGATCTCTTGTCGTAAAACGGTTAAACTGAATTGATGAAGTCGACTCTTGCAGTCAAAGAGCTGGATTGCGACAATACTGAAATATACAACTAGAAATTTGGGGCAAAGCCCAACGTGAGTCCGCCCGGAGCCCTTAATCCGATTAGGGGGAAAATTTAAGGTGTCAAAATTTCTCTCTTAGCAATGTCACGTGGTCCGAACGCAAATGCATTGGCATACGTGGAACACGCAATGTCTGACTTAGGATGGGTCAACATGCGCGCCTATAACTTTTTTGTTAGTCGACCAAAGGTTACTAATTTTTTGCCAAACAGGGATCGCCCTCAATAAATTTTGTTTTTGATTTTCGATATCTTGATCGGTTTCTAAGATATTTGCGGTCAAAGTCGAAAGTTGTGCGAAATTGCGCCACATTTTGAGGTTTTTGCCTTCTCAATTTTTTGGGGGTGCGGGCCTTCCGAAAATTTGTAGATTAGTTATCGTGCTTACCATATGACACGTCATACGGCAAAGTTTCGTGGTCTTATTCCCTCTACACCCAAAGTTATAAGCGCAAATATGCCAAATTTTAGGCCAATTTTTGACTCCTTTTTGTAAAAAAATTGTAAGGAGGACCCCCGTCCCAGTTGTGGTGTGCGCTAGTAAACGTTGGTCATTCTATAGCGCGTGTAAAAATGTATTTGCTTGATTTTGAATATCTTCATCCATTCCGGAGATATTCGTCGCCGAACTTTAAAGTCATCAGAAGTCGAACCAAATTTTTTTGCGTGTTTTAGACCCTAAACTTTTTGGTGAGGGACCCTCAAATATTTAGACCAAATGTTAAAGCACAACCTACTGCAGACCATGGTGCAAAATTTCCCGGCGATCGGCCTCGGAGCTCGGAGATTTCGTGGCGAAAAAATAAATAAATAAAACATCTGCGGTAAAACATACGTCCGCTCCGAAAACTATCGCTTCCGGGCGGACTAACGAATGTAAAGTCATATAAAAATACACGTTCTTATAAAAACGCAATGGTTGAAAAACGTATAGAACGTTACATAAAACGTTATCGGTAAACTGGAGTTTCGACGCAATCTGGCAGTATGTGGATAGAAATCTGCGGAAGCACTGCAGTGCGGATCATTGTCAAGCCCGCTAACAGCGTTCCCGCACATTCTCGGCGCACTTTGATGTTCGTTAAAGACGGTGGCGTGCGGCGTTGGTTGCAGATAGCGCAGTTGAACGCGCTGATCGTGCTGCTGATCGGTAAACTGTCTGGCGGTGACCGGCAGAAGATCATGACCATCTGTACGATCGAGGTACACAACCGGGACGTGGTGGGCAAACTGATCGCACAGAAGGTGGAAAACTCGCAGGCGTTCACGTGGCTATCACAGCTACGTCATCGCTGGGACGATCGTGAGCAGGACTGCTTCGCTAACATATGTGACGCTCAGTTCCGATACTCACACGAATACCTCGGCAACACGCCACGTCTTGTTATCACGCCGCTTACCGACAGGTAGCCTAAACAATGCAGACAATATACCGCCGTATTGGCTCAATATTGGCTCAACAGTCAGCCATTTTACGCGCTGAACAGTGGTTATACGTTGGCGGTAGCCGCTGTACTGGTGTGTCAATGGGTGCTTATAATACACCAAAAAATTAGACTAAAACTCGCGTGCCGTTTGTGCCGTTTTGTGTAAGGTAGTTTAAAAAGCTAAAATCTAAAAGCATTTACTGACTAGGCTAGGTTTGTGCAATGCTGCAGGCGTCGCGTGATGTGTGCAGGTGCTACATAACGTTGACACAGTCTCTGCACCTGACAATGAGCGGTGCTCCGGCTGGACCTGCGGGCACTGGCAAGACGGAGACCACCAAGGACCTCGGACGAGCTCTGGGCATCATGGTCTACGTCTTTAACTGCTCTGAACAGATGGACTACAAGGTCACTAGCAGCTGCTGAATCTGCTACATCGTCGTCTTCACCATCACCGTCGTTATTTATTACATCATTAAAACATGCAGACAGTTACACCAGTCAATCAGTCCGAAAATAGCCGTTAACAAAAATAGCCAGTGCTTTGCAACTTTAAAGATAAAAACCAATTACACAAAATTAAAAATAATAAATGTACAAAACATTAGTTTATACACTTGTTAAGGGCAACATTTAAGCACTTGCACATCGAAAACAGCAAAAATTACAAAAGGTGATATTGCCCGCATCACACTGACTGTGTGTCAATGTGCTGCTGAATAATATCACCTTTTGTAATTTTTGCTGTTTTCGATGTACAAGTCCTTAAATGTTGCCGTTAACAAGTGTATAAACTA
>Ga0209671_1009550_pt1 | contig 10170 bp, 8 predicted proteins | sample WorMetHERISLAND2_2_FD_187401 | JGI IMG/M metagenome (GOLD analysis project Ga0209671, IMG submission 187401) | Marine gutless worms symbiont microbial communities from Max Planck institute for Marine Microbiology, Germany - Olavius geniculatus... | ecosystem: Host-associated > Annelida >... | reverse complement strand
AAAGCTGCGGTGGCGCGCCGGAGGGATGCACTGCAAGAAACAGGATGAAAAACACCTGCGTCGAATGGTTTGTTGTTCAGCAGCACGCCATTCGTGGCTACTGTGTTTTCACGTCGTCTCAAAGTGAGCTGCTCGACATTGCTCTCATTTTGGCGCTGTCGGATTTCCTGTCGACGGCCGTCAGCAGTGGCGTAGGGTGTTGACGTTTTATTTCAGCAGCATAAAATTGCACATGTGATTTGGCATGAGTCTATTTGCCAAAGTAAAACGACATTTGTAGCCGCTAGACGCGTCTTCTGGGCTCGTAAAGCTCAAATTCCATTACGCCATGTCGAGATGGTTTGAGTCCGCGACTTTCGTGATTTGTGTCCTCGACTTTCCCCGAAGGGGCTTGCTACCCTTTCTCCAAAACTCTTCCTCGCTTTCGTTCCAAAATTTCGGCTCTTCGGACTTCAAACGTGCACTCCGAAGACTAATTCCTGACTATGCCATTGGTCGTCAGCCGATGTTCGCTAAAGTAGTGGCTGAAAGAACCAGACGGATTGACGCATTTGTTCGGATACTTGCTAATCCGTGTAAGCAGATTATCGTCATGCACGGAACAGATGCGATAAATTGTTTATGCATCTTCACGAACATCCGCCATGTTGAAATCAGCGTTAGGCCTATCGATTTTTTCGGCGAGATACGGCAGGTAATGTGCAGATTTTGATTTTAGAATCAGTAGTGATTATGATCGGCCTATATGACGTTTTTGACGCGCTACAGCTATGCTGTAGCTTATGGTAGGGTTGTCGTCTGTCAATCGTCTGTCCGGCTGTATGTAACGGATGTATTGTGGCTAAGGGATAAGTCCTATGAAAGAAATTTTTGCACAAATAATTACCCCTGTATCAATGGTTTTCCCGTACAAAATTTGGGGATACAGTGCAAGCAGCACATTTTCAAATTTGGGGTTGAATGGAAAAGTAAGAAAAATCAGCGTTTTCAATGCAAAACTGGCCATATCTCGGAAACGGCGAGAGATAGGGCCAAGGTTACTATTAACCACTAATAAGAAGTGGCATAGGTCTACGCCCTTTCAGATGAGATAAAAAATCATAGACCTTTGATAAGTTTAAAGGTCAGTACTGCAACAGAAACTGTGTAGGCTGTAGCGCGTCTTCCCTAGCGACAGCTGGGTTTTCTTGTATTCATTTGTATTCGCTTCGCTTTCACGTAGTAATGTTGCTTAAGCCTCATCATTCTTGCGGTTACAGCTGAAAATCGTAAACTTGTTTTACGTCACGCCTATTTAACGTGTTTGCTTAAAGAAGACCGTATAGCGATTAGTCAAACGGACAGCCCGCAACGGCCCTCGCAGCTTCGCCGTCGCAGGACCGTCCACATGAAACTCTCTACTGGCATCGCTACGCAACTGCTAACTTCCGTCGTCATAACGTCGTGAATTAAAAACAAAACTGTTCTCCAGTCTCTACAGTGATATCATTAGCACGCGCTCGTGACTGTTTATAACCTGGTCAACTCATCATTATTCATCACTGTCACAGCTGCGTCTCATACATTTTGCCAACTTCATCCTAATCAAACTGGTTCACATTCACCTCATTTTGCACGCCGATTTATCTTCTTCCTGTTCCACTGCTGTCATCGGCAGTCAATCCATTACTTTTTCACTCCAGCCTCAAAGCATGCACATGTAGAACATTTTTCCAACTAGGTCTACATGTCGTCGTTGTCTGCTGTTTTGTCTTCTGCGGCATACAAGAAAAAGGCTACTCGTCGGCTTTGTGGGTGGTCGATATATCGCGCGTCAACACGCCAATCTCCACTCGTCCGCTACGGAAGAATAACACCGGATAAGCAATTGTGCGACGGATCGGCTCGATGTGCTTGCTGTTCAGGCGAAACAGCGCTCAACGATAGTTTTTTTTGTATGCGACCCTCCTATTACAGGAGCCATTGAAAACTGCATTCACTAGTCCGCCGTCTGTCCGTCTGTTTGAATGAATGAATGAATGACTGGTTTAATGAGACGCATTAAACGTGCATCAAACACTGCTATGAGCAATACAAATTTATAACACTACAAGAATACACCGAGAAACAAACACTGAATATAAACTCAACTACACTACATTACACTCAATTTAACATGTGCCTGTTGACAAATGTAGTCTAGAAACTGTGAAATTTACATTGTAGTAAAATAACAAGTAACACTCAGGTAATAAAACCAAACTAAGATTGCCTACACATACTAAAGTAAACTAAATAAAGTCAAGAATTGTAACTCTGAAAGCAAGAATTTCAAAAAAAGTTCAAAGTTAGAAAGCATTTTTGTAAAACGTGTACGAGGTGGTGCAGTTTTAGATCATTACAGATAGACTAAGCAGGGTACGAAACCAAAAAATATAATTTAGATACACACATTAAACTGAGATAATGATCGCATGAAATGTAAGTTCAACAACGTCGATGTAATATTGTTTAATATTTGTTATTCGACCTGTTATTCGACCATGCAATATACTGTGTTCTCAAAATCTCTGGATGTGGATAAGTATTGTCTATTTATTTAGCCTTTTGTTAATAAACAAACGATCTTGTTTTATTTCCTCTACTACCACGCTGTTATTTTTTTTCCAGAACTGCCTGAACTGAGCGGAATTTCAGACGATAGTGTTGTGGTAAATTTGATACGTCTAATTCATGTGTAGCGAATCATAATGGATTATTGCTGAGCATAAGATAAAATGGGGATATGCTTCTTGCTTCTATACATCCACCGACTTTATGGACTTTATGTCAACACAGAGTTCAAAACATCATCATGTCTTTTGTACACTGACCACTTACAGTGTTATGCACGCTGTACGCCGAAAATCAATGGAGTCGATGACTTTTTTCACTGAAACAAACTACAACGTGCACTGAAGGCTGCTGTTCGGGTTATCTGAGGCACCACAAAAGTTCGACGGCGGCTTGTCTTGTGTGTAATTGCACAACGATCTGCACCAACTTGACGTTCTGACGTTCTCATCTACAGTGACTGCAGTCCGTCGCACTTCCAATTTCAGCTCGGTGTGACTGTACGCGCAAAGATGGAACACACAGCGTTCGCCGACTGCATGTAAGTGAAGATCTTTCGCTTACCCCTGCACAACAAACGAATGTAAATGTCCGAATCATGTACGAGGGTATACGAAGCAAGCCGTTCGTCAGACTGGTGGAAGACGAAGCAGTACCGAACCTGAGACACGTCTACACTGCCAGAAGCCTTGTTCTGGCCAAATTCTCCCATATAAAAGTTTCAGTTTTCAATGCCGAGAAGGAGAGTCAGATTTTGACAACGGAGACAGAGCTTGAAAAGCTGCATGCGGTTCAAGTAATGGATGAAGTGCCGACCGAAGCTTCCTCTTCGGTGCGGCCCCAAGATATCACGAACGAAGAAAAGGAGGCCATTGACAAGATGATGATGAAGTTACCCGTAGACATGACGAACGAACAGCGGTAACGGGTGAAAGGCATAGTTTCATTCACTTGCTTAATTAACTCAAAATCCGATGAAACACGTTCGGGTGTCCCACGAGATTTACGCCTCGCAGTTGAACTGGCTTGAATTAGTAATGCTGCCGAGCTAACACCGCAAAGTAATCGAGAAAGTGCGGTGTTGTAATTTCCTTCAATAATGCAAGGTAAAATGGGGATATGCTTCTTGCTTCTATACATCCACCGTGCACGTCTGCGCGTCGATCAAGTCCGCTGATTCTTGCTTTCTCCTTGACATGCTTTGCACCGATCTCTGGCGACCACATCGCAGCTGCTTGCACTGTCATACTAGTTGAGCGATTGTGATCAAGTTGTGATCTTCGTGGCGACTTACGGGTCACAGGATGCAATTTATTTGTAACAGTGCAGGTATATACGAAAGCAATTCACAAATAACGCATTTTCGGCAAACATTTACACGAATACTCTGTTTCAATACTCTGCTCTGTTCGCTATAATTAGTATGAAAGCTAGAGATGCATCAGTCATCAAATAAACGGACGAAAGTTATATTTCGATTGTTTTGCCCTACATCGGCAAAAGAACAAAGCTTTGTTTCGATAGCTAGTCTGTCAGTCAACTTCAGGTGATTACAAAACGGTGTAAGCAACTCGCAGACAATACGCAGATGAGCAAATGATAATGTAAAATGACATTGTACTTTGAAAATGACAACATTCTTTCAAGGCTGAGAAAAAAAACAACTTCTTGTCGCATCGTTTTCTATAAATTATTGCAAAACCATTTTTCAGTTTTTTTAAATTTTAAAACCAATTTCCTAAACCTGCATTTTTCGCTCCACACAAATGCGTCTGTGCGTTGGAATATGACGATCTCCGCACTTATCGTGATGTAGAATTTTTAGTCCCGATACGTTTATTTCGTTTACTCGATACTCCAACTAGCACTATGAACACTACAGTTTGCATAACTCGCTATTTCGTGTGACCAGCGACCGACAAATCACAGATCATGCATTACAAGGAGAACGCGTGCCGTAGTCCACTGATCTGTTTCTATAAGTCTGGTAATTATTAACTTTGTCTGCAGCGACGTGATCGACAGATGCAGTATTAGACGGCGTGATGCGTATGGGCACTATCTGACAAGCTCAAACAGATCGCGTTTGCTATTTGTTAGCATCCGAAGCAGGAAATTCCTGTTCTGCAGCAGTTTCAGTTTCGGTCGGTCGGCTATAATAAAGCACGTATGAAAGAAGTATTAGGAGCTGACGTACGGCAGGTTGAAGCTGATGAACGACACTTCTCGTTGTCACTGAAGCTCAGGTTGCAGCTGCTGACTGCGTGCTAGGCATGCAGTGCTGCAGCATGCTTGCGATAGGCTCAGCAGTGAGGCAGCAAGCAACTAGACGCGCCTTGCTCTCAGGCGCTACGAGCCGCAGCAGCAGCAGCTATGCACGCTCACGCACGCCTACACTCTCCCTAACGGCGCCAAATGGCTGAGAACCAGCGTGAGCGATTGCAGCCGCTGTTTCAAACTGAAGCAACGAAACTAGCGCAACGATACTACATGCTTCGCCACGGGATCCGGTCCGGCATCGTCGTAGTAACTTAAAAATAATATGATAGGATCCGTCGTCAGTAGTATCTGTAGTCGGCGATGAATAAGTTGTTTCGTAAGACTCGCAGCCAGTTGCGAGGACTAGGACAGACGGACGATCAGTCGGAGTCAGGCGATGATGCTGCCAAGTTGAAGACGACGGAAGCCGCCAGCCAGCCTCAGCAGTCCGGCGTCACAGGGACGATGACTGCAGGCGACATGTCTGACGTCGTCGTCCTGCGGCTTGAAGTCCCAACTGTACCGAAGCTGCGCTCGTCGAGCATCGACGCCAGCTACTTACACCAAGGAGAGATGAACGACGCTGAGGTTTCAACAAGCCGCGCCAGTATCTCGCCAGCAGGGTCGGATGTGTCGTTGGCAGACCGCGACCAGGGCGCTGCCACGTCGACCACCACGTCGTCGCTGCTACGAGTTGATCTACCGAAGTGTTTCCGGCGCAGATCGCTTGAGGTGGCGCGACTGTGCATCCACTGTGTTCACCTCGAGGCGTTGGCGGCGTCGGCGAGTGGACGTGACGACAGCTCGGGTATGTCGTCGCCGTTCTTTGGCGCTGCGGCGGGTGACACGGTGTGGTCTGACTCACGCTGTAGCACACCGTCTGACGCAGATTCCTCGTCAAACGATGACGACTGCCCCGCGGCGACTGACGACATTGCGCCGGCGCTCAACGTGGCCGCCGCGTTCGACATATCATCGCAGATAGACGCCACACCATCGCGCACTCTGCTCTGGAGTCAGCAGCAGCAGCACACGTTCTATCTGACGTCACCCGACTCACACAGACAGCCAGTCGTGACGGATGCCTGCGCTGAGACGGACTCCGTGAACGAGCGTGTGTCATCGAACGGTGGCTCAAACCGTAGCAGTGTTGGCAGCGGGGACGGCAACACGGCCGGCGGTGCTGGCAACGACTGGAAAGAGATTGTGACGCTGCAAGTACCGCTCATCAAACCACGCTCGTCATCACTCGACGTTACTTACTACGCGTCGACATTGCGCCCTCCTGGTGACGACAACGCTGACGACGACCGACGCTGCTCGTGCGAGAACCTGACTTTACCAGACGCCGCCAAACACAGATCCACGTCGGTGGATGTCAATCTGCCCACAGATGCATCGGGTGGATCGTACCGTGCCATTACCTGCTACACTGCAGACAACAATAAGTACGTACGTTTACATCCAGTATTTGGACACTGCTGTAGTGCACTGCTAATTTGTGTTTACCTGTTCCTGCTTCGGTACCATCCATTTGTACACCGTGCGCATCATTAAACAGATCGCAATCAACTGGTTTAGTGGCTGCAGCTGGTCCGGCAAGCGTAAACAACTACAACGTCTGTGAACATTATGCAGACGGCGCACTTGTTGCTGTTGCTGCTGCGTCCGTGCAATTAGACATCTTGACGTCGTCAGATGGAGTTTCTGCCTGAATTCGTTATGAGCTTTGTTCCGGATGGTTGTCATCAATGTTTTTCACCTCCTCGATAGTATGAGGACGAAATTAGTGTACGCGACTTATTTCACAAAAAAGTAGAATCTATAGATTCTATGCCTTTCAATTTTTTCAATTTCGGTAAATTCACTCATTCACTTTTTCATCGAATCCGCCTAATGGCAGCACAATTACATAATACAATACAATAAACATAAAAATAACGCTAAGATAGAGTTAAAACATACAATTATAAAACGTAAAAAATAAAATGACTACTAGAAATTTGGGGCGAAGCCCAACGTGAGTCCGCCCGACGCTCTAAGTCCGATTGGGGGGAAGTTAGGGGTGGGGGTAAAATTTCCCCTGCACCAAAGTCACGTGCCCCGAACTCAAATGCATTGACATACGCCGAACGCGGATTGTCGACTTAGGGTATATATAACAACATGAGCGCTTATAACTTTGTTCGTAGTGGACCGAAGTTCACCAAATTTTTTTGTTCAACGCCGAAAGGATCGTTCGCGTCAACGCCGTTTATACTTTGCCGCTATCTTCAGCGATTCCAAAGACATTTGCGTTCAAACTTAAAAGTTGTCGTAAGTTGCACCGATTTTTGAACGTTGCCCTCCCAAATTTTAAGTGGGGCGGTGCCCCCAAATGTTGTACTTGCGCTAACACCCCAACCTAGAGGCACGTCAAGTGCCAAAGTTTCGTGGGCCTACACCCCTTAACTCCGAAGTTATAAGCGCTCCTTTACTACATTTTAAGCCAATTTTCGACCCCCCTTTGAAACAAATTGTAAGGGGCCCTGTCCCCGGTGGTGGGTGCGCTAGTAGGATTGGTCATTTTCTAGCGCGTGTAAAAATTTGGTGGCGCAGGGCCGAAATATGGTCTTCAGAAAAATGCGCTTTGGGTGGGTACAATTCCACATTGAGATCTCCAAGGTTACTAGACCAAACTTCACTGGACTTGTTGCGCCTAACGCGGGAGGAATCGCTGTCGAACAAGTAACACCGATTTTGAATATCTTTATCCCTTCCGGAGATATTCGCCGCCAAACTTTGAATTCGACCGAAATCGGGCAAAATTTTGCATGTTTTTGGCTTCTAAAAATTTTTTTGGGAGGCACCCCCAAAATTTCGGACCGGGATTATAAAATCGAACTTATTTTCGAGCGTCATGCAAAATTTCGCGGCGATCGGCCCACGGAGCTCGGAGATTACGCGAGGGGAATAAATAAAAATAAATTCCAGCAAAACATAAGCCCCCCCCCCAAAAAAAAACTATCATTTCCGGGCAGACTAAAAAACAATAATAAATTCCAGCAAAACATAAGCCCTCCTGAATACTATCGTTTCCGCGCGGACTAACAAGTTAACAATATAAAACACTAGCCTATCAAGTTCAACGCGATAGTTTGCCACACAGAATCTTAAGCACTTTTTTACAATAGGCCTGTGTTGCATGCAGATATTACACCATATTGACAATTAGCGCTAGCAAAACGACCACATTGTGAAGTGGTTTTGAATTTATCCATTTGTAAACCAAATATTTTTTTCTATTGCAAAACAAAAACTTTTATGATAAATGTAGCATTGGCGACTTTACGTTGATAAACTAAAGGTTAAAAGAGTGCGGAGACATCGAGGTTAACTTGTGATAACTGCTATTTGCAGCGCTATAAATGTATTAATATATTAAGTAATAAAATGCTTATTGCAGTCATTTTATGTGCTTGTATACAGTATTATGGCGTGCTCGGTATACGCGTACGAGTTGTAGAGGCTAACGAAATATCTACGTCCGTTCAGCGACTGAAAACTGCATTTTAGGCGCGGAGTTTAATTTGCGAAGCGTTGCATTAAACAGTCTGAACTGAGCGAGCGAATTGTCTCGTCGCGCGACAATAATCTTAGACGTAATGTGCGCAGTCCTGCAGCTCGTAAAGCTGGGTGCGGCGGTGGCAGTTGGAATTGCTCCGCTCCGGTCGGTGTAAGGTTTACTATCTGCCAGCACTATCTGCGTTGACTTGACACAGTCGCGCCGGTGCACGGCTGCACTCGACTGCTGCACGTAGGGCCGGACCGCCGGTCATATATTAGATCACCATCATTGAGGCGTCATTACGCTCGTTACGGTGCATCACAGACGGAGCCGGTATTGAAGGGACGGCTGCAGCGACAAGGACTGGGTTTGAAGAAGGCCCGGAACGGCGTGCACCGACCTCGCTTCAAGATCGATAGAGAACTCACGTCGTCGTCGTCGACGGTGAAAATCATTGATAAGATGAGATGAGGCGGATGCAGTGTGCACAGTCGACGAAACGAGACGTTTCACGGACTATTAGAATGCACGTCACATCGCGTGCTGCTGTTGCTGCTGGCCGGCTGGCTGGCTGATAAAGTGTGGGAATCTATTTAACTAGCTCTGTTAAATCGGCAGACAAAAACGTCTTTCCGGTAGCCGACCGCGGCTAATAATTGCCCGCTTGTACGACAGTATTGAGTCGAATGATCCACAGTCTAAAATTCTGTGTCGTCTAAATATTTACTATTATTAGTTCCGGTGCACGAAATGCTAACAAGGTCACGATGGATTGTGAAAGATCTTTAAATCTCTCGAAGAGGCCCGACGGAATAAGCCTACATCGAGAATCTGCAGTTCAATCGCTAAGTTATTTAACGTTTTTAGCGTAGGACTTTTGTTTTATTTCTGCAAGAAGAAACACGACGACAGCAGACAACCGCTTGGCGCTGTGTACTGGCGCTGTGTACATAATAATTTTCAACTTGTACTTATATAAATAACTGCCAAAATAGCAGTATCCTTGCTCGTTAGAAGCCATATTTACTATTTTAAAACACAAATTGTTTTATTTTTGTCTGTATCGAGTTATGTTTCTGCACTGGAGTGTGCAATTTTATTCCCACAACTTACGGACACAAAATGTTTATCGTGTCCATTTACAAAGTGGCCACCGAGTCTGTAATTTTCGTCCGCCAGTAGCGCTAGTAGGGATTCTAGATTGGCACTTGAAACACGTCGATGCTCGTCGATAAAAGCGAAAGCTTTTTAGCGTTATCGAAACAGTTCAAGTGAGACATGACGCTGGTATTAGCCCGTGGTCGCTAGTTTTATACCCACTTAGTGTCATCACTAATGGCGATTACACAGCCTCGTTTTACTGGCGAAACTCAAGAGAACCGGCCCATTCGCCACTCAGCTTACTTTTTGAGTCAAACACTTGTGTCGTTTTTAGCATATAGGATATAGCATTCAACATTTATCATATAACATTTTGTGGATATAAATAAAAGTTGTTGATTAAGTTGTAAATTGTAAATTGTGCCGTTTCTTTCACTTTTAAATTACAATGGCAGTTTAAATATTTTCACATAGAGGCGTTTTTTTACGAGCGTCACTATGTTATCCTGTCTCGATAATGCACAATATTCAGTTAAAAGAAAGGCAACTTCCCAACTTTTCATTTATTGTACACCGTCCGGGAAGCTACCCCGGGAACATAGAAATTCTGGCTTGAAAACCGGCGGGGCGCTAGTCCTTCACCAGTCCTCACCCAGGCATAAAGGTAGCGG
>Ga0209671_1009549_pt1 | contig 10171 bp, 10 predicted proteins | sample WorMetHERISLAND2_2_FD_187401 | JGI IMG/M metagenome (GOLD analysis project Ga0209671, IMG submission 187401) | Marine gutless worms symbiont microbial communities from Max Planck institute for Marine Microbiology, Germany - Olavius geniculatus... | ecosystem: Host-associated > Annelida >... | reverse complement strand
TCCCCTTCCCCTTCCCCTCTCCCTTACCCTTTCGCCTTCCTCTTTTTATCTTTCCCTTTCCATTTTTCTTTCCCTTCCTCTTTCCTTTTCCCTTTTTCCATCTTTCTTTCCGTGTCCACGTCAGTGCGTCCAATATTTGAGGCGAAATATCTCCATAACGGTGCAAGATAAACGCATGGTCACTATGGACCACCCATAAAAAGTCGACGATCGTGAGTCAAATGGTCACGTAACCGATGACATCACGTGACCCTAAAAGGTCAAGATCGTGACCCCATTATCTTTGAGGAGCTACATTCTCATAACAGTGCAAGATAGATGTATGGTGACGATGGACCATTTATAGTAAAGTGCCTTTGACAAATCGAATGGTCTCGTAATTGACAATGTTTATTGTTTAGTTAACAAAAATAAACAAGGATGAAAGGATCATTGCTGCTGTACAATTTGAAATTAAACTGTTTAATTTTTTTCTACCAGTCTAAACAGCTCACTGATTATATTTATACGGACATATACTGTAAACTATCGAAATGCATTGGACAGACTAGTGTTCGTATGAACATTATCTTGTTACTTAATGTCACTGTTCACACACTTCGCTTAACCAACTGCAAGTATTTTCTGTAAAAGTTTTGTCGACAGCTTCCGTGTATTCATTACCGTGACTTACTGAAATTGATAGCATAGCAACATTTCGTCATTCTCAATCTTCTGTCAGCAGCTCAAAACTTGGCTCTTCAGAAAGTCATACCCGAACATCGTTGTCTAAACTTGCAGTTACTGTTTAATCTTAAAGTAGCTCTGCTACTAAGGCAACTGCAACTAATTGATTGATTGAGTAAATAATGATGGGTCGCTTGTGACCCACACATGAAGTGACCCATTTGGTCCACTGACCATGACTCGTCGACCCACTGCTTGCACTGCAGTGTAAGTTGACGCAATATGTTGACCAAAGAGGATCGCCGTCACAGGAGGCATGAATGTCAACGAATATTCTCTCCCACGCAGACGAATTCACGTAACTAAGCACGAGCAAACTGACGACAACTTACCAGTTCCAGTCGGAATGGTGAGACTGGTGTCGAGAAACTGCCAGTTCTTGATGACGTCAATATTGTGCTCTCGGCTGAGTTCGATCATCCAGTCGAGGAAGTTGAAGCGACTCTTGATGGCTTCAATGTTGAACTGATGGATGTCTCCAGCGCGAATGTCATTGCCGAAGATACGCACGTAGTACGACAGTTGGTCGCTGTCGACTGTCTTCGCGAACTGTAACATACATGTACACCAACAGTAATACCACTAAAGCTGCAACGTGCAGTTTTTACGCGCGAAAGCAGCTATGCTTTCAGCGCGTCTTAGCCATCGCAATTCTGTCCGTCTGTCTGTCCGTCACACGGGTGAATCAGGCAAAAACAGTCCAAGCTAGGATCTCCAAATCTTCACCATCGGCTGCCCGGAAGACTCTAGTTTCAGCAACCGTAAAGCTTTTTTCATAAATTCGAAGGGGGTCACCCCGAACGAGGTCGCTAAATGAGAGGGGGTGGTCAAAATTTGCAATTTTTGGCCTATAACTCGCTGTATCTCAGTAACGGTGCGAGATAAGGCCTAGGTTACTATTAATCACTAATAGGAAGTCGTATACTGGCTTTTGATTGGCGTCGAATTCAATGACCTTGGATGACCTTGAACGCCAAAATAGGGATTTTTTTATGGATTTTCGGGCGATTTCGGACTGCGACACAAAATCATTCACAAGGCGGCGCCACGGTACTGGCATTAGTGGCGTGGCGTCGTTGGTAACGCGTTTCGGCTACGCCGGGCCCGGTAAGGAACTGCTATAGGCTTTCGCGCGTCCAGTGAGCATTAGCTCAAATTTCTTGTTACGAACGTAAAGCAAAGAAAATCAAAACCGTGAGAAACAGCCAGTCATCAGCATGCATAATTATGCACTAAACAAAAACGCTGTGACATGCACAACATATTATATTTAACACGATTCACTAACACAACTTTATTTAATACTGACTTATAGTCACCACGCACACACTTTTAGCGAGCTTCGTTCTCTGCATTAGCCGAATTAAGCTGGAGTCTGCAATGTCAAAGATGACAGATACGAGGATCTTTAAAAAAGCATTCACAGTAAATGACGTCGTACAGAAATGTTCAGCTGACTATGCTGTTAACTTATTATACTCACACATCTACAAAAGCGATTTCTTTACAAAACACCTAAAGGCCGGTTCACACTAGCCGTGTTCACGGGCCGTGTTCACGAGTCCAACAACTACGCTTTTTCTTTTTTTGTCTTATATAGGCAGTAATTGATAAAGACGTGGCCAAAAAACAACAACTTTTTCTTCTTGTAAAATTCGTCCATTTTACAAAATGCCAGCTGAAAATGCGCGGCAATGAAGCATGGGATATCACGGTTCATCCACACGGCCCGTGGACACGGACCGTGTTCACGGGGCACAAAACCAACAACCGTGAACACGGGCCGTGAACACGGCTAGTGTGAACCGGCCTTAGCTGTAAACATAACGATTTAAGTACAGTGTTTGTTAGGTTTATACAGTTATGTCTGATACCCTTCTGTCGATGTTGTTGAGAACGTCGTCGTGCACAAGCGCTCGCTCCTCTCGGTTGGGAATCGTGTTGCTCTCTGGTCCAAACAGCTTCTCCAGAATGTCTTCGAAACCCTGAACGCGACCTCCGATTTCTAGCAGGTTGACAGACTGTCCGAAAACATCGACGGTAAGATTGAGCATGGCGGAGCGCGGTATGAAGGAATCGGCCGACCAGATCAGGTTGCTCTCGACGCCGGCGCCGACATTGAGCAGTTCTGAGAAGGTCGACAGTTCGATGTTGCGCGAGAACTTTCGCTTGTCCAGATCAAACTGCTTCTGAAGCTGCACGTTCTCCAGAATTCTTCTGATGGACATTTTGGCGGAAGACGCGCTCTCCCGCAGGTTGGTCAGATGCGTCCAGATGAATGAGCCGACTTGGTTGATCTCCTCCGACTCAAGTATCGTCTGTACGCGAGCTAACATGGCGTCGTCAACGCAGCGCATAGCGGCAAGGTACGCGTTGATGCGCAGTTCCGAGTCCAGAACGCGATTCTCAAGCAATGTCAGCATGCTTTCCTTCTGCACACGACAAAAGAACAAAAATAGCAATAGAACGATTCTTCTGGCAGTATCAGGAGCAAGAAAGCAAAGCAAAATTGACGAAAAAATATCAGGACCTGCTCACGATTTATTTTGTGGTTCAGTTATTTTTAAACTTATAACCACGAAATTTTAACTACAACATTTTTATTAATTTTTTCAAAAATACCAAAAAATTAACGATTAATCAAATATGTGATTAAACTATAATTTTCGCAGCTGTAAAAAACAACGAGTAAAAAAGAAAGTAAGTAAGTATGCGTACAATGGAGTCCGTGCACGGGACTCGTCTGAAAGCGTTTATGGCTGCGACGCGTACAGATGTAGGAATGTCAGTGTTACTCGCACATCGGTCCAGCGTCTGCGTACTGTGCCCAGCCGCCAGTCCCGCGTTACCAAGCGCCCTCAACGCCGTCAGCATGCGACTCGTTTGCTCCATCGAGTCGGACCTGCAGTTGTAGCGCAGCTCCGACTCCAACTGACGCACGATCTGCATCACCTCGTCGCTGGAATCAAGTCCGTCGTACTGGCGGCAGTAGGTGTTGACGACGGCGCTCACCGGTAGAGCTGAACGCGTCATGTCACTTGCAAGCACCAGCTGTACACAGCCAGTAATAGGGTGTTTACACGATCGAGCAAACATCGAGCTGGCACAAGCAGGCCTATTGGAACCCCGCCCCCTGGCTCAAATGTAGGCCTAGGCTTAGGCTCTTAGCCCACAGCTAATCACGTGTTATATAGGCCTTTCAATCACAACCCGCCCGCCCTCCTAATTAGCATGCTAATTACCACAGAACGTCGAGCTATCTGCTCGATGTTTGCTCGATCGTGTAAACACCCTATAACACATGCCGTCTGGACTGACCGCGACAGTGGCGTAGCCAGAGATGTATATTAGGGGCCTCGCCTCCCTTTTTCCCCCTTCCCTTTTCTTTTTCGTCTCCTCTCCTTTATTTCCCTTTTTCTTTCTTCCCTTTTTACCCTCATCATCCTATTTTCGTTTAATGACAGTTGACATACGCAACTTCTGACAACGCAAACATGAAATATGTGAAAACATACAAACATTTACGAAAAACGTCCAATGTGGGTGCAGAAGGTAAACACGACTAACAAAAAGTACTCTTCAAGAAAACTAGTGTTTACAACAAATTAAAAACGTTAAAAACAGACAACTTAAACATGCAAATAATATTTCTTCTTTTCCTATCTTCCTCTCTCTTTCCAAAAACTACAAACGCATTTGCTCGGTGGCGACACCGCGGATAGTACTTGGCCTTTAGAAAGGCTTGACGATCTTTCCGAGCCATAAAACCCATAGGACGGTGCTGAACCTTCGTAACCTTAGTCCTCAGCCAGACACCAGCTTACATTGCCAGACCGTGGATACGAAGGTAACGTATGTGTGCCTGTTCACGTCCCAGCCGGCGTTCGCTGGCACTTATTACGCCTGCCCTGTGCCCATGGATAGGAGGCCAGGCTGAGTTGACCTATAGTAGGCTTGGTTCCATGGCAACACGCAGACAGACAAATACGAAGCTCACACACTTTGAGTTCGGTCATCATGTCTCTGGTTGGGTTCTTGATGAAAGCAAGCGATGTCAGCCAGATGTCTGTCTCCTTGCTGGTCGCCTGCTGGCTCGTCATCAGACTACGCATCACTGACACTGATGCACTGGTTCCGATCAGCGGCAGCGCGTCACGGTAGAACTGCCTACACACGCCCGTGCACATTTAGGTACAACGTTTATGTTCTGACGATCATCATTGGTCCAGTTAAGCGAACGAAACGATCGGCTAGATTTACAGACTGTTTAGGTCAGACGATAGTCTGCTACAATGGCAACCAACACGTGAATAAGCACATCGTTTGCCGAAACGTCAACTTTATAATAGTCGAACTACACAGGTTGCAATTTGACGAATTAATATAATTTATTCAGCAAAATCCATTTTCCTCAGAGCAATAAAGCATGAAGTATACGCTACAGTACTTGGCTTTCTGGCAGGCAGCAGACGACGACTCGGCGTTGTTGTACAGATGACGCAGTGTACGCGCGTCGAGTGCACGCAGCTGGCGCACGAATTGCGTAAACTGTGCGGGTAACTGAGGTCTGACGTCCGTCTGCGTCAGTTGACACATCCTACGCACGGACTGGTCAACGTCACGCAGGGACTGTGACAGCTGGTCAGCACTGAGTGTGTGGTCAAACAGCAGACTGCTGCGATACTTCTGCGAGTCTACCACCGGACACAAACCAGCCCAAACGTCAATTCGGCAACGACGTGTTCAACAAGCCCAAATTAACTGCTCTGAAGTATGATGCACTATCAGCAATTCATTTATTGCAGACTTGCAGGACAGTAAATAGGCCTAAATAAACTAGAAATTTGGGGCAAAGCCCAATGTGAGTCCGCCCGGCCCTCTAAGTCCGATTGGGGGGCAGTTTAGAAGGCTTACATTCCTTTTGTACATATTCACGTGGCCCGAACTTCAACGCATTAGCATATGCAGAACGCGCAGTGTCGACTTAGGGTAGGTAGACATTAGCCAACTAACCGTTGTCGTTATTTCAACCAAAATTAACCAATTTTTTTGTTCAATGCTGGAGGGACGGTAGTTGATAACGCCGTTTACCACTTGTCGATATCTCTATCCTTTCCAGAGATTTGCGCGTTCAAAGTTGAAAGTTGTCCTAAATCGCGCCGAAATTTGGACGCTATCCCAAATTTCAAGGTGGCGGTGCCCCCCCCCCCAAAAAAAAAATTGTACGCACGTTATCAGCCCCACTTAGCACTACATCACGTGGCAAAGTTTCATTAAGCTACTCCATTTGGCTTTAAAGTTATTGTGGCTAATTCGCTACAATTAAGGCCAATTTTAAACCCTCTTTGAAAAAAAATTGTAAAGGGGACCCAGGTACCCGGTGAAGGAGCGCTAGCAAGACTTGGTCATTCTATGGCGCGTGTAAAAATTTGGAGGCGCAGCACCGAAATATGGTCTTCCGATGTGGAATCGATATCTCCAAAGTTATTGGACCAAGTTTCACCAGACTTGTTTTGCCTAACGCGGGAGGAATCGCCGTAAATCAAGTACCTGACAGATTTTGAATATCTTCATCCGTTCCGGAGATATTCGCCGCCGAACTTCAAAGTCGTCCGAAATCAGGCCAAATTTTGAATGATTTTGGCCCCCAAAATTTTTTGGGGGAAGGCCCCCAGAAATTTTGGACCGGCATTATAAACTTCGGCCTAGTATTAACCACTGTGCAAAATTTCGCGCCGATCGGCCGACGCATCTCGGAGATTTCGCGAAGAAATAAAAAAAAAACATCTGCAGTAAAACTTAACTCCGTCTCCGCAAGCTGTCGCTTCCGGGCGGACTAATAAATGATTAAATAAATCAATCAGTAAATCAATCAATCATTTATTTGTTTCGACACAGATTATTGTTGGCAGAAGGCTTATACGCACAAGATAGAAATTTGGGGCAAAGCCCAACGTGAGTCCGCCCGACGCCCTAAGTCCGATTGGAGTGACAAAACTGACAATTTAGGGGGTCACATTCCCCACGTAGCAAAGTCACGTGGAGCAAACTTCAACGCATTAGCATACCCAGAACGCGCAGTGTCGACTTAGAGTAGGTAGATATTAGCCATTTTTAACCGTCGTCGTTAGTTCACCCAATTTTTTGTTCAACCCGGCAGGTACAGTAGTTCATAACGCCGTTTACCTCTTGTCGATTTCTCCATCCGTTCCAGAGACATTCGGGCTCAAAGTTGAAAGACGTCCTAAATCGCGCCAAATTTTGAACGTTTTTTGCTATCCCAAATTTTAAGGGGGCAGTGCCCTCCCCCCCAAAAAAGTGGTACACACGTTATCAGCACCACTTAGCACTACGTCACGTAGCAAAGTTTCATTAGGCTACTCTCTTTGGCTTTAAAGTTATTGAGGCTAATTCGCTAAAATTTAAGCCAATTTTGGACCCCCTTTAAAAAACTTGTAACGAAAACCCCAGTCCCCGGTGGGGGAGTGCGCTAGCAAGACTTGGTCATTCTCTAGTGCGTGTAAAAATTTGGTGGCGCAGCACTTCTTAGGGACCGAAATATGGTTTCCCGAAAAAGTCAATTTGGGTGGGTATGATTCCACCTTTAAAACTCCTACATTAGTGGACCAAAGTTCACCAGACTTTTTTCGCCTAATGCGGGAGAAATCGCGGTAGATTAGAAACTTGCCCGATTTGGAATATCTTCCTCCGTTTCGGAAATATTCGCCGCCGAACTCTAAAGTCGTCCGAAATAGCGCCAAATTTTGCATGTTTTTGGCCCTACAATTTTTTGAAAAAAGCCCGACCTCTTTTCAAAAAATAAATCGGCGTTATAAAAATCAGCCTACTAGTGATCATCGTGCAAAATTTTGCCGCGATCGGCCGACGGAGCTCAGAGATACCTTGGAGAAATAAATAAATAAACATCTGCATTTTCGGGCGGACTAAAACCAGTGAGCCGGGCAGTAAAGAACACTAACAGCCGCTTTTGAACAATCAAAAATAGGTCTACTTGCAGCTATTATTGGTTACAATATGTTATTTCTTAGCATAAAACAAACACTGAGATAATGCGATTGACTGTGATTGAAAGTAAATCAGGCTACGTTGTTTTGTAATACAAAGAGAGTTTGACATCAGTTTAGAGGGAGCAACCGGACAGTTTGACATTCACAGACAATATCTAAACAATATACAATAATTGATAGCTATACATGTACGTTTTAATTCATTTACAAACTGACCATCGGCTGTTGTTCTGCGGTCAAATTCGCGTCTGAACGTCAACTTGTAACGGACTTCTGTGGAAGCGCCACTCTCCGCCGTGGTGAAAGGTCTGAAGCTGTAAGTCTCCAGGCACGAACTCATTGTCAGTAGCTGAGACCGGCGATCAATGTCTTGCTCACACTTGTACGAACTCTTGAGCAGTGGCAATGACTGAATGTCCTGCGAATACATAAAACATTATTCTAAAATAAGACATAAACAGCAAGCTCGGTTATTAAACGTTTCTTGCTTGCTGAATCCTGCGACTTTCCATTCTAGTGCGACAAGCGCGCACAGAAAGGCAGTATAGTAGGACAGCAAAGTTTAATGCCTTCTATGTATGCAGGGCATGTAAACAAACCCAAATCACCCTACGACAAAACCTAGAAAACACCGATACTTACTGAGCTACTGTCGTAGTGAGATCCTTGGAAGATAGTCTGCATATCTTGGCGGTCGGTACAGCCCATGAGGTTCTTGCTTTTGTGGACTTTAACAGTTCCCTCTGAACTTCTGCTGCCACTTACCACCTATAGACAAAATGTAATAACAACAGTTACATAAAATAATTGTAACGAAATAGGTTTACTACACACTGTAAAACCGGCATCTTACAACAACAACAACAACAACAACTACTACTACTACAGCAAATAAGCAATTGGTTTAAAGAGCGTGATATGAGCTGCTGTCGTTTCAAGAACAAAGTTTGAGGATACCTATCTCATGTGTTAAACAACATGTACATGCGTATACGTACGTAAGTAAATAAATAAGTAAGTAGGTTTTATTGTTTACAATACGGCTTGTCAATATTGACGTTCTAATACTGCAGTTATGATCTTTTTTTATCTCAAAGTAATCAACCTTGAAACAATTTACCCCGCCGATCGATCAGACTCAGTGCGCAGTGTGCCAATGGGCTATATGCATATAACACTGGTATGCAATTTTCCTGTCACCTAGATAATAACAGTTTTAAAGAACTAAAACCATCACGTTGAAATAAAACGACAATAAATTAAAACCTTGTTCTAGGCATACATTACAAGAAATATATTTGGGACAGTTTAGATAAGCACAAAAAGTCAAAGTGACCATACTAAACTGTGGGACGCTGTTATTTATTAAACCGCCTATACGTAGTAACGAAAGATCGTATGTTTTCGCTTTGTTTTTTTTTCTTTTCATTCTTTTCCACTTCTTTTTCGAAACCAGATAGCGGACCAAAACCAAAATTAGAAGAAAACGACCCTTACGAGGGAAGAATTGAGGCCAAATTTCAGCGAGACCAGTTGAGGGGTTTTCACAGAAGAGGCACTTCACCACATTTATAATCGACGACTTGACGAGACAGCAGACGTTGACGAAGACTTCCACAATCGGACTTACGGCACTGGGCGGCCTCACGTTGGGTCTTACCCCAGTTTTCTAGTTACCTCATAGACGACGGGGCAGTTGCCGGCGACGTCGACCTCGCGGCCAGTGACGACACCCTTCAGAGACGTCATCGTGTTCTGTAGCGTAGACACGATACCCCGCCGGATGTTGACTGCCCACGTCTCGTCGTCAGAGCGCGGACAGACTGACTCGACCCGACCGTCGACGAACGCAAACGACATCGGCTTCTCCTGCACACGTATTAATCACACCTAGCTCTAATGCAGGCGCAGTTACACAGCTTACCATTTTTAGCCGACCGTTAGGTCGAGGCTTGGGTATGATGTGTCGTCTGTCTGCCTGTCGTACTGTTTTTGTCGTTCGTCGTCGTCGTTTACAACGTATGCATTGTGGCAAAACGGTACGTCGTAGAAAATCGGCAATGGTACGGCCATAAGTTACTAGTACTTTCTCTCTCTCTCTCTCTCTCTCTCTCTCTCTCTCTCTCTCCTTCAGGCTGGTTTAGATCCCTCGGGTGAGGGGTCAGCCACACTGGTTCTCCGTCTCCACTCGGCTCTATTCTCCACGTCTATCAGGTCGACCCGCAAGTCCTCCGTCCTCCATGCTGTACTTTACGACGTCGATCCACCTTTTTCTCTGTCTTCCCCTACTCCGTTGTCCACGTACGTCTGCCTCCAAGATTTTCTTGACACAATCCTTCTCTTCTCGGCGTTGTACATACCCAAACCATCTCAACCTGGCCTTCCGTACTTTGTCCGTGATGCACGCTACTCCGAAG
>Ga0209671_1009548_pt1 | contig 10171 bp, 6 predicted proteins | sample WorMetHERISLAND2_2_FD_187401 | JGI IMG/M metagenome (GOLD analysis project Ga0209671, IMG submission 187401) | Marine gutless worms symbiont microbial communities from Max Planck institute for Marine Microbiology, Germany - Olavius geniculatus... | ecosystem: Host-associated > Annelida >... | reverse complement strand
ACAGGCGGGTCCCATAAACGTCTCGGGCCCATGGTAATTTACCTCCTACTCTGCATCTCAACGGGACTGGTGCGTTAATTTACACGTTAATTAATGCATTAAAAAAATTAACGCACTGCGTTAATGCGTAACGCCTTGACAGCTCTAGTATTTTTGCATTAAAAGATCCCATCTATAAGAAAATTTTCAAAGGGACTAAATTTTAGTGGGCAAGTGCTCCCCTTCCCCACCCCGCCACTGGCACTCAGTATTCTGTATAAATTTTACGATGCAGAATTACTACCCAACTGTTAACGCTGTCATTTCAAGTAGCGTACCTATACATTTGCAACTTACGTCAACATAATGTCACTGCAACAGGCATCTCATTACTGACTAACTGAAACTGGGCAGTGTTCAGTTCACTGGCTATTAGGCCTACTACTCAAAACTAAAAACAAGAAATCTGAGCTAATGCTTAAGAGGCACGCAAAAGCCCACAGCAGTTCCTGTTTGCAGGTAATTTTGACCTCTATGTCCATCCATTCTGTCTCAGTTCACTCTTCTGCAGCCGAAAATCGTGAAAATTCACTAAAAACTCCCTATTTTGGGGGTGAAGGTCATTGAAGGTCACTGATATTAACAGCACTAAAAAGCACGTCACCAGTGCTTGTTATGATAAGTAGCACATCTCTGCCTGATCTGTTCAGATGCTTTCTAGCTGAAGAAACAATATACGTGAGGAAACTACATAGCAGTAGATAAGCAGCTAAACTGCAGCTTGTGCCAACTCAATTAAAACAAATCGCCTCAACTAACCGTAAGAACTGCTTTCCTTTGTGACTAACTTAATCACACTGTCTTCGATGGCATTAACACACAATGGGAAGGGCTCATTTACATGCAAAAATTCCTTCTGCAACAATTCCACTTTTTTGGGACTTGGATTAACTTCAAACTTTGAACTGCACAAAAATATTAGCATTAGAGAAATATAATCACAGAGACGAGCAGCAACAGTGTAAGTCATCTGATCTATGTTGTTGACGTCCAAGCTCTGAAGAGTTTTCGAATACGGTCGATGCCGTTGGGCGCCGGACTTGTCTGAACACGACTGAGGGCAGCCTCAGCGTCGGGTACCAGTTGACGCAGCAGCCGTAACCACGGCTTACATCCTCCCACATCACCGGATCCATCGTTTGCTATACCACAGATATACGGGCACCAGTGATGGTGCTCGGAGACCGGATTGAAAGCCGTCCGCCGAACAACGATGCCGAATGGCCGTCGCTTGTGACTTGGCTCCGGCTCGGCCAGTGGAACGTCCGAAGCACGACGTTTTGATGATTTCCGGGTGGTGCTGTCAGTTGGACTCTCAGCAGCCTCGACCACGTCACCAATGAGCTCAGTTAATAAACCCCTGACGTCTTCACTAATGTCAGCTTGAACAGTGGGGCCGTTTAAACCATCCGCACTTACGTCTCGTTGCAGACGATTACTGCAATACACAGCCATGACCAGATAAAAGACCTGTGTGTAAAAAGCGCCAGAAATCAACTTAACTGAAATCTCATAGATCGAAACTGTGATACGCTGATCACCAATCCAAATACCCAAAGTGCATTTCTATGAGAATCTCGCGTGTACGGCTTGCTAGTTTTTGCGGAAAGTGTGAAACGTGCAAGTAACAATTCTACAAGAATTCTACTTCGGGCTATTGAATAATGGAATTTCCTAGCTTAAACTCAACTAGACTTCTTCTTCTTTTTTTCTAGTAATGTACAGATCCTCTTGCAAGTAATGTCATACACGTCGTAGTGTCCGGATGATGCAATGCCAGTCTGTTTCAGTCTGGATGCATATAAGAAGCATGCTAAGTGACAGTTATTTCAGTTGCACTGTATGGACTTGGCTCGGTAGTGTAACGATTAAGACATTGCGATTGTGAGGTCAACATCGCTACTTGCTATCAAGTGGTTTCTACTTGGAGGGTGACTGTCTGCAGAGAGGTAAACCATCTCGGTATATAATCGACACCAAGGTCAACTCAACCTTCCATCCCTGCGGGGTAGGTAAATCGAGCACCGACCGGTCTGGCTGGGGTTATGAATGGGGCGTATTCAAATGTGTCGGGTGGCAGGTAACACTGGGTGATCACATATAGCAGGTGACATGTACAGGGTGTGCCAAAAAATGACCCAACTTGTTTTTGTCATCTGGAACTTCATCAAATCTCCACCAAATGTGATAATTTTGGGTGCACAGATAGCCAAGACAATAGAAATATGTAAGGTACACTCACTGTACACCTCACCTAGTTTATGCCAACGCACTACTGTGTAAAACGAAAGTGCTACAAATTGTTGCATAATGCTCAGTTGACTAAAAACTGGTGTCTGGCTGAGAGCCTTAGGAAACGAAGATCAGCGCCGCCCTATGGGCCGTAAGGCTCAGGAAGGACTTTACGTTTTTTTTACTTTACGGACCGAGGAGTCGATTGGAACAGTGTCCGGGCTGTGGCTACAAACAGAAGCAGACGGTGAACTCTGGCTGCCCATTGTCCTGTCAAGGACCGGAGGATCTAAGTGCTAAGTAATGTAACAATTTGAAGCATCTGTGTTTTACACGATAGTGCATTGACATAAACTAGGTAAGATGGACTGTGACCGTACCTTACATATTTCTATCATTTTGGCTATCTGTGTGCCAACTAGAAATACGTTCTGTGGAACCATTGCCACGCTATATAGCCTAGCAGCTGCGTTTTAGCGTTTGACGCTCTTGCGAGCCTGCAGCCAATTTTGTCTTTGAATAAAAACAGTTGGTTGCCATGCCAACAGGAGTCTTCAGGGGATAAATTTACATGACACCATTGCATAGTCCAGGCCTGAAAAATAGGGGGTAGTTGCAAACAGCGTGCAATTATCTTTTGCAGGAGCTGAGTTATAGTCAATTTTGTCCCTAAATTTGTTGCCATGGCAACAGGGGTCGGCAGAGGAGAAATTTAAATGACATCATCGGATAGCCTGGTTCTGAAAATAGCGGGTAGGTGCAAACAGCGCGGAATTATCTTTTACGGGGACTGAGTTATACCGCTTTGAAATCTCCATTGGCTGTAATGCAAAATTTTGTAACTTTTGAATGATTGCTATGGAAACAAGGGTCAGGGGGGGTAACTTTAAATAACAGTGTTAGATTGCCCAACCCTGAAAATATGGGGGGTAGGTAAACACAGTGTGCAATAATCTTTTACAGGGACCGAGTTATACCACTTTGAAATCCCCATAGGCAGTAATGCAATTTTTTTAAAATTGGGGTAAAATAGGGAAAGCAGTTATCAGATTTTTTATCCCAAACAAACTCGATCTTACTTTTCGGGTCCTAAATCACTGTGCAAAATTTCATCAAAATCGAATCAAAATTGCGGCCGTAGTAGTGTTTCCAGACAGACTGACAGAATGACAGACAGACGCAATAATCTGTCCCATGCTATGCTATAGCAATGGGACAGATAAAAATTATCAAATTTGGTGGAGATATGACGAAGTTCTGACAAAAACAAGTTGGGCCATCTTTTGGCACACCCCGTATTAATACATATACAAATCTCTAATGGAAGCCGGGTCTCTTTTACAAATCAAGGCTTCTAGCTTGCACCTTCCAATATTTTTTATTAAACTGGTATATGCAACTAAGCCATAAACAAACAAAGACTAGTATTAGGCCTACCTTAGATCAGCCAACATCGCTGCCTCTTCATCCACATCAGCTGATTGTTGAATAGATTCTTGCACATCAGATTCAATGCAGGCTTCATTCTGCTGAACAAACTCTGCCACACTGCTATCTTCAGCATCCGCAACCAGTTCATCAATGAGCTCAGTCACCAGGTATCTGATATCTTCACTAATGTCGGCATCAACATTCTGCTTAGACTCTCCAGTAAAACTTCCATCTTGTTGCAGACCACCAGCACTGAAACATGTCACAATAACAGGGATGGTTCGTTGGTCTATTTTAAATATAATGCACATCTCAAATTTGAATATGGTAGCAGAATAACTCACTAAAATAAAAATCACAAAATCTCACATAAATATGTTATTTGTCGATAATCTTTTGATAAACAAACAAACCAAATGCACTAATAAACCCTTGTTGATGAAGGTTTTGTACCCTTATTAGTTCTGAGCACTACATGTACTTTACTTTAAAAAGTGGTAATTTTGGCATTAAAAGAAATGATGGCACAAAACTTTGCCACATAATGTGCCATAAGGTGGGTATTATCACTTATTAACAACTTTTTGGGGGCACCACCTGCTTAAAATTTGTCAATATCTTGAACAGTTCCTGAGACTGAGGGTTACTTTGCTAGTGAAATGAATGCGCGCAAGAGTTTGGGAGGGGTTGAACACAGTACATGGTACGCGGTCGTAATAACGTGCAGAGGGCGCCACTGATCCAATTGCCACCGTGAGCCGGTACACAGAGACTACGGTATGAAATTCATGGCTGGTCTTAAGGCCTTAGGCTGGGACCTTTAAGTGGCCGTCATTCACCAGATGTCGCCACGAAGCTGAGTACTATACTGACGAACTTGGCAGAATCAGTGGGGAAAGAAGACCCGGCAACTCAAGCCCCCCCTCAGGCTGCCCGTGGGGGCAGGTGGGGAGCAAGGTGGGCGCACGTACCTAAGGCCCAAGAACTCGAACGTCGCGGTCGGGGTTCGCGACCGTGCAACAGGTAAGGCGCTAGAGGGGGCTGACAGACAGACAGACAAACAGACTTTCCGTGCATTATAGTAAGATATTCGTCTGCAGTCAAATTTTAAATTTGTTCCAAATCACGACGAATTGTGGATGTTTTTGTTATCACAAATATCAAGGGGGCAATGACCCAAAAGTTGTTAATAACTAATATAATAAGCGATAACGCTCACCTTATGCCACGCCACATGGCAAAGTTTCGTGGCATCATTTTCTTTAATCCCAAAGTTATGGGTGCGAATACACTGAATTTTAAGCCAATTTTTGACCCTCCATTGTGAAAATATTGTAAGAAAGATCCCCGTCCCTGGTGAAATGTGTGAAACCTTGGTCATTCTCTAGTGTGTGTAAAAATTTCAGGGCACAGCACCCTTTATGAGCCAAAATATGGTTTTCGAAAAAGCTGATTTGATGGGTAAACATTAGCTGCATTAAATTGGTAAGTGGACCAAAGTTCACCAGACTTTTTTCATCTAACAAAAAAGAAATCCCCAAAATTATGAGGGGCCAACCCCCATATTTTTGGACCAGCATTATAAAATTGAACAGGCTTTCGACCATGTGGCAAAATTTTGCGGAGATTGGTCGAGGAAGTTTGGGCGCTGACGTTTGGGCGCGACCGTTTCAGCGCTGCGTTGCTGTTAACGTATAATGAACTAGTTCATTAGTTTATTACGTGTGTGTTGTGCCTGTATGGAAATGGGAAACGTTGTGTAATGTGTATACGAACGGTCGCAGCTTCTTTCACGCATCTACAATAAGCCTATTAACATTCATTCAAACACTGATTAGCAGCCTGGTTGTCCCTAACAAGTAGTAGGTCTGTCAAAATAGAACAGCGTACTAACTGTTGTGACCGTCAACATCAGTCCGTCATAGGGATTTTGCAGCACAGCGTACATAGAGTATATAGGCCTAGTAGTGAATGCTGACGTAGTACAAGCCTATATTAACTCAGGTAAACAATAGACAGTTTGACAAATCATAACAAGTATGATTTCGTACAACAAAACCGAACGTACAATGCCTACATTAGTAAACACTCAAGTAGTATAGGCCTTAAGAAGCGTAGTTGAATTTATCATGTGAAGCAATAAGCATACATTAATTCTTATGGAGAACAATGACTACATAAAATATACAGAGATGGAGACGGCACTAAAGCAGCAAAGCGCCGAAACGTCCGGCGCCCAAACGGTGGCGCCGAAACAGTCGCGCCCAAATGGCGGCGCCCAAATGTCACGTACTGGAGACCTCGAAGATCTCACGTTAAAATAAAAAAACTGCAGTAAAACATAAGGCCTTCCGTTAATAAGTATGGGTGGCCTAACAATAACTTGCATTTAATTACCTCACTGTTAGGTCTAATGCTGCTGCCTGTGTACAGGTATCCACATCACCTGGCTGCTGAACAGATTCTTGTGAATTTGTATCAACATTGTCCTCATTCTGCTCAGTAGGCTCTACCAAACTATCAGTGGTTTCATGTACAACTTCTTCAGAGCACCTCATCTTTGATGATACCGCCCCACTGTAATCAACTGCACTGATGGGTGGTTCTAAAGATGGTGCAAAATCTTCCAGATAACTGCTGTTGCCTGCATCTTCCTCCATGCTATGTGAGCCAATAAATTTATTGGAACTGTCTAGATCACGGCCATGTACATCATGCATTGCTGAAGTGCCTGCAAAGTTGCTGACAGCTTTCTCAGCATCGGTATCTGCTGCATTAATGTCAGACTCCTTGGCAGACTCCTCACGGTCTGACGTGTTGTCAGATTCAGAACTAGCGTCCAAACTGTCACTGTCTATCGTGTTCAGTTCAAGAACAGGCACATCAAGTTCTTGCTGCATCGAGTCATAACATTCCATGATCTCATGACTAACAAGATTCTCAGCTACATCAGTATGAAGCTCTGGCTCGCTAGCAGCTGGAGATGTGCTACTGTGACTTCCAGATGACCGAAAACCAGACAAGGATTCATGAGGATTGGCATCGAAATGATCATCTGTCATATCATCAGTCACAGCTTCACTGCCATCATCTTTGTCAGAACTCACTGCAACTTGGTTAAGCTCAACATCCTGACTGTCAATACTAGGCAGTCTGTCCTGCAATTCATCCATTGCTTCAATGTCTTGAGCTAGTACCAAAGATTCCTGCACATCTATGTTTGTATCAAAAGGCAATGGATCATCTATAGCAGCCTGCAAATCGGTACCACCAGTTGCCAACTGCATATCAGTGACCTGGTAAGGGGAAAGCTGGTTTTCAACTATATTACAAGGTGAGTGGATAACAGAAGTCTCAGACTCTCCTGATTCTTTATCCGCATTACACTCAGTATCTGACACAAAGTCACCATGACCATAAGCATCAAGATTGGGTTCCACATCACCGCCACCTGCTATGCTAATGTAGTTCCAGAGTCCAGGCTGTCTCATGCACAACGTACACTGTATGGAAGTACAGCCTGGAACGGCTCTACCACCATCACTCAAATCCCAGCCAGCAAGTGCCAGCAAAATGGCTGATCGAACTGCACCCGGAATGTCTGCATCATGCTGAAATCTAGGACTGTCTGTGACCAGGCTGCATAGGGCTGTGACGTCTGAGTCAGAAAGATTTAACGACGAATGTTCAACGGCAGGCAAATCTTTCCCAGCAGAATGCAGAAGCAAGCTTTTAGTTATAAACTTGTCTGCAACAACTTTGTAACTGGCGCTATTACTGTGGGCAAAGATGATGCCTTCGGGTGTTGGGCAACTCGACCATATACAGCATGCGTGATGCGCAGTTCGTTTCAGCTGATCTTCAAGACGTTTCTGACAGGCACTGTAGACAACTGGATCGAACGATGTAGGACTTCGTACAAATAGCACAGACTGGCATCCTACACACTGCAGCAGATCCACATCGACATTCATCCATCCGTAACGAGCACATATGACTGGTGACAACCAGCATGGTTTAGCAAACCATGACGACGACTTAAACGAATGCAAACGCTTAATAAATGAGTCTCGATCATGTGACTCGCAGACAGGTGAGGCTGCAGAACTGGTATCCTTGCCTATGAATGATGACAGGTCCGACAGGATGCCTCTAAAACGATCCGACAAATTGGTGGTATTTTTCTGCATTCTTTAAACTTGGCAAATCTGTCATACATCAACAACAGAAGCAGGTTAACTATAATTATGAACACTTATGGGCCATGGAAACATCACTATGAGTACCAATAAAACCCAACATAAACATAAATATTACTTGATAGAATTACACATGAAACACAGCTGTAGGCCTATACATTGTTGATCTGGGAGTAAAACACAAGCAACTTGGTTGGTGGCTTGGCGTAGTGGTAATGCGTTTCATCCAATCAACGACGTTACTCTATGCCGAGCCGGGTTAGTACTGCAATGGGTGACTGCCTGCGAGCAAGTGAAACATCTCGGTATGTAACCAGCTGCCTAAGTCAACTCAGCCTTCCATCCCTCCGAGGTAGGTAAATCAAGCCTATCTGGCTGGGGTTAAGGCGGGGCACGTTCACCTGTGTCAGGTGGCAGGTAACACTGTGTGATCCCATGTGGCAGATGATGCTCCGTATCACCACCTTTTAGCTGTATATAAAGAATGTCATATTATGCTTTCTCACCAAAAAAAAGTTTAACATGCGTTGCTACAAAACACCAGCCGCATCAACCGCACGAGCACTAAATATGATCAGATCAGGCATGCAGGGTTAGGACCAGTGGTAAGGGTTAGGTTTAGCGATCTGACCCAATTTGATGTACTTGGTGCTGCAGCAGCCGGCGCATTGTTTCATGATACCCAAATATCACATAAACCGGTATCGAAATGAGACCATAAAATTGGTAGTTTTGATGAAAATGCAGTGACGTGATTGACAAAAAGTATTAGTAACAACTTGAAACAACATGAAAACCATTTTCCAGAATAAATTAACAAAACTTACTAAGTGAAATAATTTTTAACATGTAAATTACTGGAATCACAATAAAGTGCTCCAACACACTCCTGAATGACTAGACTAAAGCACAATGAGCCGACGGTTCAACGACGGGTCACTCCGTCCGGCCTGTAATCTAATGTGGACTGGCGATCGCTGACCCATGAGAAGATGTAACTAGGCCGTCATGCAGTGCTGCCAGTGCGATTAGTATTACACAACATTTATGATTAAACAGCATTGAATAAGCATTTTTAACAAAGAAAGTGTGGAATATGTCAAATACAATGAAAAGCATAAGTAAAACAATAATTATATGTTCAGATCGGCAATCTGACAAACGTCGTCAAAAACTGATTCACTCAGATCGGTGATAGCTGATCTGCAGTAGCCATTTATATTGATATGTTCAGACTGTGGCACAGGACACAACAGCGATTTTCTTGCATAGACAAACGCCCATGAAACTTTACGTTAAACTTTAGTTTTGTGCAGTGTAGCGCAGTTTGGCACTCCACAAAGCATGCGGCTGTGTATAGTGAAAAGCAAGTGGAAGTTAATTAACTTTATGGAGTTTTCTTTTTTGTGCTTTTGTAAGTTTTACTTTTGAAGTGATCCAAAAAATTCCACTGCTTCATTCATGAGCTCTTTGGAAAAGATTCGTCAATCAAGTATATGGGTTTCATTATGGACCCAGTGGTCCACCAAACCTGATGGCCTCATCAGCTCTGAGATCTTCAGTGCAGGTGTGGCCTGGTATAAAATATTACACCATTTAAAACTAATGGTAGACAAAAAAATCTGTACATCCTGATCCAAGCTCAACTTCAACAATGACACATGGACATATAGAATAAAGATGCCAAGCTGAGATGTGGTGAAGTACTGTAAGTATTGTCTATGCAGCAGACAGTTGCAAGTCACGATCTGAATTTATCAATATATGCTGCATTCTCAGATCGGCGATATGAGCATATCAATTTTTGACAACAAAATCAGATCACCGATCTGAATGTATCACCATGCTAAGTATGAGTTTCATCAACCAGGGATGTGGTCTCAGTCGAGACGGTCTCGGGATGTACTAACGTCTCGTCTCAGTCTCGAAGCAATATGTCTCGGTCTCAGCCCAGTAGGTCTCGTCTCAGGTCTCGGGTCATTGCATCTCGTCGAGACATTTTGTGCAGGCACACGCCGTGCATTCTGTAGCTGCATTTACAGCGATATTAACCAGCATGACATTTATGGCTTAGAAATATTCGTTTACAGTTTTCTGTCTTTCATATACTTATTTATCATAAAGCAGAAATATGTCATGTCAGTCTTTTTCATCATAAAATGATCTAGTCGCAATGAAGATAAAGCATATGACGTCAGAATGAATACTACGCCTATCAGCCAAATGTAGATGACGTATAAGGCTATAATCAGCTGTAGTTTACTAATTTC
>Ga0209671_1009547_pt1 | contig 10173 bp, 8 predicted proteins | sample WorMetHERISLAND2_2_FD_187401 | JGI IMG/M metagenome (GOLD analysis project Ga0209671, IMG submission 187401) | Marine gutless worms symbiont microbial communities from Max Planck institute for Marine Microbiology, Germany - Olavius geniculatus... | ecosystem: Host-associated > Annelida >... | reverse complement strand
CATTTTTTTGTTCAACGTCGAAAGGATCGCTCTCGTCAACGCCGTTTAGATTATGTCGTTATCTTCATCGGTTCCAGAGATATTTGCGCTCAAACTCGAAAGTTGTCGTAAATTGCACCGATTTTTGAACGTTTTTTGCCCTCCCAAATTTTAAGGGGGGTGGTGCCCCCAAAATTTGTACTTGCGTTAACACCCCAACTCAGAGCCGCGTCAAATGCCAAAGTTTCGTCGGGCTACACCCCCTAACTCCAAGGTTATAAACGCTAATTTATTACATTTTGAGCCAATTTTTGACCCCCCTTTGAAAAAAGTTGTAAGGGGGGCCGCCGTCCCCGGTGGGGGGTGCGCTAGTAAGACTTGGTGATTCTCTAGCGCGTGTAAAAATTTGGGAGCGCAGCACCCCCTATGGGCCGAAATATGGTTTTCAGAAAAATGCGACTTAGGGTAGGTCAACATTAGCGCCTATAACTTGGTTCGTAGTGGACGGAATTTCACAAAATTTTTTTGTTCAACGTGGAATTAACCGCATTTGATAACGCCGTTTAGGTTATGTCGATGTCTCTATCCAGTTTAGAGATATTTGTGGTCAAACTCGAAAGTTGTCGTAAAACGTACTAAATTTTGGACGTTTTTTGCCGTCCCAAATTTTAATGGGGGCGGTGCCCACAAATTTCGTACTTGCGTTAACACCCCAACCTAGAGCCGCGTCAAGTGCCAAAGTTTTGTCGGGCTACCCCTTCTAACTCTGAAGTTATAAGTGCTCCTTTATTGCATTTTAAGCCAATTTTTGACCCCCCTTTGAAAAAAGTTGTAAGGGGGGCCCCCGTCCCCGGTGGGGGGTGCGCTAGTAAGACTTGGTCAATCTCTAGCGCGTGTAAAAATTTCGGGGCGCAGCGCCCCCTATGGGCCGAAATATGGTCTTCCGAAAATTGCGCTTTAAGGGGGTACGATTTCGCATCTAAATCTCCAAGGTCACTGGACCAAATTTCGACGTACTTGTTTCGCCTAACGCAGGAGGAATCGCCATACACGGAATGACTATCCAATTTTGAATATCTGCATCCGTTTCGGAGATATTCACCGCCGAACTTTGAAGTCGTTCGAAATCGGGCCAAATTTTGCATGTTTTTCGCTCCCGAAATTTTTTTTGGGGTGCGCCCCCCAAAATTTTGGACCGCCATTATAAAATTTGGCCTAGTACTGACCGTCGTGCAAAATTTCAAGCCGGTCAGCCCACGCATCTCGGAGATCTTGCGAGTGAAAAAACATTATGCGTAAAAAATAAGTCCTTCCGAAAACTATCGTTTTCGGGCGGACTAATAATTACTATTAACCAGGGATCCCTCACATATTTGACATTGACATTATTGTATCCATTTTGTACATTTTGTTAGCCACACTTGTTTTTATCTTAGGATACTTTACCGTGCTATATGTCTTATTATTATTATTAATTTGTTATTAAGAGTTGAGTTACATGTAGATTGTGGACTACGATAACTGTTAATTTGATTGCAGTACAAACTGGAGTTATTATAGAATAGGTCATAATTGACATAATGCCAATTAGTACCAATTGATTATTTGTGTTTTTAAATTACTACCCATAGAACCTGCAAAACTTAGAGATTGCCCTGCGTATGACATCACCATTAAATGGGGGCAGTGCTGTTGAATTCTTACCTGCTATGCCAACAACACCAATGTGGTCAAACTGTATCTTCATGCTTCACACAGTAAGCTTTTGCTTGCAGAGCTGTTTCTGGCATCTTTGCTGTTGACAGATTAGATGCACATGCCTGATATGCTGCAGTTTGTGGTCAATCGATGGTTTTTTGTTGTGGACATTTTTTTGCTGAATCTAGAACCTGAGTGCATCTGAAATGTCCCAAATTGTACAGGTGTCTGCTGGTGAGTGCTTTAGACAGGTTATTGTTAAGGGAAGCCTGCTGGTAAAAGACCCTCAGGGTAATGCAGTCTCAAAAAAAGTTGTTTCCTACATACTCTAGCTCTTCATTGATCAGTCATAGATGCCATTCATCTCTGCTATGTCAATCTGAAATGCACATAACATTGCTATGATGCACCTTCAGCTGCAAGCAACCAGCCACGATGTTCTAATTGTTGCCATATCATAGACCCTGCAAAATGGTGTTGCTAGCTTTGGTATGGGCAATGTTTGTCTGCAGGTGCATGAACTGCGGTTAAATGGCAGAAAGCTACTACAGTGTTTCTTCAACACATCATAGTCTGAAACTCTAGTTTTGTACAAGCCTTGCAACAAGGGGACCCAAGTCTCCTTCACCCCAGTCTCCTTCCCCCGATCTCAATGATTATGTTGAAATATATATTACGGACTTAGAGAGATTATTTAAAATGTTGCCACCGGATCTCATATTTTAAGGTTATAATGCAACAGATTCAATTTCAATTGGGGCTCTACCTTGAACCTGTCTAGGGGAGCTTACAACACTCCCCCAGATTTCATAGCTTGAATTTAGAGGGTCCTAATTCTAAGGGGAAGGAAAAGGGGAGGAAAGGGAAGGGAAGGAAGGTGACAAATGGGGAAAGCGAGGCACCCCAAATTCACATTTCTGGCTATGCCATTGCCGGGCAATATGGTAACAGTGAGTTGGAGGTAGCAAGTGTGGAATTTAGCAAATCCTCGTCCGGTGCGTTGTCGACAGGGTGCCTGTCATGCTGTTCCATCTCCAAGGGGTGTGTGCCTGCTGAGGATGGGGAGGCCCTGTCAAAATTCCATCAGTGTGGTGATGCACGGAGGTTCCACACGGCAACCTAGGCTGCTGCCCTGGGTGCCCCACTAAGTCTGAGGGAGACTGGCGCTGGGCGGACCCACGTAACTGTGATCAGCCATAACAACAGGTAGCCTAAAACAGCGGTGAGACTAACTAGGCTTAACCTCAACTAAAACTAGTTGTTTCAGTATTCTGCCTGACTTATTAGTTAATAAGTTTAAATCCACAAGTGACGAGGCTGAACAACGTTATTATTGCACACAGTTCAACCACGGTCATGTTTCTCAGAAGACATACTACATAAAAAAAATAAAACTTGCAATCCGAGACACAGATAAAGCAGACGTGGCTGCAAAATGAACACATACTGAGACAAGATAGGACAGGCGTGGCTGCCTATTAAACTTACATGTTCACTGACTCAATAACAGTTCATCACAGACAGCAATCGCACACAGAAATACAAGCTAGCACAAAGCTACGACAAATCTACTACAGAGTTGTGTGTTGCCAGAACAAGTCTAATCAGTACCTTAGAGTTTCACAGAAGCCGGAGATTTGCCCCATCTATTGCAGGAATCCAGCCGCCAGGCCCACCTCACATCCCAGCCATGCCACGCCGCGAAGAGTTCTTAACTTGCTGACCCACGCTGATATTTCCGCACAAAACCTTTTGCCGACTGACTTGAAGTCTTCAAGCATCCCAGGTGACAAATGTGTCTTCCTGCGTCGGCACCCCAATTTAATCTAGCTGGCGGATTACTGAGTCATGTGACCCTGCTTGGGCTGACCCACTTTTGCTCACCACTGACCCACTCCACCGCAAATAGGGACTAGAGGTGATCCAAAATTTATGTCTCATACATTGGCCATAGAATACCCCAAGCTATCATATGGTCAATCGTAATTTACACGGCAACTTGCAAACACGAAAAACATCGACCACTAAACAAAATTTGAAGGCAATGGTAGAGTCTCAATGACGTTCGGGCAAGGCCTAGACTTCTCTCGGCCCTGGCTTGGGGGAGGGGAAATGTGCTCGCCTGGGGCAGCAGCAGCAAGAACTCAGTTCAGCTGCTGAAGTCAGGGTAAGAAATTGTGCTTTTTCTAACCAGCATTTCCCTCAATAAATCCTTTTTAGTTAATCTGACCTTTGCTTCAATTATTTCCCTTTCAACAGACGAATCGGTCCTAAGTACTAATGACGTTAGTTAATGAATTTTAGTCCATTTTTGGCTGCAATTTGGGCACAACGTGTGTGGGAACCATGTTTTGACTGGTTTATAACATCTTTCACAGCCATTAACAATATTTTAGAAAACAAACATGCAAGTTTACTGCAATTTGGAATGAGGCAGATAACTGGGCATGGGATGGATTCTCATTCTACCCTTGCTAGCTTCTTATACTAGCAAAGAGTTCTCGATACAGTCTTGGTTACATCTAGAGGTGCATATAGATTTGAAGTTTTCAGTCAGCAGCTGTTCTGAAAGTGCAGTAATGTTCTGAATGGTCATCTGCAAACTAATGTATTGCTAGACTCCGTAGACTTGTCTGCAAAAAGCAAATATACAAATTGAAGTATACTATTGCATGTTTGGGACTAGTGTCTTTCTTCTTTGGTTGCTAGTTTTGCAGCTTCATGTGCCACCTGTCATGCATTTTCTGTTAAAGCTAGATGAGATACTGCCTTGAATGCTTTGCGGATATCGTGCCCGTTCTTTTTTCATATGAAAGTATAAGTTGAATTTCATTTGGAAAATCATCTGTAAATATGTTCTTTGGCTAGTTTGCAGTATTCATCTCCATCGTGTTGTAATTGAGCTTGCCTTTTTTGCATACCATATTGTACATTTTTCTAATGAAAAAGCACTTTCTAGATACTCTTTCTGTGTACTTGCACGACAGTAATGCGACTCTACTCTGGGAAAGCTATCAATGTGCTTTTAGCAGCATCAAGGTCGGCTTGTGTTATTTTTTTCTTGTTTTTCCTAAGTGATTTGCTTTGGTTTACCAGTTGAAGGATTTTTGGTCTTCTGATAGTTAATCGCTTGTTTCTGGCAGATGAAATTGAATCTGTAGCTGAAATTCTTATTCTGCTGTTTATTTGTTTTGTCAACGACCCAGTTGTATTCTCTGCTGAATGTCCTTGTTTGACTCTGAGGTAGTGCTGCCCATTATATTTAACAGAAAGTGCCAATGAAATCACAGCAAATCAGTGGTCAAAGAGGTCATCGTCAATACAGTTTTGCTTAGAATTCTGATTGAGGCTATACAAGTTTACTGCATTTTGGAACAAGGCAGAGAACTGGGCATGGGATGGATTCTCATTCTACCCTTTCTTGTTTTGTATACTAGCAAAGAGTTATCGATGCAGTTTTGGTTACATCTCGACGTGCATGCAAATTTGAAGTCCTCAAACAGCAGCTGTTCAGAAATTGCAATAATGTTCTGAATGGTCGTTTGCAAACTTTAATGGCAGTGTATTATATTGCTAGACTTAGTATCAAGGAATGTCCATTTTGACACCCAACCTTTCAGTGCATGGATTCAATTTGTGCTGTTGTTGTCAAATGTCTATAGTTATCGCTATATATGTCTGATGTATCATGCAGTAGTGACAGGTTTAGGAGAGGAAAAGAATGTAGCATGTAAGCCTAGTGTTTCAAACTAGTTTTGGACATCAGCTAATGCAAGTCATACTGGCCTGACTAGTTTCATATAAGTCCGTGCAGGTCTCTGCCTTAAATGTGTATGTTGTTATACCTTGATATAATGTGATGCTGCTGTACTGTACTGGTATATCAGTTCGTATCTAGTGCATTTTTTGCAAGGCATCATTGGCTTACTAACATTTCACACCATTGCAGAATGCAGTTCTGAGTCTCAACAGAATCTGCATAAATTAGTCTACTAGTTAAGCATTCCATCTTACCAGTTGCTTTGACATTTCTCTTATGCAACTCTTCTTTGAACTGTCTGAGTGTCCAGTAGTTGTGGTCACACATTTTGACAGACAGTAACTTACTATCGGCAAAACGACATTTGCACTCCAGGGGCTGGTTCAGTTAGTCATCCAATTGCAAGCTAGACTATTAGTTTGCAAGCTTAGGCTAGCTTTCAATGTGTTGTTTAGTTGCACATTTGCATGTCCTATATACCCAGTGTCAGTGAGTCATCAACAACTTGGTCGTCAGTGATGTGCATCATCACTCACGTTAGTAGTAGTATATGACTCTTTTGGCCACACGATCTGGCCCCCTACATATTTGCGGCACCGCTCAGCCCCAGCCACCCATTTACTTACTTATTGAAGGCGTATGCTTCGCTGCCGAGTTTGATATTCTATGAGTTCCACACGGGTTAGATATTCAATGTCATCCAGTCCGCCATAAAATATTTAATTTTAAAAGGGTGGGTTAAGTAAGTCATTGGGTCAGGCTGCGCTAGTTGCATAATGAGTCGGCGGTCACAAAAAGTGCGAAAATACGAGCCAAATGGCATGCACTAGCTTAGCTGTATGTTACACAAACGCCAGATTGCTGCATTGGCTTGTTGGCTCACTGTAATGCAGCGAGCCTGCAACAGCTGCATGGCTTGGCTTCTTGAGTCATAGGCCTACACTACAGTTTGCGTTCAGCAATTGTGTACCGTACCCTAGATTGTTTAGTGGTCTCGTGATGCCAATGATCTGCTGTCAAAGAAGGTAAAATCGAGAATCGAGCTACTAATCTTAACGAAGCAATGATGAGTGCTGCATGTAGAGGCCATACAGATGTTGTTAAATTTTGCTTTGAAATGGTAGGAGCTGCAGGACAGGGTGAAATTGATATTGTGCAGAAAAAAGGCAGAACTTATTTTGGTGAAGCAATGACTTGAGCTGCAGAATGTTCGCGATCAACTGAATATCAATTGGGATGACATGTAGACCTAGTGTGTGTGTGCAAAAATTAACGCAAACACATTTAAATATATTTTAACTCGTGTACTATGCTACAACAAGTACGGTAAGAAAATCGCTTTTATGTCGTACGAATGAACTTAAGCATATAATAAAACAGTTCAATGTACTTGCGCTTCTCATTCATCATTCTACGATATCAACGCTCATCAACATTGGCAAGCACCATATCCGAAAATTCCCAACCAGCATCACAGTTTGTACTAGCATCATCATCTGCTGGCTCATAGTCGCTAGTCGGCCAGTCTCCCCCAATGTTCACAGTTGCATGTATGGACACTTCGCGCAAAGGAAGCTTAAATCTCATGCCAAGTTCAAAATCTCTAACAAGTTCCTTGAGAATTTCGGATTTACAGTACATAATTGTTTCAACGTAAGGCCGCATATAACAATACGAGGATACGCCGAAGTCAGTTCGTAGAATGAGATGTATCTGTTAGCTGTTTGCGAACAGATGTTGAGGTCTTCTCTACATATCTGCATCTACTCTCCGTCGCCTCTGTGAAGGGCTACTTGTCCTTGCCAGCTGACGTCAAAGTGTCATGATCAACTGAAGTAATAAGTGGTAACATTCGGGAAAAGTAGAATTTTGAGAGAAGGTCCAAATTGGGAGCCCAGCTATCATCTTTTGAAATTTTATTTATCCCCAGCTCAGCAGCCGTGTACACTAACAGGTAATTCTGCGCAGAGTTTGTCAGGTAGATCTGGCCGTGAACTTTATGTAGTACTCATTATCCTTCTTCATCGATACTGCCTCCCCATCAAGCTTCGGGCATGAACTTGGCTTTGCAGCAACATCCTTGATGGTTATGTTTCTAAAACTGTACGGGCATTTCACTTACACTATCGCACGTTCGTCTGGCAGCATTCCGTCAGGTGATGCGCCGAGGACTCCGACAATTTGTTGCTGAATAATTTAGTAATGATGCACGAGCTACGTACTTCCTTGGCTGCTTTCCTCCTTTTCCAGTAGCGTACATGTAGCTGACAGGATACCAGCATCTCCGAGAGTAATCTGTCCAAAACAATGCACATTGTGCCTGCTTAGTTATAAATGCCGCTAGTCATTAATCAACTAAACGACGTTTCAACATGAAATGACCCTAATTACAGACTGAAACTAAATTTCTGGGCCAAAATATTGAAAATATTATGCATGTAACTGGCAGTAAGCCTGACTATATTTATGCTGCTAATTAACTACAAATCTAATACATGAAACTGGACTATCAAGCAAATTACATGCTAGAACGCTGAAAATATCATCTACGCAACACAGAACTATGAATGGACGCCATTTGTTTTACTTTTTGTAAAAACTACGCTACGAAAACAAGTCACCCTTACCTCTATGCTATACAACTTGTCCTTCAAACTTGATTTTACTCGTCCTGTCATTAATGCAGTGTTGACATCCAGCCGAAACTCTTCTACGCGGTTAGACTTGTAAGCGTTTTCACGGCGTGCAATTAATTTGCTCTCCTCAGCGAAAAATTCAGCTAGCCATGCTATGCTAAAACTCATACCGGTCACCATATTTACATCAGGTAGAGTCAGTTGACGAGTTGCTAGGCAACGCACTTACGTCACTTCGCCAGTTTATAGCAACTAAGTTATGAGCGATAAACGGAATTCAAAATGGCGGCGGCCGCCATCTTGAATTTATTATTTTTGTCGATTTTGGTCACACGATCTGCTTCTGGTGGCAGCCGACAACATTACTGCAAAACTTCATTAATCTATGTCAATTGGCGGCTGAATTATTGCTGTTTGTGCAAAAATCCTAGGTGGCGGCCGCCGCCAATTGACCACATAATGCACGCCCAAGCACCAGATTTACTCAGACTAGTCAGAGGGACGTGGAGGGCAGGTCCGCCTCAGATTCGAACGAGTGTGACATGTCACACTTTTCTTGACAATGTCTGCAATAATACAGTGGAGCATGCGTAGTATGCAGAGTAACAAGGAGGAGTTAAAGGTTTTGCTTTCTGATTTTAATCCTGCGTGCGTTTGTGTACAGGAGACACGGATCAAAACTAACACAGATATCCAATTTAAAAACTTCTCGGCTTACCATAGTCCTGGAAATGTAACTGATGGTATAGTTTATGGTGGTGTAGCCATTTTGGTAAACAATAGCTTTGCACACTTATTCCATGCATGAGGATGTAGTAGGCAATGCAGAAGGTACAGAAGGTACTGTGAGTGTAGGGAGTGACTATGACTGTAAAAACACAAATTATAGTGCACAGAAGGAGTAGAACTTTAATGCACATCAAATATTTTATTCATTAAAGGGCTAGAATTGTTATTTGTGTCATTTGACACTCAAAAAGTACATTTTTGACCAATTTTTGTAATCCGGAATCCCCGGGATTGAGACGTGACCAATCCCGGGATTCGGGATTGGCAAAAATGGCTGGGATCCCGGGATCCTGGGATTTGGGATTCCGGGATTGCAAACACTAGTCACACCTAGCCATGTTTAATTGTTTATAAACACATGTACCAGAAATGTGACTGAAAACACTCACCAAACATTTTCCCAGAGCTGTCAAACCCTCCCTCCACCCTGCTGACCACGACCTCCCCGACGATGCCCAAAACCCTATTCTCACTACTACTCAACGCTCCCTCACTTGCACTCCCTCCACCCGTCTTCTGCCTTTCCTTTTTGATCCCTGCTATTTTACCTTTGATGTCACTCTTCATGCAGACCCATTTCTTCTTAATATCCCCCACCGGGTTATCTCCCATGCCTACCAACTGCATTAACCTCACCCGTCACTGCTTCCCATCCTTTCCGTTTCGCTGCTGAACTCGACGCTCCCGAAAAAGTACCCATTAGCAATTTTGACCACTTTTCTACCGATGCCGTCAGAACTTCATCTCTTCTGATGTAACATTAGGCTGCCTCTTCTTCTCCATGTCGTGTAATGAATTCAAACTGTTAAAGTAGCAAATTTAAACAGTTTATTCGCAAAAGATAAACACAAACAAACAAAAACGCCCAAACGAAAAAAGTAATAATTACCATGGTAACCGAGCACTTCTGGATTATCTTACGAGTATGCAAAATAAATTCTGTGAATTCATTTATGACATGTCGTAAGATAATCTTACGACATCTTTAATGTTGAGTTATGACAACTATATGACATGCCTTACGACATGTCTTAAGACAGTGTTTGTGAATTTGGCCCCAGGTTCATGGATGCTTGTGGAGTCATGCCAATATGATACATTTTAGGGTGCTATTGACACTCTTCAGTGGTACAAAAGTACTGGAAGTGTACCAGAACTTTTCTAATGTTGCCATATAATACCTCTATATATTTTTTTTCATTTAATATGTCTTCAGTGGCATCTATCCGCCGAATCTGCAGTAGAAATTAAGCACACAAGTTCTCTCCCATTTTTAGGGTTAAGTCCCCCCACTTTTCGGTTCAAGCCCTC
>Ga0209671_1009546_pt1 | contig 10173 bp, 8 predicted proteins | sample WorMetHERISLAND2_2_FD_187401 | JGI IMG/M metagenome (GOLD analysis project Ga0209671, IMG submission 187401) | Marine gutless worms symbiont microbial communities from Max Planck institute for Marine Microbiology, Germany - Olavius geniculatus... | ecosystem: Host-associated > Annelida >... | reverse complement strand
TTGATATTTCCGCGAAATTTCACAAAATTTTGCAAAAATTAAGAATTGACCGATAATCAGTACGATCATCGTAACTAAATAGACTAATTATGTCACGAAAAAAAATCAAACTGAACTGCCTAAAACTGTGAGCCCTACTAATAGGCATCGCAATACGCCACACAACCATATTAAATAAACACAATTCGACTTGAGAGATTGCACTTATGAAATAAAAAAAATTGATAATTTTCCTTAAATGTTGTTAGCATAACTGAGCGCAACGCCAGCCTCTAATAACTGATATTTTGACAGGATAGAGCTCAGTTTATACCCACGAATGAATGATCATAGTAAGCCGCGAGATTTAAACAATTTTGCCTCGGTGATCGAGCTGCGAAATTTTGCGAACTGGCTTGCGGAATTTGGCAAAACTTGCCGCTTGGGGTCATATGTCTTTTTGCAGCGTAAAGTTAAAATGCCAAAAAAATATATTGAAAATTTGATCTCTTACACGATGTTTACTGCGTTTATCTAAACCACAAGTGCTATTATCCCATCGTCCAGTTGTCCACTGCTATCGCTAATACATTTCTACATATTGCCATGCATAAGTGTACTGTACCGGCCATTTCTTGCAGAAGTTAAGGTTCGTCATTTTCAGGTTCTGCAAATTCAGCGTCCCCGGCTAAAGACGATGAAATTGCCGCTGGACCTAATGTTGCTCCGTCGCCATTAACCCATCTGATCGCCATCACCGACGCCGGACAGCGTTTAATGGACAAAAATTCCAGCCAGTGTGTTTTTTTGGTAAAATAATGACGATGTTGACATAGTGGCACTGAATAAGCGCTCGTACATATAGGCCTACGTTAAGTGTTATAGCGCTGGCGTATTGCATGCTGCTGTCCAAGAGCGAAGAGGGTTTTAATGTAGGCCAAGTCGGGGAGGACAGGTAGATGCATGTTTTTTTCCGACAGACAACTGCAAATTTTCAACCGATGAGACTGAATGCTCAGAATTTTAATTTCGACCTTTATTTTTAACGGAAAATTGTTAGCCCCAACTTTTGTATTATGCGAAAACATTTTCTAACAGGATAAAATTTATATTCTGTTACGACGCCATTGCTGCTGATCTGCAGTAGATGTCCGCCATGCAGAAAAATGGCATCAAAGGGACATAAATAAAAGTAATTAAAAAAGAGCGAAAAAGAAAAGAAAAAAGGAGATAACACAAAAAAATGGAGAAGAAATGGAAGGTAGCCTAAAGTTTTGACCGCATGACTGCAAAATCTTGATGTTCTGTTCGATTTTACGTGACTGAACAAACTCCATGTCACCAACATGTCTTCGAAAGTTTAGCTCTATAGGGCCTATACCGAACTTATACGAATCAATATAATTTGCTCTGCTTGGTAGAATAATCGGCATGTAACAGGCCCTATATCTGAGAAGCATTGCAAGTAGCTCCGTCTTCTCCACACGTACTGGCTGTGACGTATTCTTACGCTTAGCCTATAGGCCTATATCGTAGCTGGATAAGCAGCTCAAGGGCGATTTAAAATGTGGAAAAGGGAGCAGAGAAATGTTACCTTAGGTCTTGGTAATTAACTTTTTATATGATTAATTTATTTTCCATTTTTTACTTTTAAAGGGGGCAGGCACAAGTCGCTCCAAAATCCCCCCCGTGACCGTGAGCTTATGATTCGTTCGCCACATGATCATGGCGTTATAAATATGTAGGCCCTTTACTTTAGCCGATGATGAGGAATCTAGCCAAAGTATCCTGAATCGTTACTTAAAGGGGCTAATTCTTTCCAGTACAGTGGCGTCGTAACAAAAATGCAAAATTTGAGGCTTAACTCTCATTTTGGAAAAAAAATGACAGGAAAAAATAAATTTTTGAGCAGCTATTATGTCTGTTAAAATTTTGCAGCTGTTTGTTGGAATCATAAGCCTATGTCGGATAGATATATTGTAGAGTCTGTCAGATAATAGCAATTTCCTGCATCGCGTATTTTTAACCCACTACGCCGGTGCTTCAGTAGTTTACATAACAGCGACTCGCTGTTGCTAATGTTTTTTGTGCCTGTAAGTAATGTAACCAGCTTTTTGAGAAGGCGACAAAGACAATTATGACCGTTAGCTTTTCGTAGGTGGGAACACGGCATAACGCTGATGACGGCGCCAGCTAGCGAAGTCATTTCAGCAGCAATTTCACACCCGTGCGCAATAGTTCTACTCGACAACATAACTCGTTCTGTGTCACTAGTCGACTCACGCAAGATACAAGCAATTTGAGCAAAGCTCGTGAGACGCGCGACAGCCTTAGCAGTTATGGTTCGCAGGTTATCTGGGTCTATTTCCATCCACTTCGTCGCAATTTACCCTTGAAATGTGCACAACAGCCAAAAATAGCAAAAAAGCCTAACTCCCCTTGTTGAGATCATTCAAAGTCATCGGAGTTGACATCGTATAAAAAGCTCGTGACTAGTGCTACTTATGATAAGGAGCATGACTGTGCCTAGGCTCCCTGTCCGCAACTGTTTTCACGCTGGACGAGCCAATAATGGTAAAACAACCACTTTTAAGATGGTACCCCTCTTTGATGCCCGCCTGCACAGGCCTCCTTGAACCTAGAAGGTTGGAACTTAGACTGCTAAAATCAACGTTTAATGCTGAAAACTTCATGTTACGCAGGTTGACTTGGTCTTTCTCCATCCACTTCGTCGCAATTCAGTCTCGAAATGTGCGCTGCAGCCAGAAATTGCGAAAAAAATCACCAAAACTCCTATTTTACGGGTTCAAAGTCGTTCAACGTTTTAGATGTTGACAAATGTAAAAAAGCCCCGTGCTTGTTATGATAAGCAGCATGTCCGTACCTATATCTGCAGCCGTTTTCACACCAGACGATCGAGCCAATAGCGGCAAAATAACGTTTTAAGGGGGTACCACTCTTTGACTCAGTCGTTCAAGGGGAACCCCTTCACCCCAAAACACGAAATTTTGTCACTAACAACTAGAGTCTTTATGGCAGTCCACAGTGAAGATTTTGCGATCTTAGCTTGCGTGGTTTTGACACAATACCGCAGTGTGACGGACGGACAGACGGACCGACGGACAAACGCCTCGATGATGGCTAAGACGCGCGTAGCATTGCTGTCGCGCGTGAAAACTTTAAAAAATATATGTGCATCCGACTCCGAAAATAGGGGGGGGGTAAGTGCAAACAGTGCGCAATTATCTTTCAGGGGCGCCAAGTTATAGTCAATTTTGTCTCAAAATACGTTGCCATGGCAACAGGGGTCGGCAGGGGAGAAATTTAAATGACATCGTCGGATAGCCAATAAGTCGCTGTATCTCAGTAACGGTGCGAGATAAGGCCTAGGTTACCATTAATCACTAATAGGAAATCGTATACTGGCTTTCGATTGGCGCCGAATTTAATGACCTTGAATGACCTTGAACGCCAAAATAGAGGGTTTTGTGGATTTTTTGACGATTTCGCGCTATTTTGCCTACTTTCAACAGGCGCACTAGACGCAAAGAGCGTCAAGTAATGTATATGCAGTGACTATACTAAGTGCAGTATAATGATTCTATGTCCTGCAACACACCGATATAACTGCTGTTATCATTATTAACTTGACGACTAGGCATATAATCACTGCAAGTCGCGGCGCGACGTAAAAATCTCGGCGGCGGCGGCGCCCCATAATTTCGGCTGGCTTGGCGGCGCCGGCGCGCCGTTTGTTTTTCGGCTGGCGGCGGCGCCAGACGATTCCGGCTGGCGGCGGCGGCGCGAGTCGGCGGCTGAGGGGTCTAGATCACGGATGATTTTTTTTCTAATATTTTACAAACAGCAGAAGTGAGACTTACTGGACGATATATAGTTAGATGGATCTTTCTTGTCGCCTTTTTTATACAAAGCAGTAATGTTAGCAGACTTCCATGAACAAGGTAATTTATCAGTAGACAGAGATGATCTAAATATCAGTGCTAGAGGTGTAGCCAATTAAAATGCAAGCTCTTTTAATACACGTGGATGAATATTAATTGTCTGGTTTGGCTGACTTTGATGGTTTCAAGTAATATAGAAGTTTTTCAACCAATTCAGTAGGTCTATTGATTTTTATTTCTTTCATTAATTTGTACGATAAACTTCTCGGTTCAAGTACAGGCAAAACATCATCAAAAATATCATTATATCTGTATGTCTAGTCTTTCAGCTATATGATGTAATTATATAGGACCTATATAAAAAAAAACTGCAAACAATTTATTTCATGTTGTATAAGCGATGATGTAAAACAGCAAAAATCCAAAGTATAAGCACGAAGTAATGTATTAGCTTAGACATTTAATCTGTTTTCAGTAGCCAGAAAAAAATGTCTAAGCTAATAGGCCTACATAATGTTCGTGCTTATACTTTGGATTTTTACTGTTTTACATGTACTATACAACATTAAATAAATTGTTTGCAGTTGTTATATATATAATATTTGCGGTTTTATTAAAATGTGGAAAGTCGCTATAGCCTGTTAGTTTTTATTATAACTACAATGCGGTGTCCTGCGGTTTTCAGACAGATGAATTGCCTCACGCTGTGTTATTAATTTTTATTTTTTTAAAGTGCTTCAACTAAATAAAAAAAAGTAACAACGTTAATTCTCGTCAGATTTGTTCATTTTGGTGTCCTGCGGTCTTTACAAGAGTGTCCTGTGGTTTACAGGCATACCGTCTAGCGCACATGAAATATTTTAGGGGACCTATTCATTAGACGGCTACTATTCTTAATTGTGTCATTTAGCACGCGAAAGTGTATAATTTTAGCTAATTTTGTAATCCCGAAATCCAGGGATTGGGGCGCCGCCAATCCTGAGATTCGGGATTAGCGAAAATGGCCCGGTTCCCGGGATTCAAGATCCCGGGATTGCAATCCGTGGACTAGAATAGAGTAACGAATTACCAGTTTGCGCAGCCCTATGGGCAGTGACTGTAGTTGAATTATGAAATATTCTATGTTTATGTTATCGTTAGTGAGGAATAAATAGAATTTTTCTGTAATTTTAGTAATTAATTGTCCAGTTGTGCGAGTGCTGTTTTGTAGAATTACGTTTATTGATATGGCAGTTTGTGAGCCGCGTATTTTGACAGTTGTTGCCGTTTTTACCACGCTTCACTTCTGCTTTGTTACGGTGGGCGTGGCCTTCGGTACTGTCTCACAGGCCTTGCCATTTAAAAACAAGAAATTTGAGCTAATGCTCACGAGACGCGCGAAAGTCTATAGCAGTTTCGGTTTAGCAATGTAGCTGAAAATTCGGGTGTTCACGCTAAGTTAATATACGAATACCAAATTCTCTATCTGGGTCGGTAACGATAGTGGGGGCGATCGTAAAGTGCGAGGTGCGAAGAGGGTATAGTGCGAGGGAGCGTGCGAGGAATTCGTGCGAGGAACGGTAATTAGCGAGGCGGCGTGCGAGGCCGCCTCCAGTAAAAATGCATATTACAACCGCCACCCTAGATTGCTTCAGAAGTGACTGAAATACGTAGAATTAGTGTTATTATGCATGTTTCAGACTAATTTAGTTATGGGAAACTGTAAATAATTGACTATTGAGACCCAAGAACAAAGATCAGTTTTTGGGTGAATTCCATTCTAAAGAGGGTTTTTTGATGGGGCCTATAAAGAAAAAAGGGGCTAGGTCTTTTTGGGGGAAAAACAAAAAATGCGAAAAAACAGATGAGTGGCGCCATCTGGCGAATCAAAGACGTACTAAACTCAATAATGAAAAATAACTTTATGGCTGAATAATCTGCATCCACAACACATAAAACTAGCCAAAACAGCTTACTAGCGCCTCGTACCAAAAGAATATTGTACTAAAGACATATTTAAAAAAAAATAAATAAACAAAGTAACCAACAATTTCCACCACTAATCAATATCAAAAACCCCAAAAATGCCCAAATCGAACTGGTGCCCCCTTCAGCATACTGCAGATGCTGAATAAGCAGCATAATAAAATAAACAACGAAGGAATTGATATTATTGTTTCTCCTTACACATAACCCCAAATTTATTTTTGGGTACCAATATGTCACTCAATCGTGCCACGTCTCTGTTATCAGCAGCAGGTCGAGCCGCTTATTATGATTAGCAGAGCGGGCGGAAGGGCGCCCATACCCTCTGCCCAAGGGGGCTCACACATGCTTTGGGGCCTCACACTATGTGTGAAAATATTTTTAGTTTTTCAAATATATTTAAAATATAAAATAAATAAACATGTGGAAAGTTTACCCAAAATATGTTGGCACTGTGATGATGGCAGAATGAATTATATTTGTTAGTGCTGTCAAGGCATTAATTATTTAATGACGTTAACGCGTGCATTAATTTTTTTAAAGCGTGTGTCAACACATTAATTAACGTGTCATTGTAACTGCAATATTGTAGTAGACTATTTCCACTGGGTGACTGGAATAATGACTGACAAACTCTTGGCGTGGGTGTGTCCTAGGACTGTGCCAATAGTGATGAAACAGCAACAAAATATTTTTTTTAATTACTTGAATATTATTCGATTGTCAAATAATTGCAGTTTAATGAAATATTAGATCTTTTGTTGTACAGAATGTAGTGAATTTACGTACGTTGTGCGTTGTTTTTTAAACGCGCACTAATTCAACAATGAGTTTATGCATTAAGTTAACATGTTAATGCAACAGCTGTAATATTTGTATTTTTTTGATGGACTGTAGTGCACTGATTTTTATTGGAATATAAATTTATGCAACCTGAATATATGTTGCTGTGTGAATGGTGGACATACAAGTGCAAGAACATTGCTGTCTTGTTCATTTACATGCCAGGGTCAGTATGAAGACGTGAGATGCAAATGTGTTTGTCCACCTCTGCCGCTGCAGAACAACACAAGTTCTCAGACTCGCAAAGTCTTCGTCAAATCTTTCCACGAACCTTCCAAGTGGTAAGGTGTCTCATAGAATAATAGAAAATGCACTTTTTAGGCAGTTGCTATTTAGTTCTTTCAGTCCCTTAACTGCATACTGTACGAGCTCCATCCCCAAAGCTTTCCGTCTTGACATGTTAGACAGCAGTATTGTCCACTATTTATACATCAGTGAAGTGTACATTCCTTAAGTATGACTCACACCAGTCTGCTACGGGTATGACGTCATTCTAATTTATGTTGTTACAGAGCATTAAGTCTTTCCAGCATCAACGCAAGCAGCCTCATGATGTGTATGCCATTGCTGTTATTTGCATTCCGCACAGATTTAGGCTATCTGATATTCATTGATTCAAATAAGAAATTTCTAACCTTATTTGCCAGTGTTTTCACATAAAACAGATGCCTCTGGACCCTACTTTTACAAATTAGCGAAAGACTGGAAAGTTGTCATACTACTAGTGAGCCTGGTTTTGTGCTGTTTGTATTAACACTCTATTTATTTCGATTTAGTGCTCTATGATATCATAAACTACAGTGACATCAATTTGCAGCAGACTCATTTGAGTCAATAAAGGATGTACGTTTTACTGATGTATATTAGACTGTGGACTGTGGAAAATATTGTAGACCATATTATGTCGAGGCCGGAAAATTTGGGGATGGCCCTTGTACAAGATAGTGCCAAATGCTTCACCTTGTTACTATTTGTGTGTTGTGTCCTTTTTTGTCACGATTATTTCTAATCAAAACAACTGACAGACCACAGTCGCAGAAGATACACATTAGTATGATATGACTGAAGCTGATGAGATATGGCACCGTGGTTCATAAAAATGATACAAATTACATAGTCAATGATAACTTTATCACGTTAACTGATTTTCACAATTTTTGCACTGCTGGAAAGAGAACTACATTTTTGACAAAACTTTTGCAATATATCCCATTTCATTTTATCACTGGTGCATGTGTTGTTCAGAAGCTGCCTGTTCTGTCTGTTGTGCCTTTAGTTGTAGTTTTAGCTGCAGGTGAATGGCAAGAGTCAATGCTTGTTAAGCTGGTGTTAAGCTGCAGTTACACTGTTTGATATATGCTGTTGTATGTTGACAGTAAATGTGAGAACGTCGTAGATCAGTTCACCCAGCAGTCGCACTATCGTATGTGTGAACGATGCGACTGCCAATGGCAACGCCGCAACACGACCACCATCAAGGTATTGCTTGTCATAGATAATAGTAATTACATGTATATTTTTGCTAGTAATAGTAGTAAAACTAGTTCTCTAGCAGCAGTGGTAGCAGCAACTAGGACTCAGTTACTGTTACCGTTCGTAATGTGAAGTCTTCCAACTATAATTTTACATCACATGCTGACTGGGTTGTAACATTAAGGAAGTTGGACTGTCTATGCACAGGTAAACCATTTTGATGTATAACCATTAACCAACACCAAGATCAACCCAGCCTTCCATTTTTCTGGGTTAGGTAAATCGAATACCACTCTGTCTGGCTGGGGTTATGGCGAGGCATGTTCACCTATGTCTGGTGGCAGGTAACACTGTGATCTTGTATGGCAGGTGACACTTCGTAGCTCTGAGATGAATGATTACCATTTAACATGCTTCTGTTAGTCGATCACTGAGTCACCACATTATGCATTTTGTCCGTTTTTTTCATCTATTTGTCCACTCCATTCATCTATCCCATTGTAGTCTGTGTGCAGTTTGTTGAATCAGTAGTAGTGTCCTGTCTGTCTCCGTGACTGTCTGTCTGTCAGTCTGTCAGTCTGTCTGTCTGTCTAGGTGCTACTACTGATATTTTCACCTGTGTGGTTAGCCTGCTGTTTTTCTACATGTTGTTTCTACTCTCTTGTTCCTTTGTCTTTCTCTGTGTGTGTCTGTCTGTCTGTTTCTCTCTATGTCTCTCTGTGTCTGTGTCTGTCTGTGTCTAGGTGGTAGTGATATTCATCATATGTGTGGTCGGGCTACTGTTTTTGTACATGTTATTTCTGCTCTGTCTTGACCCACTCATGACTCGACGTCCAGTTGCTTACACTGAGCAGCGCAATGAGCAACCAGAGGAAGTCAGCATGGTCAGTTGTGCATTTCATTTATTATTACTTCCGCCGAGGAGGTAATGTTCTTGCCGGTTTTTGTTTGTCTGTCTGTTTGTTTGTTTGTTTATGTGTCAGCAACAGGCAACAGCTACCAGTGATTCAATTTTGGGGGTGATCCGGCAGCAATCCTGGATTCTGGATCGCTTTGAAATTTTTGTTACCATTGCATTAAAGGGGGCATAAGGGAACCGCTAGCAAAGTGAATATGGTGATGCCACCTGGCGAATAACATTGCCTTGGTGGAGGTACCTGCAGGCTATGACTACTTTATAGTTTATTAAGCATTCGTTAAGCATATTTTGGACCACCCTCTGGAGTGAATTAACGTGACTGCTAAACGAATTTACACACTCCAGACAGTGCTTTAAGTCGCATTTATTTCACAAATATTTTTTATGATACAAACTTTATGAGTTACACTATCCATGAGATTTTAGGTACCGGTAGAATGTTTAAATTGTACTTTGTTGTACTGGTCAGCTTTGCTGATACAAGTCGTCACTGTCTGATTTTATCAGTAATGGTACAGCTGAAAGTTTGTCGTGATGACCGTGGTGTTGATAGGAAGTGCATGGATCGGACTGGCCATCTACAGCGTCAACATCAGCTGCCGACAGGGTCAGTGTTATGTCGCGAGTACGACATCAGGTGCGCGGCGAACAGCAGCGGTGGAAGGGTGCAGTACAGGAGCAACGGAGACACATCTATGATCATCATACCATGCTCAACTAATAAAATAAAATCTCGAGTCAACCATGCCAATTGATGCTGAACTTATTTGAACTGAATTGAACAGAGCAGCATCAGTGAAATTTGGCATCAGGGAAAATGATTCATTTTGTCTTGGAAATTCAGGGAAAATGAATTCTGCATAGTAGTAGGAACCATGTTTCACTTTATTTGCTTTGTACACGACTTTCGGTTCTACTATCCATGACACAGTCCATTTAAACTTGTGATGCAGGCAACTTCAAATACGTTAAGGAAGCCAGCTTCCAAATTATTATCATTAGGTCTGATAATTTTGTATGAAGAATCATAAGTCTAATATATTGCATTGGTGACTGACTAGAATGTAACATTGTATATAATGCAGTGCTCAT
>Ga0209671_1009545_pt1 | contig 10173 bp, 10 predicted proteins | sample WorMetHERISLAND2_2_FD_187401 | JGI IMG/M metagenome (GOLD analysis project Ga0209671, IMG submission 187401) | Marine gutless worms symbiont microbial communities from Max Planck institute for Marine Microbiology, Germany - Olavius geniculatus... | ecosystem: Host-associated > Annelida >... | reverse complement strand
GAGAATACAGCGAAAACGTTAGGGGGCTACTTTTTGCCGCACCCCGTACATTACACTCATGTATTATGACGATTCGGAGTCGCCATTTTAACGGCTCGCCAAAACCTGCTTAGGACGACGAGAAAACTTTACTTATTAAATGCTAACATTGACCTGAACCTCAACCTTAACCCTAATCTTTTTTCTAAAATTATCTCTAACTGTGACGGCTAATTGAAATAGCGGACCTTCGAAATGACGGCTGATCGAAATGGCGGGCCGACGCCATATAACAAGCATGTCGTCGCGTTCAATACCGAATGGTTGTTAAACAGCAACTCAACACAGAAAATTAGGGCAATTAGGGGGTTTACAACAGCACCTCCGCTGATCTTCAGATGTGGACAAGGTGACAGAATTAAACTAAACTAAACCGAATCGACGGCAGTTTATTTTGTTCCAGTTTATGACTTTTGGAATACAGACTTTCCGATGTTGGGATACCGATGACAGTTTAATTTAGTTCACCCGATTACCAGAGCTGGACAGTAACGCAATTACATATAATTAAATTACGTAATTCAATTACAAATTACAACTGTAATTCGTAGTTTAATCACATTTAGTTTCCATGTAATTTGTAATTGGTAATTCAATCACACAATCATGTAATTTGTAATTTCAAATTACATTTTGTTTTAAATTACATCAAAAAGTTTCAAGTGGTAACATTTATAAGTTTTATATTAAGCATCATGATGATCTATCTTTCTTACTAAACTACACTTTGCCACGTGACTTACGTTTTCAATTATAACTTTTTTCTCTGCACAAGCTGTTTTTGTAAATAGTAATGAAGTAAGTAAGTAAAGTGTAAATTTATATAGCGCATACTGAAAAAGATCTCTAATGTGCTTAATACATTTTGTCATCAATTTTTTGCAAAAATGTATGTCTTCAGCTGACGTTTGAAAGTACTGCGACTCAGTTCTGGGTCACGAAGACTGTCTGGCAGCGAATTCAAAGTTGACGGGCCCGCCACAGAAAGGCGCAGACGACCGAAACTGTTCAATCGATAGCGTGGTACGACCAACTTCCGCTTAGTGGCAGAACGCAGATGTTGATGGCCAGTGACTTCTGCTGTGAGTGTACAACTGTCCATCAAGTACGGCGGAGCAGTTCCATAGAGACATCGATACATGAGCACTGCGAGCTTAAATCGTACTCGATCGGTGACATCAAGCCAGTGGAGCTCATCATGCATTAACCGTGACAAACCACTGTCGTACTTCCGAGTGTTAGTGACGACGCAGGCAGCTGAATTAGTGTAGATTTATAACACTGTGAAATGTGAAATAGTGTAGATTGTAAATAGCAGACCTTTCATCACGCTAATCGTCGGATGAACACTAAACAGTTGGCATCGTCAATCGTTCTGAAGTCATAAAACAGAACTTACAATTGCTCCTTCTCAAGGTTTTTAAAGTGACATAGACTTTCATGTGATTTACATGATGTAGCCTACAGTTCTAAATATAAGTTGTGTTTGTAAATATTGTACACAGTTGACATTACTAGATAATTATTGTATTGCTGCTTGATCCTGGTGTTTTTGTTAGTCTGATAATAAATAGTGACTGTATGTTTCGTTAAAAGTAGGTTTCGTTAAAATTGTTTTTAGTTTTCGGACAAACTATGAGACGTTTCCGCTTGCATGCTTTTGGACTTATTGTGCATCTTGTGCTTGCGTTGTTGAGGGTTGCGCTTGTCAACTTTACATTAAACGAATATATGATGATGATGATGATGATGATGATGATGTATTACTAATGTACAATGTACTACTGCTGGTCTGCTAGAACTATGACTGTATTTATCACTTATAATATTAATTGGGAAACAAGATTAGCAATTGCAAATAATTTGTAATTAGAGTAATTAAAATTACGTAATTTGTAATTTAGCCTTTGATTCCAAAGTGTTACATAATACAACAGTGATAAACCTACTTTTTCTACCCGCTCAACACGCTATCATCTTCGGCAGTGGCAGGCTCAAACGTTACACCCGTACTGTAACTAACAATGTAGATTAAAAATTAAAAAAAACAGCAACGTAGCAAACGTACATGTTGTACAAGTGACATCTTGACATGACACATAACTTGTTCCTGTGAGTCTTCGAAGATACTGATTGTTGTTGCAGGAACTGCGGCTACTACATCGACTGCTGTATGCAGTCTGAACGGATGCACGGTTGTACGTAAACCACGTTTCACAGACCGGCTACAAAACAACATGCCACTGATATTTGTCGACTAGCGAATAGAGATATATAGTCACATATTTAATGACATAGAATACGCATATTACACATTATATTTCCTGTACTGAATGCAATAGTAGTAAAAGTTTCATCATCGTCATCATCGACAACCGTGGGCTCAATGCCCGTTGGTGTCTGACGCCATTCTTACTATCGCTGCCCACCGCTGCCTATCTAGGGCAGCGTGGCTTAACTCCTGCAGGGTTGTCCCACACCACTGCTCAATGTCATCTGACCATTCTCGGTGAGGCCGTCCTCTTTTGTTTGAACCATCCATCATTCCGAACACCAGGGTCTTTATCTTTCTGCTGTCGTTTTATCTTTCTGCTGTCGTTTGCAAGTTTGCAAATCGTTTTATTGTCATTCTGACAGAAATATGACGACTTGGACAAAACTGCGGTGTCCCGTTTTTGACTTACGGGGAAGTCAGTAAGCGCTACAGAAGTACTTCGCCCTGAAAGATCTAGCCTGACCGTAACACTGACTCGAGCAAGAATAAAACTAGTCACCCAAAAATCTACTTAAGTAAAAGTAGAAGTTGCTAGAAATAAAATTACTACTTAAGCAAAATTAGAATATTGCAAGTACTCAGGTAATCAAATAGTCCTGCGTTAAGATCTAGCCACGATTTATGTCAGGTAGTTTGATCTCGGATGTTTGCAAAACAACACACAGTTATTTCACGTCTGCCTTGTGGACTTACATCGGTTATACCAAGGCACTGGTCCTGGAAACGTGCACTTCTACAACTGGCTGAACTGGACGCGTAGACGCACATCGGACAAACTGACGTCTCTCCTGACGCACACTTGGGCGCCGGTGCTGCAACACGCAGACATTCAGCGTCAAAAAAATATCAGTCAGTATACCATGCGATATACATGTAAATAATTTTCACTGAAAAAATTTGTCAGACAAGTTGGCAGTCTTTTGTCTAACACATAAACTACAAGAAAGAACTCTACTATTAAACAAAACTGAACTAACGAGAATAGAAAAGTGCTGTGAAAATATTTAAAAATCAAAAACCTGAGAGCTATGAAAACGACAAAAGCAGGAAGTGGAAAATACAGAAAAAATAACGAGAACTAAAATGAGAAAGAAAAAAAATACCGTAAGCAAAAAAATATTAACCAACTACAGAGTCACTTAGAAAAGCTCGACTAAGATAACGTAGATTGACACGAGTCAATATGTTAAAACGTGCTTAAGAAAATAAAAAACTCTCTGTATACACGAAAGTACACGGTGTTTCATAAAAAGGTGCCCTTTTTCTTTCTTTCATAATTCACTCAAATAATAACCAATTTACATGAAATTTTTACCAGATGTAGCTGAAAAAATTCTTATTCAAAATATATAGACCAAAATATAATGGTTGGTTAATTATTTTTTGCTGGCCGTGATGTAATGCTGGCATCATAATGTGCCGTGAGTACAAACATGGGCTTGCCGCAATTGGTGCTAACAGTTGTCGAATGGCTGCCCTGCTCTATGGTGAACTTCATCTGGTTCACTGATGACAAACTGTTGAAGTTTTACCACTGCGGCCACAAAAACCCAATACGATAACTTTTACACACTTGCTGGGATAGCTGTACTTGTACACCTTCCAGCAAGACAGTGCATCAGCACACACTGCTTGCAAGATAGTTGAGTTCATGGATTGCACGATGTTTGATTTCATGCCCCCATGTTGCTTAAAGTTGATAAAGTGAACTTTTTTAATCAGTGAACCAGATCAAGTTCACCATCGATGCAGGGCAGCTATTCAGCTACTGTCAACACCGGTTGCGGGAACTTGCGGGAAGCCCATGTTTGTACTCACAGCACATTATGACGTCAACATTACATCACGACCAACAAAGAATATGTAACCAACTGCCATATTTTGTCGAAATATTTTGAATTAGAATTTATTCAGCTACATCTAGTAAAAATTTCGTGTAAATTGGTTATCATTTGAACAAATTATGAAAGAAAGAAAAAGGGCGCCTTTTTTATGAAACACCGTGTAGTACTAGGCCTAATAAAACACTCACTCGATCCAATGTTGCCAGGAAAGTTGCAGATGACGTTGGTCTGATCCCAAAGAGTTCCAGCTGGACACGTGATCACAGTGCACGATGCATATTGCGTGATGGGATCCAATACGCCACACTGGATGTATCTCCTCGGGTTATAATGCGGAAAGAAGTAGCCATATGTCATGATGTTTTCATAGGTACACGGGGACAGACGGCAGTCGAAATATCCAACTACAACGCATGCCGTTCACATCAACACAACATACGCCATACCCATTTCACGTAAAAGCCAGTTCACACACTCAGTTAAATTTGAAAAGGTGTATTTTACATGAAGCCCAGCTGTAGCTAGGAAAGGCCGACCCTAGGCGGGCGTTCGAAGGCAGCAAATGTAAACAGTACTCCGGTTTGGAAAAAAAGACAGAGAATCGGCAATGAAAGCACTGGATAGAGCAATTGCAAATGTCTGTAGTCTGTTAATAGCAATCATTATGTTAATACACTTAGGCCGTAATGCGCCATGCAATTTTTGGGGGTGGGACCCTATTGTGGAAGAACAGGGTCGACGATAGTATAGGCGAGTAGGGCACTGACAAGTTTTCACAAGTTCAACCTTAATGGTCGGCTGAAATTGCTGACAAAATTGTGCTGGACAACAATGCATAACTGTGACGACGATGAGTTAGTTTTCCTTGACACTGCTCGCAGATGCAGGAAGAAATCTGCATACAACTAATGTTTTAGAACACATTCACATGCTGTTAGGTCTGTACGTTAAACGCTCGTGCTTCTCTCTCCATCTGAACCGGATGAACTTTTGCAGTGGTAGTTCACTCCTACGATAACAGCACCATAAACACTGTCGTGGCTTTTACTATTATTATATTACGTAACGATGTTGACTGCTCAACTTCACGTTAAATAATATTCCCTTAGTCAGTGGCTGAGTAATAGAGTGTTTACACATTAGCACGTGTATTTTAAATACATTTGATGGAAGTTTGCTATACGTTTGCTGGATCGTGTAAACACCCCGTAAGACTACACTAGAAACCTACATATGACAGGCGATGTTGTAGTCGTAGTTGTAGTCGTAGTCGTAGTCATACTAGTGCTCGTTGTCGTCGTTGTCGTCATCGTCCCCGTTACTTCTATATCTGCATAACAAGATACAGCACATCAACAATTCTAAATATTTATGTTTATTTTTGGCAGCAATGTCATCTCTGGCTAGCATCAAATTAATGAGAGCTAAACATCAACTGTCGACGCTTTGCGAAACCTTTGCGAAAGAGAGCGATACGAAAGAAAACAGAGACAAAAATCTATGTATTACCAACGCTAATAAGCTACAAAACCATCGCAATAAATTATTAACTGTAAAAATGAGTTTCTATATTAAACTGAGAGAATGGTTAAAATAGAGAGCGCTAAACTGAGAATGAACTCAGCTGACCTGCACAAGTTGCTTCGACATCACACGTGTAGCACTTCAGGAATGACCTAGGTCCTTTTTTTTCTTCCTCGCAGCGGGTTGGACATACATCAGGAGGTTCTAGACATCTGCCTTCCCACGGATTGTTCACCAGCTTGCCGCGCTGATCTGTCGTTTGCACTATCATACACTCAGCCTGCGTCCAGTCCCAACACAGTCAACAGGAGACGCTGAAAATGCGAGACTGGAAATACAGCACAAGAAATAAAAAATGCATGGCATTTTCTATACCCATGCATTGCTTTTGCTCCATTTTCCAGTCGCCCGGTCCAATCATCAAGCAGGCCACAAAGTGTACTATTCACATATGCAAGAGCAATCGCTAAAAATTCTTTCTTCTGCTTATATCACCATTTTTCAGTGACTATTCATTGGTCCGAAGGGGCACTCGTCTAAGTTTGGTCAGGCACTCAGGTTTCACAGTCCGCCATAGCTAAGGTCTGTGATAATCAAAAAGCAATTTATTTCTATTCCTAACCGTAAATTGCATAAACCTTGTTTTTAACCCTGCTGCTATTTGAATTAGTGCCTATTGGGACTAATAGTGATTTTCTGTCATCAGAAAAAACTATGTGACTGACAACTAGTTTTAGTTTGCACAGACGCTCCTGCATAGCTCTACAATAATTTTGCTGTTTTAATTGACTGATATAACATTACAGAGTTTTAAACTAATATTTGATAACGTTTTTATCGAGTATGACATGCGCGAAAATTCGGGAGTTATCGTTAAAAATGTTGACGCTGTGTCTCATAGTTTACTAGTGTTACACATGTTGTCCCTGTAGGCCTATTAGGCAGATTCCAGTAGTGGAATTGGTTTGAATCACGACTTTGAGCTGGTTATCATCATCATCAGTTTATTTTGGAAACACAGGACAATATCAGAAAATACAGAACAGAACAATAAAACATGCGTTCCAAGGGTCAGAAAGGCCGCAACGGCACTTGCAACTACCCATATAACAAAAAGTAGCACGGTATAATAAGAACGAACAAATATGAACGACCAGTACTGAATAATAAAATTAAAATCAAAAAACCTTGAGAAAATTAGAGAAATCAACATTATTAATATTCCTCTTGAAAGAAGTTAAAGAAGTAAAATCTACTGTATGAGGTAAACTATTCCAAACACTAACTATACGCTGATTAAAAAACTGTGAACGACAGCTGGTAGAACAAGATGCTTTTACAAATTTGTATGGGTGGCCACGTGTACTGAGGATACTGAAAGCAAAAAACTCGTCACACTGAACATTAACCAAACCGAAAACAATTTTGTAACATAGAATTAAATCATGTAACAAACGACACCTTAAGTTTGTCGTTTAAATGTCAATGATCTTGGCATGAGTAGGCCTAAATTGCAGATATGAATGTAATCGGTCGAAATGGTCATGTTTGTATGAGGAAAACCAGAAATACGTTCTGTGGAACGAAGTATCTGTCCCATCGCAATGCTATCTATATATAGCCTAACAGCTGCGTATACGGGGGTAGGTGCAAACAGGGCGCAATTATCTTTCACCTGGGCCGAGTTGTAGTCAATTTTGTCCCCAAATTCGTTGCCATAGCAACGGAGGTCGTCGGGGAAAAAATTTGAATGACACCGTCGAATAGCTTGGGTCCGTAAACTCAACGTGCATAAACTCAACGTGCATTTATCTTTTACAGGGATCGAGTTATACCGCTTTGAAGTTCTCATAGGCCGTAATGCAATTTTTTTAGAAATTGGGGTAAAATAGGGGAGGAAGTTATCAAATTTTTATCCCAAGCAAACTCGATGTTACTTTTCGGGCCCCAAATCACTGTGCAAAATTTCATCAAAATCGAATCAAAATTGCGGCTGCAGGAGTGTTTACAGACAGACTAACAGACAGACGCAAGTAATGTTATAATCTGTCCCATGCTATGCTATAGCAATGGGACAGATAATTAAGTATGTTTTATCTACTCCACATTTAAAAATTTTAAACTAAAGTTTAACTGAACCGTATTTGACCTATTCCTGTATTATATGGGCTAGTCCTAAAAAGTATTAAATTTGAGATTTTACACAAACTTATAAGCGTGCAGTTAGGATCATCTTGAATGCGAAATACACAGCCCACTCTAGACCACTATTTTACAAATTAAGTAGCCTACTTTTAATATATTAGGCCCTATATATTTGTCAACCTCAAGCGCAACCAGAATCCCCACCGTGGTCAGCCACCTTGCCGTGGAGGTGGGGCTTTGCACCGATGACCCGAAAGATTTCTAAAATCTAGAGGCGAGGAGCCAACTAAGAGCTGACCAAACTTGTGTAGGCAGATTGCTACACTTACCAGTGCTCTTGTGCTGGTTTCGGCTTCACAGCCGACTACGGCTTTATAGCCACTACCTGTAACCTTGTGGTTACATTCGGGGACGCGCATTGGCCCGAGCTGATACGGCCTCAGCGCTGGGCATGTGTAAGAGCCTGTCCACCCCGGAGGTAAGGTAAGGTAAGGTAAGGCGCAACCAGAATGTAAAAAAAAATCTGGATGGATGTTGGAAGGCAACATGGAAAGCAATAGGCCTATAATGTAATTTATAAACCAAAAACTAGATTGCTTGAATCATTACGCTCTAACGTAAAAGAATAACTATTAAAGTATCAGCGTAGTAAGAGGACTGACCCATGTACTATTGCACTGCTGCTTCGGACAATTGTCGATGACGTCTTGCTTCGATGAGCGTCCAGTGCACACGGGACAAAATGGCGGTCCACTGACACACTTAGCTATACGCACATGAACACACAGGCTCAGATGCCGCTAAGCAAACACAGCGTCAGCTTCACGCATTTCGTTATCTACCATGCAGCTATCTACCGTAGTAGACTGTGCTTGTCTTTGGCATGACGAAAACTTACTTTGGGCCAATTGCATCAAATCTCCACGCAGTCGAGTCTACGTAACTCACTGAGGGCAGATCTGAGCTGCGAAATTATTGGGCACTCAAATGTTGAGTAGACGCGAGTCAAGTTGAGCGTCGTTTTCGTGTCATATCGCCACAAAACTAAGTTTTGGGTTAGAGTTACGATTAGTTATAGTAGGCCTATGTATAGCTAACATTAACCCTACATAGTACACTTACGTACATTTACTTTTAATTTGCCTTACATAAGCTTACAGTATATGTGAAAAAAACTAACATATGTAGGCCTACTGTCGCACTGCCATGATAGGTAGGCCTAATACGAGCGAAAAGTCCGAAAATCGGTTTTGTGTTGTCACTATAGAAATAGATCGCGGTTCGTAGTTTTGCCAAAATAACCTTGGCCAAATTTCTAAAGGGTTCAATAACATAACAACCAAAATAAAATTGCTGAAAGATCGCCGTTTCCGACCACTAACGTTTCCCCTCCGAAACCTATTGTCTATTGTCATACACTTATATATTTTTAAACTTTTTTTCAATTTATCAACCAACACAATGTTGCGTGACACGTAAGTGCCAAACAAAATGAGAATATACTGGTCAAATGGCCAACGCATAGTTAGAAAGCGCTGATGTGTAGCCAATAAAATGCATTATCTACCAGTAACGTCGATTAGTTATCAGCACTCAAAACAGTTCAGTTTTTGGCCTGCCGTGTAGCCTACAATCGCGATTCCAGTGCACTTAGCCTACTTTTAAAAAAGTGCGCGACGAAACCTATAAAACATTCTTGAAACTTGTTTAGTAGGCCTACATCAGCGTTGTATGACTACTCTTCGGTTGTAAATGAGGAAAAAAATTAAAAAAACGTCACATAGATATACTTTTCTGGCAACTTCTGGTGGATTCTTGGCACAGCTCGCAGTACTGTTCGTCTCCAATCATTTGGCATGTCTTCTCTCCTACGTCGTCGCACTCAGAGAATCGACGGCACAGCTTTGTCACGTTGATCTCAGTTCCGCGATTGTCTTTAATCAACAGCGTCAGACAAAGGTCCTACAACGCCCAATGCGGCAAATTGGTGACGTGGCGTAGTGGTAACGCGTTTGATCCGATCAACGAAGTTACAGTACGCCGGGCCCGGTTAGTACTGCAATAAGTGACTGCCTGCGGACAGGTAAATCATCTCGGTATGTAACCAGCCGCCTAGGTCAACTCAGCCCTCCATCCCTACGGGGTAGGTAAATCGAGTACCGGCCTATCTGGCTGGACTTAAGGCGGGGCGCGTTCACCTGTGTCGGATGGCTGTGTGATCCCATACGGCAGGTGACGATCCGTAGCTTTGAGATGGGTGTCCCATTAAGGGCTATATCAACACCTTTTAACCTTTACCACCAAGAAACAAACCAGAACAAAAACATAACAATGTCACGATGTGCA
>Ga0209671_1009544_pt1 | contig 10174 bp, 7 predicted proteins | sample WorMetHERISLAND2_2_FD_187401 | JGI IMG/M metagenome (GOLD analysis project Ga0209671, IMG submission 187401) | Marine gutless worms symbiont microbial communities from Max Planck institute for Marine Microbiology, Germany - Olavius geniculatus... | ecosystem: Host-associated > Annelida >... | reverse complement strand
CTTTTGTACTTCTTCTACCAGTATATCACCCTGGCTGTCAGCAAGTGGTGGCGAGATGTCTTTCAGCTCTTTGACAAGGTCATTGGATACCTTCTGGTCAAGCTGTGCCATGTAGAGTTCGCTGCATACAAAGACGCAATGGCTGTAACAACGAACAGTAGGCCCTAACGAGACAGAGGATCTGCCGACGCCAACAACTTCGCCAGTGATCCAAGCGCGGGTCAACTGCCAGGTCAAGGTGCAATGCAACCGCAACAGAATGCGAGCGATGTAAACGTCCAGTGTGTGGCAAATATGCTTGGCCAAAGTGTGTGTCGTGCAAATAAGAACCCAGATTGGCCGAGCATTTGCCACGCACTGGACGTTTACGTATGCATCGAGCAAATAAGACAACAGTAGGCTATACTATGATAGTCATGAGTTTTGTACGCGCGAAAGCAGCTACTGCTTTCAGCGGGTCTTCGCCATCGCAATTCTGTCCGTCCGTCTGTCACACGGGTGGATCAGTCAAAAATGGTGCAAGATAGGCCGGCCTAGGATCACCAAATCTTCACCGTCGGCTGCCTGGAAGACTCTATTTCAGAAACAGTAAAGCTTTTCCATAAATTCGAAAGGGGTCACCCCGAACGAGGGCGCTAAATGAGAAGGGGTGGGCAAAATTTGCGATTTTTGGCAAATAAGTCGCTGTCTCAGTAACGGTGCGAGATATAGCCTAGATTACTATTAATTATGAGTTTGTCTGATTTGTTGGTCACTGAACTTGGACTGTTCGTTCTACTGTGCTACGAGCAGTGTTATTACTGCGTGTTGTTTATTATGTTTATTCACCATAATATGGTAGCACTGATGAAATAGCATAAGGTTGAATAAAGTTGAATAGAATTATAATGTCGTAGCAGTCGTATACGTACGCAAGTTGCATATTGTAGACCCCCTAGTCTCCCCTAAATGACGTCCCTGTGGAGTATTGACATTACGGAACAGTCTGGATAATCAGTCAACGTCATTAAATTCATTGAAGAATAATCTGTTGACATTTAAGAACTCGTATGGGTCGAGTTTTAAATACGAGTTTTTCACACTGTGCTTGCCCATCTCTTGTATTCGTGGTTTTTGCCCAAAGTCTAGTTTTACGGGTTTGCGGATGTTGTAATAAACTGTTGATTGTTTTGTTTTGTTTACAATGAATGTTGGACATTTTAACAATTAAGACGCAGATTGCTGAAATTTACGTTGTATTTTGCAGCAATAAAACGCCATTATTGCCCTTAAGCAGCCAACTATTAAGTCAGCTTGGTACGTTATTGTTCATTGCATAGCTGCCAAGGTCTGGAAATAAAAATGCACGAGATAGATCATGGTCAGTGCTAGGGGTAGCCGACGTTGACGGCGGAGTTCAGTAGCAATAGCAAGCAATAGCAGATACTGAATATGACGCCGTGCGCCATGGCTATGCTAGGGGTAGATCGGCAATCTCGCACTATTGAGCAGAAAATTACTAGTGGTAGATCGCCACTTTATCTAATTACATTTATCATATTATTAATGTAAGAATGCAGCCATATTTCTTCACTGCATTATCAGAACTGTGCTTGGGACTGAAATATCAGTCACTTTGTTATCAATTACCAAATTTATTCAAAAACAATATATTTTAAAGTCTGTGTTACAAAGAAACAGATATGGTTTGAGATGGACTCTGATATAATACTGAATAAGCCTAATTTAAGTACGTGACAGTGTCGTGGCATGGGCCTATGACTACCAGGAACATAAGTTTTACCATGTACCTAATAATGTGCCTACCCGATCTACCCTCTAGCAGTTTTCCAGTGCTAACAGCAAGATTGCCGATCTACCGCTAGAATTATTGATAGATCATATCATCGATTTGATTAAAGGTTAAAGGTGGTGTTATAGCTCTTAATGGAAGCCCATTCCAGAGCTACAGAGCGCCACCTGTCAAATGGGATCACATATTGTTACCTGACACAGGCAGGTTGGATTTAGCTCAATGTTCGGCAAACTTAAAAATTAGTGACCAAAATTGCTATTGTTAGTTCGCCGAACTGAGTCGAAAGAATCAGAATTTATTAAAAGCAGTTCAGCGATCTGAAGTGCAGCTAATTGGGCTACTAAAATCAGTTTGGTCACACTGCTGTTAATTTCACACCACCCCCAGTACTGCATTAGAAATGGTGAATTTAAAAAAATATTAGGAGGACCTTTAACTCCGAGTTCTAGTAAACTCCTCATTACCAGCGCTGGCTGTTGAGATGAAATAAAAGAATCTAAAACATTATCTAAAACATTATCTGCTTAATCCTGTTCAGTCAGTACTAGCGTGACAAGCGCATTAGAGGTTAATTTTAACAATATGCGCTATATAAATTTACATTTTACTTACTTATTTACTTACTTACTTACTTACTTAGTGAAATTTTTGCGACATTTTAGTTTCACTAGGCTGTCGACTGCTGACGGGGTAAGTCTGGATGTGTCAGTGGCTGCAGTGTCGTGAGACCAGCTCAGCTCCTGACAGTGACAGAGGCAGGATGTCAACGGTCCGGCGGCATCGGGCATTATCCGTTTTTCCTCGAACTGAAAGTAGCAAATTTTGTGTTGCTTCTGTCAGTTCACTGAACTGAAAATAGAATTAACACTGGATTTAACATGTGGGGGCCCTGGGCAGCTGTTGGTGTGGGGCCTGAAACATATTTACATATTTAGTGATGGGCATCAAATAATTTTATGTACTGGTAGGCTAATTCAACAACTGTCTACACTGCTAACAACACTGCTTCGTTTACAGTGGCAAGGCCAGAAATTTCAATTTCCTTGTCTCCCTTTCCCTTCCATTCCCTTCCACCTTTCATCTCTTCCCTCCATTATCCTCCCTTTTTTACGCTTCCCTTCCTTCCTCTGTCCTTCTCTTTTTCTCTCCTTCCCTTCCCTTAGAAGTAGAACGAGTCCAGGGGATCGCTGTGAGCTCCCCGAGTGGGATCTGAGGCGCAGCCCCAGCCGAAATCAAGTATGGTGCATTTTAGCGTTAAAAGATGAGCTCTGGTGGCAACAAATTTAATTATTTTTCTGAAAATAAACTGATCGAATCGGTAAATTTTGTGCACCATAGTTTAAACGCATACTTATACATGTATTTTGTCTGGAGGATTGGGGGGGCTGGGCCCCCTGGCCCTCCCCTTTTGTCTACGCCACTGTTCTTTTAAGCGCTGGTAGTAAACATTATTGTTTCAGCCAGCGTTTTCTCTCTAATTTAGTTGTTTTTAATTTAGGCGTATCTGACATTACATAATATATCTTTAGGTTTTATCTCAGCTTTTAAGCGTCAACCACTGGTCATTGTATTGTAAATGGTTATTATTTGATTTATTGACTGTTTGACAACTACTGCTCTCAAAAATTAGGCCTTCATAGTAGAGTTGTCAAATTAACGCATTAATTAACGGGTTAATGTGTTAATAAATTAACATGCAATAAAAAAATTAATGCACATACGTAAATTTAAGTTAATTTAGTAAATTCAGCGAAGCAAAAGTTGCAAAATTTCGTTAAACTGTGGTTATTTGACAATCGAATGAATTCAAGTAACTAAACTGTAGTTGCCATTCCATCACTACTGTAAATAAATAATTATTTCGACGACAGGCTAATATATTTCTATGCTAGCTATGACGGCAGTTATTGTTAATTATACATCTAAAATGTGTTTCTAACTTTCTATATTCTACAAGCGGGCTTCCTCCAAACGTTGCGGGGCTCGGGGTAACTTACCCCCTACTCTCCTTTGTGACGGACCTGGGTGCATTAGCAATGCATTAATTAATGCACTAAAAAAATTAATGCTTCGACAGCTCTACTTTATAGTTAAGTCAATAACTACACATACTGTTTAAGTGCTTCAGTAGATAAGTAAATCTAGTCACATAGCTACTAGTATAACTAATTTTCTTAAGTAGCGTGGAAATAATTAACAAAACAAATATTTACAATTTAGTGGCGTAGACAGAAAGTGAATTGGGAAAGCCCTGCCTCACTCAATGCAGTTCTCAATCCCATCACCTTTCTTGCCTTCCCTTTCTCTTCCCCAGAAGTAGGACTCAAATTTAAATTCCAGCTAGAAATCTGACGGAGTGCTCTGAGCTCCTCTGGTAGGGTCTGTGGCGCAGCCCCAGCTGAAATTGAATTTGGCACATTTTTACAGCCATAAAAATGCGATCTGGTGGCAAAAATTTAAATTATTTTTGAGTCACTAATTTCTGTTTTCAACAGAAATAATGAACTTGGGGTCTGAGCCCACGTTGTCTATGCCACTAGTACAAATCTGCCAACATTATGGTTAAGATGGAAATGGCTTCAAGTGTTCAGCAATCATTTAGACATCAGCGCTATATCACTTTGGAAAAAAACATAGAAAACATTACAAATCACACACATTGTCTTAATTTTACATTGCCAAAACGTTATCAGTTCTAGTTATTAGAGTGAATTTTACAGCAAAAACATTACAGTGACTTAGTACATCAGGGTGAGGCTATGTATTGTACACCGTGGGCCGTAAAAATAGGACATTGCATAGCTGGTGATAATTTCTCTAATGTTGACCAATGCTCGCAATTTTTACACTGTTGGAAAGAAAAATAAATTTTTAACAAAAGCAGTGTAATATTTTTCCTTTCACCTTAGCACTGATCCCACACTACCTTGAACAATTTAAAAGATTAATCTCAGATAAATTTATCATTTATTATGCAATGTTCTATTTTTATGGCTTACGGTGTACATACGTGTCATACACCGTAAGTCTTAGGTGCTATTTACAAGTTCTTTTCGAGATTTAGCCTTTGCAGAATCTCTGATAAGTTTGTCAAAGTCCATCTGTATAAAAATGTCACATTCGATGCTCATCATGGCCAAATGACTGAGTCTCCTTGGAACTGAGGTTTTCGCACCGATGTACCATATTATTTTTAAACGTTGTACTTTTGTTGAGCTTAGACCATTGAAAGGAACAGTTTTTTTTTAAAAATGTGGGGGCCCCTTTTTGTGGGTTCTCTGGGCAGCTGCCCATAGAGTCTGGCCCTGGTCAAGGCCGGTGTTACTTCTTTATTAGACAGGTCGTACGACGAAGCTGTTTACTTCTGGTCATGGGCGCCATTTTGTTTCTGTTCGTTGTACCCATTGAACGTCTACCATAGAATATTTAATTTTAGCAAAGAATATTTATTTTTGACCCAATATTTTAAAGAAAAGAATTTCGATGCAGGGCATAGTAAGGGGGAAAATTTTTTGAGGAATTTTTGAGCTCCGATGCACTGTTTCCGAGATATTTCCAAAAATGTGTTTCTAGTTCAGCAAATATTCACATATAAACAATATGGCGCCATAGGCCCGATTCCCAGCAGCCTAATCCGTCGGATGACCTGTCTATAAATAAGCACTGGCCTTGGCGCTGGTCACACAGGTGAACGTGTCTCACCTTAACCCCAGCCAGATAGGATGGTACTCGATTCCTTCCACAGGGACAGTGGCGTAACTGCAAAGGGATGTTAACAGATGCACTGCATGCAGGCGCCAACTCAAAAGTGGCGCCAAAGGGTCACCAGATTCCAAGACTCTGTGTTTGAAACACTATCACACTGTTCTCAATTTCTGACAAGCCCCGCTAAGGATAACGCAGTGACTGACTTGGCAGATATACCATGTTTGTATCATTACTGTTGTACTACGATCGTGCCTGTCTCCAGTTACCATCATATCTGTCCCCATTACCGTCACTACTATGGTGAAGCATCCAATTCTCAGGTTGTTCTGATTTCTGCCGGATTTGCAAGGTAATTTTTTGTTGTACCAATTACCATGAAGTGCACGATCCATCTACTGTGTTTTTTGTACTGCTAGGTGCAAGCACTATGGACATAGAGGTGAAGACAGAAGCTGATAGTAATGATGCCACTGAGTGTTTACATGATAACAGGCCAACTGTTGGTATGTTTGTGTTACTTATGGAGCTGTCAAAATATTACGTTTTGAACGTATGTGATAATGTGACAATTACGCATCATTAATATTGCTGTTAGTGTATATGGACTGGATTAAGAGGGTGACTGGAATGACACCCATGAAGTCGTGCCTGTGTCGCAGGATCGTGACAGTATTGACGGAATGGCAACGCAACAATTTCTGATTACTTGAATATTATTCGATCACCAAATAACAGAGGTTTAATGGAATATTGGAATTTCTGCTTATAGTAAATTTACGTAGGTGCGTTAATTTTTTTCACGCGTGCTAATTTTTTTCACACTTATTAATTTGTTAACACGTTAAGTCAACGCAATTATTTGGCAACTCTAGTTTCTTATGTTTCCTGACATGATAGCATAGCAGTGGCATAGTGGTTTTTGTAGTGAGTACTTTTTTTTCTTCTGTGCAAAATTTTATGAAAATCAAATGAAAATTGCAGCTGTAAAAGTGCTTACAGTCTGAAAGACAGACATAGCTGATGTTATAATTTACCTTATGCTATGCTATAGCAAGGAGCTAACACATCACACCTCACACGATAGTGTGAGTGTTGTAAGGACGACCTTTAAAGTCTATGGGAAAAGGCAAAGTTTAACCCTTAGCCAACCAAAAACCCCTGAACCGATCGTCACCAAATTTGAATGGCGTGATTACGTCGTGGACGCCTACCACCAAAAAAATTTGGGCTCAATCCACCCAGGGGTTTTTGCTCACCATATAGGTGAAATATACACCCCTCATGTTCGAAATTTACTACACTTTTTTGGTTCTTGAACTCGTCTACAGGCGAGTTCGTTGGACCGATTTTTACGCTTAATACATCAAGTGATGCGGACCTGCGCAAGGAAGTGCCATTTTATTGTTACCTTACCTTACCTCCGGGGTCTAAAGGCTCTTGCACCTGCCCAGCGCTGAGGCCATATCAGTTCGGCCCAATGCGCATCCCTGAATGTAACCACAAGGTTACAGGTAGCAGCTGGCTATAAAGCCGTAGACGGCTGTGAAGCCGTAAATAGACAGCTGTGAAGCCATAGTCAGCTGTGAAGCTGAAACCAGCACAAAAGCACTGGTAACGTGTAGCAATCTGCTCTCATGGGTTTGGTCAGCTCTTAGTTAGCTCCTCGCCTCCAGATTTCAGAAATCTTTCGGGTCATCGGTGCAAAGCCCTACCACCACGACAAGGTGGCTGACCACGGTGGGGACCGTTTTATTGTTATAAAAAAATTTTTATTTTTACTCATTTATTCAAAAAATTCGAAAAAAATTACAATGGGAAAAATTTAAAAATTCTTTAAACTGTCATAACTTCGGTTGTGTGCAAGATAGAGTCGTAATTTTTGGTTGTAGGATATGGTTTTTGGGGATGGCCTAATTAACAGTCACATTTATATTTGCCCCCGCTTGACCCCCGATGCCATAGCAACGAAATTGGGGACAAAATTGGCTATAGCTCGGCTTGTGTAAGAGATATCTGCAAGATTTTTGCGCCTATAGCGGGATTATGGGGATGAGCCATTGAATGCTGCCAATCGCATTCTTCCACTACTGACCCATTGCCATGGCAACAAAATTTGGGACAAAATTGGCTATTATTCGGCTTGTGTAAGAGATTTTTGCGAGATTTTGCGCCTATAGGGGGTTTTCGGGGATGGGTCATCGAATGCTGTTAATTGCATTTTTCCCTGACTGACCCCCGTTGTCATGGTAACGAAATTTGGGACAAAATTGGCTATAACTCGGCTTGCGTAAGAGATTTTTGGGAGATTTTTGCACCTATAGTGGGATTTATGGGAATGGGCCATCGAATGCTGCCAATCGCAATTTCCCCGACCAATCCTCGTTGCCATGGCAATGAAATTTGGGACAAAATTGGCTATAACTTGGCTTGTGTAAGAGATTTTGGCGAGATTTTGCACATATAGGGGGGTTTTCAGTGATGGGCCATCGAATGCTGCCAATTACATTTTCCCCTGACCGACCCCATTGCCATGGCAACAAAATTTAAGACAAAATGGGCTATACATCGGCTTGTACAACAAATATCACTAAGATCCTTGCATCTGACAGAAGTGTGGGTTGAGGGTTTGGCAGTTAGATGACATCAGTCGAAGTCTACCACGGCCAACCTTGATTTCCAGGTATGGTGAGCAGCAGCAGTATTAGACACGTCCAACGTTCTGTACCCGACCGGAGGTATACTGCTCTGCCTTAAAAAGGTGAAAGGTAAAGATACGGATCCTCGTAGCGCTTTTTACATGCGTCAGGCTCATTCCCCGACTTTTGGCAATAAAGTCAGCTTGTAAGGACGCCATAAGCATAGCCCCATCTAAGGTCACCCAAATAATTTTTGCTGTTTTAGAGGACTGATATCATGAGATCGTCCTTACACACAGTTGTAAACTGATAAGTTTTTTACATATATAATTCTAAAATATCGGAATGAGAAAGTTCATATTGGCCAGAATATACAAGTCATCGCTAACCATCATATAGGCATACATAGATTGAGAAACTTCTTACCTATTGTCTTCTTCACTATCGACTTGTTTTAAGAACTTTAGCATTTGTTGTATGCTATTTGTGCTGAAGTTTAAACAGTCCATTGAGAATTAAACGTTTGAGAATTAAACATTTAATCTTGAAAAACGTAAAACTTTGATTATATTTGTTATTTCTGCTGACTCTGTAAATACTGCTTTGTTTGGTAACAGAACTTACGCTGTGTTTGTATGTTGGACATGTTATGCAGGAGTGATCATTGGAATGGAGATAGAAACTGATATCAATGATGTCACTGAGCATCCACATGATGACATGCCAAGACTGCATTTGTGTTCAGTGTGCGACAAACGGTTTACAAGGAAATGGGATTTGAAGAGACACATGCAGACACATGTTGTAGATTATGCAGGCGAAAGTTCATTTGAGGTGAAGATTGAAGCTAATAGTAATGATATCACTGAGCATCCACATGATGACAAGCCAAGACCGCATTTGTGTTCAGTGTGTGACAAACCGTTTACAAGGAAAGGTCACTTGAACAGACACAAAGAAATACATCTTGGAGACAAGTTGTACTCATGTTATCAGTGTGAGAAACGTTTTACTACTGCATCATACTTGAAAGCACATATGAACATCCACAATGCCGTGCACAAGTGCACCGAATGTGGAAAGTGTTTTCCAACTGTTAAAGATTTAACAGTGCATAGGCGATGTCATTCTGGAGAGAAACCGTTTGAATGTCCTGTTTGCAGCAAGCGCTTCACACAACTAGGTCACCTTGCAGTTCACAGCAGAATTCACAGTGGAGAGAAACCGTACAAATGTCCCACGTGTGAAAAGGCATTTATTCACCCAGGTGCTTTAAACATTCACATCAGAGTCCACACGGGAGACAAGCCATACAAGTGTTCACTATGTGACAAAAGTTTCAGCCGATTCAGCAACTTAGACAGTCATAAGCATCATGTACACAGCAACAGAAGACCTTATGTCTGTTATTACTGTGGGAAACGGTTTAAAAGTAGCCGTACTCTGACGCGTCATGTTCATACTCACACTGGTACAAAGTCGTACTCATGTAGATACTGTTTGGACTCTTTTTCCTTCGACAGCCAACTCAAAGCACATCTGCTGAAGTCACATGCTGAAGGTAGTTGGTTCGCATGTCACATTTTTTAGTAAAAGTTTATCGAAAAGTCTGTCCACCTGTTCCTGTCTTGATAAAATGTTAAAATAAAATTTGTGGCATATGAGTTGGTGAGTCCTGATGTGTGGGGTTTGGGAGTTAGCCCCCATGCCCTCTTCTAAGTCTGGCACTGCAGTCTAGTCCACAGGTCTACAAGTTTTCAGCAAGCTGCTCATGAGTCTGGCTTTGAACAATAAGATCACCTTGCAGCAACTAATCGAATCAATATCTTTAAAATAACCACTTTTTAGAGGCAGGAGTGCAATTGTTTGAAGCTTGTGTGCACCACTTTCCTTGAACCTAGGAACCTGCAGGTTGTTCTGATTTCTGCCGGATTTGCAAGGTAATTTTTTGTTGTACCAATTACCATGAAGTGCACGATCCATCTACTGTGTTTTTTGTACTGCTAGGTGCAAGCACTATGGACATAGAGGTGAA
>Ga0209671_1009539_pt1 | contig 10175 bp, 6 predicted proteins | sample WorMetHERISLAND2_2_FD_187401 | JGI IMG/M metagenome (GOLD analysis project Ga0209671, IMG submission 187401) | Marine gutless worms symbiont microbial communities from Max Planck institute for Marine Microbiology, Germany - Olavius geniculatus... | ecosystem: Host-associated > Annelida >... | reverse complement strand
AATTTACCTTCTACTTTGTAGGTCCATGCTACGTGCTCACAAAAATAAGGTTCAAAAAGGGACCAAGTCTGAAATGGGACAGTCAAATCGGCTCACAATCGTCCTTTGGCTAATGCACAGTGGCGGTTCTAGCCCGCAATATCTGGGGGCACAACCCCATGGCTATAGCTCGGCAGTGCGAGCATATTAACGGGGATCTGGGGGCAGAGCCCCCAGCGGGGTCCAGGGGCAGAACACCTAGTCAGAGGTCATGGGAGAGCTAAAGCACTTTTGGTTTTTGGACGTTCAACGGAAGCCGCAAATTCGCCCACTTTTCTAAAACTTAAAAACGCAAAAATTAGATATTTGTGTTACATTTGCCAAAAAAAATTATGAGTGGCTACGAAACTGGGGGAGGCCTGTGCCCCCCTTCCCGGCCCGGGCCTAAAACCGCCACTGTTAGTGCTCCATTCAACCGATGCGTTTCTGCGACGTAGAACGTTGAACGGTTACTCATTTTCCCGCGGCGTTCATCTATCCGCATGCAGTCTATCGATGGTACATATCTCCGGGGATGTTTGCTAGCCGGACAACGGCTATCCATGCATGGTGCAGTGTCGCCACGGCACGGCGGTGTAATCACGGTCGCACTGTTCACCCCGCGGCCTTTGCAGTGCTTCTCCGCGGCGCCATCGACCCAAGCAACCAGCTTCGACCCTCATCCCATTCCTCGCAGCTGCTGAAACTCAATGACACCAAATTCCATCTTTCGCCGCCGCCGGGATGCCAAGTATATTCATTTTGGCTCAACCACATTACGACCGCACTGTATGACGAGACCGAGGAGGACATCGATTGAAGCCTGATAGCCTATGAGAGAGAAAGTGTGCGAGTGAGCTCCGGACATCTTGTGACCATGCAGATTATGCCATGAAAACCACCCAAGAAGACAAAAGCTTTGAGTGGGATAGGGATCAATAAAGCAAGTCCTGCAGGATTCTGTAGGCCTACGTCTTTTGTCCTTTCCATTTTCGCTTTTCCGATGCCGCCATTAGCCCCCACACCCGCGTGCGGTTGCAGTTAGCTGGTTGCAAAGTCGGTTTACTGCGTGGTGGTGTCAGTTTTTTTGTTAGTGAACTGCAGAAAACCCAGAAGCTGGCCAAATATAGGCCTAATTTTTCAAGCGGACGAGACTGGATGCTGCAAAATAGCATTGTGTGGTATCTGGACTTTGACTGGACTTTAGAGTGAATATGTCCCCGTATAGCAGTATAACATAGTAAACATCAAGAAGTTATATAAGACGTGAAATTTCCGCTTTCAATCGATCTCCAATGACGTGCGTATATTTCGTTCATCTTATAGCCTGCAGTTGATAAGTGCGTGGGTGTGTTCTTGCACGTAATAAATTAATTATTTTGCCAGAGTCCAAAGTGTATATTTTGATATACGGGTCATGAAGTACTTTATACATGCAGTTGACACGCGAATGTTACGAAAGCAACTTGAACAGATTGCGTAAACATTGACAGCTCATTCAGTCACGGCCATTGCAGCTAATTCGGATATGGTCCTTCAAATTAGATGCAGCCTCTTATACAATATAAGGTTGGCATTTTACGTCAACATTTTGTTCACCGTTACTAAATGCAAAAATTAAAACAGAATTTATTAGCCATAGGCCTTATACTTATTTATATACTTATATACTTATATGTAATTTAACATCGCGTTTGTCTGTGTAAAAAGTTTTTTTTCGCGATACGTTTTGACTGCGTAAATTTCCGGTTCGCCGCAGGAGCACTTGTCGATTATAGGGTGTTTACACGATCCAGCAAACGTCCAGCATTAGCACGTGTATTTTGAATACATTTGCTGGAAGTTTGCTGGACGTTTGCTGGATCGTGTAAACACTCCATTAGCGAGTCGTGTGTCGTAGGCTACTCAGCAAAACGTCGCATGCAGCGTGAGTTGAGTCAACTTTCCACAAACAGAAACCAGTTCCTGTCCGCCCACACTCTGTTCCGTGTCCGTGCGCCGTAACCCTCCCCCTCTTCTCAACCCCGCCTCGGCGCCTTGGATAAATCAAGACCAAGAATAATTTACGAGTGTGAGTTGGCAGTGTACATTGATCGACCGACTGGACGGTGTGAAGTTACTAGGCCTATACGGCGAGCAAGACGTCGCCGATAAACAAGACTGCATGACGACCTATAGCAAGCGACGACCATTAGAGCGCAATGAGCAACCCGTGCGTCCCACCAGACGCGTGCAATAACACAATTCGCAATTCGCGGCGTCGGCGCTTCGACGGTAATCCGATCGTCGAGAAGAGGCCGAGAACAGGCTTCGAGTTGCAGCCAGTGAGCAGGTGCCCGCCCGCCCCACTGCCCGGCCGGGATAATCTTTGCCACGCATTATCACGCCCCGCGGCGTAGGTGTCGGCCCCGCCAAACCAAATACGATAGCCGCCACCAGCGCCGCTGCTGCCGCCTGGCGATAACCAGAACGACCGACTCACTGCTGCGTGAGATGGACTGGCAGAATGATTGTCTGCAATGTCTTGTAAGTGTTTGCATTGTGTCACCATGACGTGCAATATTAAATACCGAGTCCACTCCACTGTATTCACGTTATCAGCTCAGCACTTGACTTTTTTCTCGACAGCTCGTGATGATGTCACTCACATTGTCTTCTCTTGCAAACAGCGGACGCTTTAAACCGAAGTCATTCGGTAAAGAGCGAAATCGCTAATCGATTCTGCCACCTGGTGAATCATGAATCATTTTTGTTTATAAATCTGAAACAAATGCAATTGCATGTCGTGACTAAGAGTTTGACCACAAATCTGTTTTTCTTCTAAGGGTGAAAAACTCTTTCTGACACACTGTCGTTGAATCCTTGCACAAGTGTAGCTTCAAAATTGCCTTATACTCGTATATCCGTCGAGCAGTTTGAGCAGGGATCAACGAATGTGACATGCAGACAGACGACAGACAGACAGACAGACCGCGGTACCGAGAGATATGTAACAATAGGAGATCGCTTGCGTTGTAACAAACGATTCCGCCCAAAATCCACGTTAGACCCGAGTATAAAGTACACGTGGCTGTAAACAATTACTTAGCAGAACTTCTGTTTCTGTTTCTGTAGGCATTTTCCAGCACTTCATTTTAAGGACGAAACATCGCATGTTCAACGATATAGCCGATGAACTGGCACCAATGTGTCTCTCCTGAGAACGCTGCAGTATAAAGTCGCCCTCTGGCGGACGTTTGTCGGAAATGGAATCAGACTCGCGTTGCACGTAGCTATACGATGCTTTCGGTCGTTCAATCGTGAACTAACATCACACCGTATCATCATCATCATCATTACGTTGTCAGTTGACAGTCTATCTACATCAGGCCTACGTACCGGTTATTGTACACGACTCGTATATTTCGTCTATTATAATCTTGCAGTTGCTGTGTGTCTGTGCGAGGCCGTGTCTTCCGCCCACAGTCTGTTCTCAGGATGCCTTTTGACAACTTTATCAATGTTATAATAATATAATATGAAATAGCAGATGTAAAAATAAAAGTAAGTAAGCAAGTAAGTATGCAACAAAGCAACAACAAGCCAAGCCAACAACAGATCCCAAAATTTGCAGTGATTGATGCTCGTGCAGGCGGTTATGAGTATTGCTATAGTATAGGCTTACAGAACCTGCTTGCATCTTGACGAGGCTCAGCAGCCTGTGCCACAATGCGACTGTAAGCGCAGAGCGCAGACCACCAAGCTTAGTGTCGAGTTCAACTGTCAACTCGTTCGCGCGGCCGCTTGCTTCGGACCACAGAAGACTTACGAACGTCTGCCCGTCACACGCTGCATCAGTAGCACTGCACAGGAGCGTCGCAGGACGTGCGATCGAATTGACGACTTAAGAGCATCGTTGACATTGCGAACTGCATGCATCGCGCCGGCAGCCAACACACCTCTGCAGAGACACGGAATCCGGTTAGCGACGATATTGAATTATGTGCAGGGAAGCCATAGGCCTATACGAGAAGGACGGGTACCTGCTTGCTTTGCCATGGCGACGACAGACCACGTGACGCAGACGACGATGCATGAAGACTGCCGTCGGCGACACCCAATACAAACCGGCGCCGCGTCGGTCGCAAATGAAATTATTGAAATATGACTCCAGCTCAGTCGCTAGGTGGCAGCGGCAGCGGCAACGAGTTAAAGCTTGCGCGCGCGTACATGCGTGTTTCGCTGACCCACCCCTGCCTTATGTCAGACCCATCTGTCGCAATTCTCGCTGCAGCCTGAACACGTGACGTCTCGTAGGCCTACCACGCGAGAACTTGATCATGCACTGTGCATAGGGCGGAACTATTTCTACAGCGAACGTTATCTGAGTACGGTTATGCACGCAGTCAGATGCTTAAACAATAAATAAATCACTTTCATGGTCACTATTGGATTGGCACCCAAATTTTAGAGAAGTAATTACGATTATTGGGCGGAACTATATGTATATAATAAATCTTGCAATTATGAGCACCTTTAATCGCCAATAGCAGACACAATACGATACAAAGCCACATAGGCTATAATATGATGCCAGAATGGTCTAAGAGATAAAATACAGTAAAACGCTACTTTATTGACCAGTTTAAAGTGCTTAAAGTGCTGATTTCCTCAAAGCGTGCAGTTTCGATCTTTTTCTGTCTTTTTTCAGCTAAGTTATTCTGTATTGTTTGCTTATATCTTATGGTGAATAAAGAGAAATAGGCCTATAGTGTTATTCCCCGCAGTTTCACAACAAGCAAGTGAACTACTTGACGATGGGATGGGATAGGGCTACATCCCCATTGCCGTATACAGTCTCTTGTCTAGCCTAGCCTGCAGTGCGTGGATAAAGACAATTGAGGCGAGATAGATGATAAGGTTCGCCTGTCTGACGGTAGGCGGGGTCATGCAGACGACGAGTAGTCGACCGGAAAATTATACCGCGACGCGCGACGGGTGCAAATTGCCGAATTCGCCCGAGGCGTGGTCCGACAATCCTGTTAGCACTCATTACGACCCATAGGCCTATCCACTGCCAATACGTGCTGCAAGACAACGCCGAACGCTGCCGTCTTGTATAATGTCATTATGACCAACCAATGCGGTTCACATGCAGGCAGACCATAGCCGCGTAAAATGGTTTGACAAATTGGATAGGCCTACTGTTAAGCATCGGTTGCACTGCATGCAGTGATAAATTAACTACATAATCGACTCAAGTGATGACTCAAACTCGAACGTCGATAGTTAACTTTAACTCGAACACCTATTCTGAGTGTCGAATATTGAACCGAGTATCAATTCGAGAGCTCCATTGTGCAGCAAGGGTGATACATGCCTAGGGCTGCATATCCGAAACAAACTAGTTTTCCTCTACGCAGATTTGTAGTAAAACTATAAAATAACAACATAGAGAAATAAATTAGTATATTTAAATTACTAAAGCCTATTATATGCACTTGAAAAAATTTGGGTGGAGACGACAACCAACTGAGCTGTAAGAAATTAAGGGCTATAGAATCACCGTTGTGTCTCATCAGATGTCGCTGCTGGTGATAAGTGACTGCAGTGCGTGGGCCATGGTGACAGTAGGCCTATTAATGAAAGGATCACGTACACCCGGTGTATATAGAGAGCGGTGACTGATGAGACTCAAAGTGCTATAATATGAGCGTCAGTCACTAAGTCTCTGTCTAATCCGAGGATCGACAAATCCCGTGACGTCCCACACTCATACTCTGCAAGCCGCCTACACGCTTAGCCGCGTCCGACCGACCGCTTGTCCATCCATTCGTCCTACTCGCGGGGATCGCGACCCATCTGCCAGCCGTAATTGCTAGTTGTCTACTGAGCACGGCACGGCCCGCCGGACATGCTGTTTCACTGCTCACGCCTATACTATTACTGTCCACTGGCGAAACCGTTTCTTCTCGCACAGGCTTCATTTTCGGGTGCTGTGTCAGTTCGTCTTTCTATATCACTCTGTGTCCTAGTAAAATGATTTCTGCTGTTTTAGATGTGTGAGTTGGTCGCCCTTACACAGTAATGTAAACTAGTAAGTTTTTATATTTAATGCTGTATATCTATATATACAAGCCATTAAAGTTATAAGTCACAAACTGTCAATTAGTACGATTTTGCAAAAAAAAATCTGTTTCTCATCGAACAGTATTTACCGTCAGAGTATGCACACATTTAGACTGTCAAAGATGCCAGCCGAGCAGCGAGGCAAACTGCAGGCATGCATCTGCTACAATACTTGAGGCAGCAGCGATCATGCTAGCCGCAGCCAATGACGCCGGAAACTCGGCTATCGAGACGTCATTCATGACGTTAGTCGGTGCTCGGGCGTCAATTGGTCGAGCGAGCAGGCAGTGCGGCCAATCAGCGGGGCGCTCGCAGCTCCGCCCTCGTCATTTAGCCGACTAATATTGACCGGTCGGTGCAGTAAACGCTATTAAACGAGAGGTGCCATTGACGCTTCGGGCCGACAATAATCGTACGGCGACTACGACGACAGCGGCAGAGATCACAGCTGAAGACTGCAGTCGTGCTGTTTCGTTTATTGACGGTTAGTGAAGAAAGTGTCGGTCGGCGTGGGTGCGTGAGACATGGACCTAGCTCGGCCGCCGAACATGCCGCTGGCTCGACCGAGCCCTCTCCCGGCCACGGCGCCACTGTCTACCGCCGACGACCCTCCGAAAGCCGGGGTCGTGACGACGTCGAGCACTGCCTGTATGACGATGTCCTCGTCCGGCGGCATACAGGCATCAAACACCGCCCCGCCGTCAGCCATGCTGTTCCCACCACCCCCGCCGCTGCCGATGCTGAACTTCAGTGCACAGCAGGTGTCGCAGGTCTGCGAGACGCTCGAAGAGAGCGGTGATATCGAACGTCTGGGCCGCTTCCTCTGGTCTCTGCCCGTCCACCCGTCCGCCTGCGAAGCTCTTAACAAGTGCGAGGCCGTGCTGCGGGCACGGTCCCTGGTCGCGTTCCACACGGGCAACTTCAAGGAACTCTACCACATCATCGAGTCGCACAAGTTCACCAAGGAGTCGCACGTGAAACTGCAGGCGATCTGGCTGGAGGCGCACTACCAGGAGGCGGAGCGACTGCGAGGGCGACCCCTGGGTCCCGTGGACAAATACCGCGTCAGGAAGAAGTTCCCTCTGCCGCTGACCATCTGGGACGGCGAGCACAAGACGCACTGCTTCAAGGAGCGAACGCGTTACCTGCTGCGTGAACGATATCTGCAGGACCCGTACCCGAACCCGGCCAAGAAGCGCGAGTTGGCGCACGCCACCGGACTGACGCCGACGCAGGTGGGAAACTGGTTCAAGAACCGACGACAGCGCGACCGGGCAGCTGCTGCTAAGAACAGGTCAACATTCATCTTGATTGTGAATAGGCTATTAACGAAGGTCTGGATAATGTTCAGTGTTCTACCTGTTGCGAATTTTATTGTGAAACGGAAGCACAGATTCTTGGCGAGGTTTATTAGGTTTAACAGCAAGAAGTGTCTGTGCAGATTGTGTCAAAAAGTAATAATCGTTTTTACTTTGTTAACAACTTTTTACTTACTCAGTTTTTTATTATTTAAAAAGCATTCGTAAAAATTCCATCAAGAACTTTGAGCAGCACTTTTGAAACCTTAAAAACGAATTTAATGGCAATAGTGCTGGTATGGTTCACGTAGTTAGTTTGGTGACACTTGGTCTTATGACCATGCACAGTTGAACTGATAATCATTATTTCACCGATGACGGTAAAAAAACAGCAATTTCAGAAGGTTCTCTCTTTCTCTAGCTTTATTTCCAATGATACTTCAGCTACAGCAAAAGCATTGGATAACTGATTGAACTAATTAGACATAACGTTTTTTATTGAACGTTTTTAAACTTTTTTATCGCACTGACTATTTGACCGGCAGCCGGTCAAAGAGCCTGTTGGCTATCTGACCGGTCAACACGCCACATTGCGACAATAATGAACACCAAAAGTTAGCGTACAATATCGGCATGGTAAATTCGAAATTTCTGGAGGCAAGAAAAAAACTTGCCGACTGGTAATCTGTGATGGTCTACTTGATAGGCTTGAGGTGCCATTTGGCGGATTGGCGATTGGTGATGCTACGGATGAGGTCGTCAGTTGCTTGGCTGACGCCGATCTTAACCGCTACCAATGAGCACCGTAAAATACCGGCTAAGGCTGTTCAAAGCGGTGACTATAGTCCTCACATGGTCACTGAGCACATTTGACCGGTGACAAAATTTGGCCGGTCAAATATCCTGTGCCTTGTTTAATTCTGCTGTTTTTGGCGTTTTAGACGTTTTTTTTATACTTTTGGAACGTTTTTATACATGTTCTGTGCAATGTGCAGTCTGTTTTTAGTATTGTCGAAAAGGATTTAAATTAGTTGATATTGTTGTGACATTGGGACATTATCTGTTTTATTTTGTTTACTGTTTAAATACATCTCTTTAAGTGCATATAAGTTATTTAGATTGCTAAACTCGGTTTCGTTAAAGCCGGTCGACAGTTTTGGACAGAGGCGGTAAACTCGGTCGACACTCACAATAACTGCAACAAACGTCATGTTTTTAAAATATTAAAAATTTAAAAATTCATAAAGTACGCTTGTACTACTCAATCACCTGCGCGTCTATTATTAAGTTTAATTTCAATATTTTGTTTGATTCAAAAATGACAAGACATGGGTGGCTTGATTCTTTTCTGTATAAACACTGATGATGTAGTAAAAAGCAAAAACTGTTTTGTCAAGTCCAGTATCGCTGCTGCAGATGATGATGATGCTTAACTTATAACGCACGAGACAACAAGTTATATTACTCTTCGTTATTTTAGTATCATCTGAGAGACATATTATTAGCTATTATGCATAGATATTTGTAATAATAGTTTTCATCATAAATATAAGCTACACGCGTAAAGTGCATTCACCATACGCATAAAATAAAGTGCCAAAAGCGTAATTAATTAAAAAATTAAACAAACAAATGTAGGCGAATTTTCATAATCAATTTGAGAACATGAAATCAATACACATGTTGCATGCAAGAGAATTGACTCTTTTCTTTTGGTAATTGTTTTTTGTGTTACTTATGCATGTAATATATAGTTAGCAATAATAATCATAATCACTGAATCACGTGTAGTCTGGTCATGTAGACAGGCTTGATCTGTTTGCAATGCATTAGATTATAATTTGCACAATAAAAGTTGAAGCACAGACGAAATACACACAGAGTATTTAAAAACATAAAATATGCCAAATTAATTTTCCAGTAGCGCATTATGCATACTTTGTTAAAAGTTTACATAAAATTACGCCATACATTTAAATTTAATAAATGATGTCTCTACTGAAAACAGAACGTAATTAATAGGCATTATTTTATTGTGAAGAGTCATGTATACAATAATGCAATTAAATATAGGCAAAGTTGGACATGCACACTAAATCTGTCATATATTTGAAAATTTTCATTTACATAGTACACAACAAATAGATAATTTACAGTTTTAAAAAGTGTATTTAATTTATGCGATTATTTTCAGGCACAGGATACTTATCAAGCAGCTGGATAAATAGCTGGTAGGCTATTTATTTGTCTGCTAAATAAATTTAAATAAATAGCCGGCAAGCTATTTATCCGGTTGCCGAATGAATGACCGTAGCTAGCCGTCAGTCTATGTATCCGGCAGCCGTTTTCGACGATAGTCGTTTACGTCGAGTTTTTTCATGATGTCGCATGCTAAAAATTATTAAAATCGGCCAATGTTTCACAAAGCTATTCAAAAAAATATAAAAAAAGATATGCTTTTTTGAGACTCGGCGTAAGCTTATATTATTTAATAATTGCAGTAAGTGCCGGTGAAATAACCAGTTAGCCGCAGCGCTGCCGGTTGAGTTGTGCATTTATCCATGAGACAAGCTTTATACATTCTATGGCCTACTTCTATAACTAGGCCTACATGGCGGTCAATAACATCGTTATTATAATAAATGTACAAAACATCAGTTAATACACTTGTTAACGGCAACATTTAAGGACTTGCACATCGAAAACAGCACAAATTACAAAAGGTGATATTATTCAGCAGCACATTGACAC